>SDBT01015211.1_pt1 | contig 12238 bp, 9 predicted proteins | sample 2277101 | NCBI WGS metagenome assembly SDBT01 (sample SAMN10404973, study PRJNA504765) | marine sediment metagenome | isolation source: marine sediment core GS10_PC15, 103 cmbsf | place: Arctic Ocean: Southern Knipovich Ridge | collected 2010
CCACAACACCGTGCAATGACAGCACCCGCGGGTGCCTCGAACGAGCAATATCCCCTGCGACGATGACTGCAGCGATTGCTGCTGCCGCGGCTCCCGCCCAGGCAACCCTCTTCCACTGCCCACGGCTTCGCAGTTCAACAGGTGCCAGCGCGGCAGAACCGGACCCGGCAACCCGTTCCGCGAACCGCCGATCGTAGTCCGCACTCACAGTTACCCTGGTGAGCTGTCCGAGCACCCGCCGCGGTTCCCCGAGTGCCTCCATCTCCGCCCGGCACCGCTCGCAGCGCTTCACGTGCTCTCTAGCCCGCTCAAGCCCGCCCGTATCCCCCTCCTGGTCGACCATGCGCGACAACACCGCCCTCGTACGCCTGCACGTCACTCCCATCGGTATCTCTCCCGCCCGAACTTCCGGGCAGCCAGCCTCCTGGCCCGGTACAACCTGACCCCTACACTGCCCCGGCTTATGCCGAGCACTCGCGCCGCTTCGTCGTAGCTGAGATCCTGCAGGTCGCAGAGCAAGAGCACTTCGCGATACCTTGCAGGGATGCTTTCCAGGATGCGCGAGACCACTCCCTCCAGCTCCCTCCTCTGGGCCGCGAGCCTCGGCCTCAGCGAAGGATCGCTCACCTGCTGGATCACCTCCTCCTCCACCCCGGTCAGCGGCCTCCTGCGCCGGTCCCGGGCCGCGTTCTTCGCAAGGTTGGAAGCGACCCTGTACAGCCACGGAGAGACATCGCCTTCCAGGCTCTCGAAGTTCCGATGCAGCCTGAGAAACGTCTCCTGCGTCACCTCTTCAGCGAGGTGGAAATCTCCAAGGAACCGGTAGCAGTAGTTAAAGATACGATCACGGTGAAGCTCATGGACGAACTCGAAGTCCATCCTGTCTGCCGGCAGAGAGCCCCCGCTCGAGTCCTGCTTCCTGTTCCTTCCCCGGGACGACCGCCTTCCCATATATGAAACACCTGTCCCTTGTGCTTTATTACAGCCCGCAGCCAGCCGCCTGTCCCAGCACGACCTCCTCGATCACTTCCAGTGTCTCCCGGGCCATCCTCTGCCGTGAGAACAGCCGGGCCCTGGCAAGTCCCATCCGGGACATCTCCTCCCTCAACTTCCCGTCGCACAGCAGCCTCAGAATAGCCCCGGCAAGCTCCTGCGGATCGTCCGGAGCTACCATCACCGCGGCATCGCCGACGACCTCCGGCAGCGATGCGGCATCAGACGTCACGACCGGCGTGCCGCACGCCATCGCCTCCAGCGGAGGAAGTCCAAACCCCTCGTAGTAGGAAGGGTACAGGAACACCTCTGCCGCATTGTACAACGCCACCAGGTCATCGTCCGGCACATACCCGGCAAAGATACAATCGCCCTCGATACCCAGGCCTCTCACCGTTGCCGGCACGTCCTCGCACATCCATCCCCTCTTGCCGGCAACGACCAGCCTGTGGTCTATTCTACCACGGCTCTTCAGCAGACTGAACGCCCTGAAGAGCATTGTCAGGTTCTTTCGCGGCTCTATCGTGCCGGCAAACAGCAGGAAGGGCTGCTCGATGCCGTACCGCTGCTTCAGGCGCTCGCGCAACGGCTCCATCGCGGCCTCTTCCAGCTTCCGGCAGGAAGGGCCGACGCTTTCATGGACCACCTTCACCTTCTGCTCTTCTATGCCGGTCAGCTCCACCAGGTCCTTCTTCGTGTTGTGCGACACGGCGATGACCGCATCGGCACGTCCGGCGGCCCTTCTCAGCGACGCACTGATCGTCCTTGCAGTCCTGCCCGGATGCCACCTGCCGGTCAAGAGCGGGATGCAGTCGTGCACGACGGATATCACCCTGGCCGCCCTCACCGCCGGCACCTGCGGTTCAGGGAGCACAAGCACATCGATATCGCCGATGAACCTCTCGATCGCGACGACTCCCGTAGTCCAGAGGCACTTCTGCAGCCTCCCGGGCACCCGCCGCGAGATGAAGCTGACATTGCTCCCCACCGGGAGGTCGACAGCCGCCGTCTTCCGCCTGAAGCCCTTCACAAACAGAGAGTAGAGGACTAACTCGTGCGAGCCGCTGCAGGCCGCTAACCCGTGCACAAGGTTCTCGGTATACCTGCCCACCCCGGTCTTCTCTCCGAGCATGGAGCGGACGTCGACACCGATCCTCACCTCATGTCCTCCCCCTGAAGACACACCGGTTCTCGCTGCACAGGCATATGGAGGCAAGGCGTCCCAATGCCATCTCAGCCCTTACACGCCGGGCCCGCTCGCCGTTCCACACGCTCCAGAAGTCCTCGCGCGACAGGTCCCCGATGGCGTCACTGTCGGGATGATAACAGCAGAACCGTACCCTGCCATTATGCCCCACGACGATCTCAGACCACGGGGCCGTGCATTGCGGCTGCCCGGCACCGGGCCCCAGCCCTGCGGGCGCCGTCCCCGCGGCCGCCTTCACTCCGACAGGCCGGAGGAAAGCCTTCCCGATGAAGTTCAGGGTGATGCCGAACGCGTATGCCCGCCGGTACGCTTCCTTTACGATGCTGTTGTGTTGCCCGGCATCCATCCTCGACTGCTCGCCGTAATCGAACGCAAAGTCCTCCCGCTCGCACCGCCAGCTGTAGCCCTCGTTCAGGTGGAAGAGATCGATGCCCCTCGCGCCGACTGACTCCGCAAGGTCTACGAACGCCGGGACCTCCGCGATGTTCTCTCTCATCACGCACATATTGAGGACTATGGTAAAGCCTTCGACCTTCCTCTCCCGTACCATCCGCGCAAGCCGCCTCACGTTGTCCGTGACCCTTTCGAAGTCTCCACTCCGTATGCGGGCATAGGTGCCGGCGGTGGCCGCATCCAACGAGAAATTGATGACATCGACCACCCCCGAGTCGAGCACGAGCCCCGCCATCCGCTCGTCGAGCAGAAGCCCGTTGGTGTTGAACCTCACCTTCGTCGGAGGTCTCACCGCCCGCAGTACCGCTTCGAAACTGTCCGAGTAGAGCGGCTCCCCGTTGCAATGCAGGTACAGTATTTCCAGGTAGGGAAACACGTTCCGGACCCTCTCCAGCACGGAGGGCGCGCACTCGCCCTCCCACTCGCGGGGAGTGACGTTCCTGGAGCACATCACGCAGGGAGGCTCCATGTTGCACCGGGTTGTTATCGCAAGCGTCATCCTCCTGGGGTGACTGTGGATGGAAACCCTCCCCGCCGAACGGGCTTCCTCCTCCATCCTGCTGTTTGCGGCAACCCTGCCGTCGGCAGCCCTTTCATCTGTGCCTGCGTCCGCGGGCAAGGACCGCGGCCGCCCGTTGCCGCGGGCTGCCTCCTCGTAGAGAGAAACAAGCATCCGGGTGTTCTCCCCCGGGTTGAAGCGCCTGGCGACAGCCTCCGCGCCCGCAGAGCCCATCGCCCCCGCCAGCGTCCTGTCCTCCAGCAAGAGCCCCGTCAGGTATCGAAGCCCCTCCGTGTCCCCGGGCTCGACCGCGAATCCCGTCTTCCCGTGCTCCAGCCACTCCGGGATGCCACCGACACTGAAAGCCACCACCGGCCGCCTGTGCGCCATCGCCTCGAGCCCGACCAACCCGAAGGGCTCGGGCCACAGCGAAGGTATCACAACAACAGCCGCCCTGCGGTACTCCTCCGACATCCGCCCCGGTGAGAGCCAGCCCATGAAGTCCACACGGCTGCTCACCCCCAGCCTGTCGACCAGGCACCTGGTCTCCTCTTCCATCATACCGCCGCCTGCGACCGTCGCCCGCACCCGCTCCGGCAATGCAAGCATCAGGCGGCAGAAGATCTCCAGCCCCTTTTCCGGGGCCATCCTGCCGGCAAAAAGGATACGGTCTCCGGGCAAGCAATCGTCCACCCGCTTCACCGGGGCCACGCAGAGCGGAACGACCGACACCCGTTCAGCCGGGAAGCCATTAGCGACAAGCACGTCCCTCATGTAGGCACTCTTGGCCACACAACGGTCGTAGCCGGTCGACACCTCGCGCTCCAGCAGGAGAAGGGAGAGCAGCCGGTAATCACACGGCCTGTGCCTGTCCAGGCACCCGGCCCGGAAGCACTCCAGCCCGAGGTTCGTATAGCACCTCTTCCCGCGCTTGACCTGAAGCTTCATCAGGTTCGGGCACAGGAACCTGTAGTCGTGCACCGTGCGTATGACCGGGGCAAATGCCCGCAGGGCACTGAGGAACACCGGGTAGTAGACGTTGTGCACGTGGATGACGTCCGGCCGCTCCTTCCGCAGTATCCCCTTCAGCCTGGCGATCCCGCTCCTCACCCCCGGGCCGAACCTCCCCTTCACCAGGTCGCCGCAGCCGTAAAGCGACAACTCCGGCACATGGTACACAGGGATGCCGTCGATCAGCCTCCCGTCCCCGTCTTCTTTCGTGATGTAGATATGACTCAACTCGTGTCCGAGCGCCAGCATCTCGCGGCCCACGGTGGCGAGATAGCTCTCGGCGCCTCCCTCCACCCGGTCGAATCCGTTTATCTCTACTATCTTCATGCCCTGCCGCCCCTGGTCCGGCCGCCTCTTCTGCAGATCGCCCTCGCAGACCTGTAAAGCCCGGGCAGGAAGGTACGCGGGGCAAAGGCCACCGCCACTAAGCACGCGGCCAGGACATCCGCCGTGCCTCCCAGCGCTTTCCCGCAGCATACGGAGCAGGCCTTCAACAACGCGGGCATGCGCCCCGGCCCGCGCGCACGCGAGGACCGCACGCGCTCGGTGCGAGCCGCCTTCCCTGCCGCCAGCTCTTCCAGCTCCAGCCTGATACCGTGCGCGACGGTCCTCAGATCGTCCCGCTCCCGTGCAGGGACAGAGTGCCCCTCCGCACGCGCCAGCAGTCTCCGCTCCTCCAGTGAAAGTTGCCGTATGCGAAGACCCTGCAGTACGCCGGCTATCTCACGCCTGAGGCAGCGGACGTCAACACTGCACACCCCGCGCATGACCATCCCGGCACACCTCGCCGCAGCCCGGGCCGTGAGCCTGGCCCGGTACAGAAGAGTGCCGGGCAGCAGCGCCGCTGCCTGTGCCAGCGACAGGTGTACAAGCCGCGGGTCCCGGGCAAAGTACATCACGCTGATGGGCGCCCGCAGGAATAGAGCCAGCGAGATGTGCCTTACCGTCCTGGGGACCAGCACCATGTCGAAGCCGGCCGTCTTCAGCCTGCGTGCCATCCGCCACCCGTCGAGCAGTCTTGCACCGGGAGAACCGGGAACCGCATGCCTGCCGAGCTCTGCCAGGTCGCCGGCCGTTCCCTCCTTCAGCACGTACTGGGAACGGTTCGGCATCTGGACCACTGTCACATGAGCGCCGTCAAGAACACCTCGCACGTCCTGCAATATCCCGCCGAACGAGGCGAGCTCCACTATGAGGACGTTCCCCGGCTCTCCGCCAAGCCAGCGGTGCTGCATCCGCTTGAGCTCCACACCGCGCTCCGTCACCTGTCTCTCGCGGGTCATCCGGTAGGCCTGCATCCGCTGCGCGGCCGGGAACTCCTCCGTCTCGAAGACGCATTCATTGTCGTCGGCGAAGTGGTAGCCCTCGCGGTAGTCCTTGAGGAACTTCCCTTTCGTGTTTACCCACTCCCACGCATCGGTCCCTGGATAAGGCACAAAAAGGTTATAGATGCTGTCATCGAGCCCTATCTTCCTGTCGTAAGCCATCGACTCAAGCTCCGTTTCCATCGTGGCTCCGGGGAGGCCGATTATAAAATAGCCCATCGTGTGAATGCCGGCTCGCTTGAGGTGCCCCACCGCGCGCTCGATGTCTTCGAGCTTCTGGCCCTTTTTCACCGTACGCAGGACCTCCGCATTTCCGCTCTCGATCCCCAGGGCCACGCTGTGACATCCCGTCTCTGCCATGAGGGCCGCCATCTCTTCATCCAGCGTGTCCGCCCTGACTCCGTTGGGACAGAACCACCTCAGCCCCAGACGCCTCTCCGCCAGAAGCCTGCAGAACGCCTTCGCCCTGCCCGAGTCCAGCGTGAAGTTGTCGTCATCCACCTCGAACTCGGCGATCCCATAGCGCCGGACAGCGTGCTCCAGCTCGGCGATGATGTCTTCCGGCGTCCGCGAGCGCCACTTCCGCCCGCTTATGGAACTCACGCAGCAGAACACGCACCGGTAAGGGCATCCCCTGCTCGTAAGCAAGTGATACGGGCCTCGTGTCACGTCCACGTTCGCAAAAGCATCCAGCGCCGGGTAGGGAAGCGACCCGAGGTCGCTCTCCAGCCTCGGTGGACAGCTCCGGACGCCGCCCCCCTCTCGACAGCCGACTCCGGGGATCCCGGTGACGGGCTGTCCCGCATCCAGTCGCCCGCAGAACTCCACCAGTGACCGCTCCGCTTCGCCGACGAAAGCCGCTTCGAACTCGGGTGTCTCTGCGAGAAGATCCGCCGCAGCCAGGGTCACGTGCGGCCCTCCCGCGACGTGCACCGCCCGGGGGCAGATCTTCACCGTCTTGCGCGCTACCGCGACTGCCGACGCGCACGCCGCCGTCTTCACCGAGACCCCGATCACATGCGGCCCGAAGTCCGACAGCAGACGCTCGAGCTCCGCATCGCTCATGACCCCATGATTGAGGTCTACGACCCGGACTTCCATCCCGGCCTCCTGAAGCGCACCCGAGAGATACGCCAGGCCGAGATTGTAGCCGTGCTTTTGCCATCCGGGAGGATCGATCAGGACAACTCGCATCACTGGTTCCCATCCCCTGCCGTCTTACCATAGTGATCCGCCTTCGCGCTGTGGAGCAGTTCTCTCAGGCGATCGTACAGGCCGTCTTCTATGCAGCCCGCAGAGCGTGCCTCCTCCACAAGTCTCAGCGAGTATTCGACAAAATCATTGTAACGCACGTCTGCCAGCCGCTTGCTGAGCCCATCCACGGCGCCCTCGAGCGCAAGCACGCGTGATGATACCCCGTCGACCGAGCCACTCGCCCCAGCCACCTCTTCCTCGAGCCTCGCCGCCCGCCCTGACAGGTCTGTCCTGAGTTCCGCTATCCTCGCAGCCAGCTCCTGCTCACGGCTGACCAGCTGCTCCACCTGGCGGGTCAGCTCCTTCTCCTGGCAGACTAACTCCTCCAGCTTGCCGGCTGCTAACCCCGTCTCGCTCCGCAACTCGCCCAGCATCCTGCCTGTGTCCGCCCTTGCGGAACCCACGCTGTCCTCCAGCTTGCCAAGCGCTGTCTCCGTTTCGCTCCGAAACTCCCCCAGCATCCTGCCTGTGTCCGCCCTCGCGGAACCCACGCTGTCCTCCAGCTTGCCGAGCGCTGTCTCCACCGATCTCAGGCCGCTGACGATGCCGGAGAGCGCACCGGACACCCTCTCCTCCAGCGCTCCCATCCTCTCTCCCGCAGCCTCCACCGCGCTCCCTGTCTCCGCCAGTCCCCCGTGAAGCGTCTCCCTGAAAGAGATAGTGCGGTAGTATATCTTCCTCAGCGCACGCCCCAGCAGCGCCATGAGGACGAAGAGTATCGCCGCAATTCCCGCGGCCGTCCACAATGCAAGGTTTCCATCCATCAATCTAGTCTCCCCGTCACGTCTTTAACTACAGGCGACATTTGCCGACACATCAAGCACTTCATCATCACTGAGGCTGGTCTCCGCCAGCACTGCTTTCCTGCGGGAAGCGGCTTTCCGGATCTTCCGGAACGCTTCGTAGAAGGACTGCCTCTTCAGTGGAGGCACCCCGCTCCAGTCCGACCGCACCGCCCGCAGCAGAACCCGCGCATGCGCAGCGATGAATCCCTCATCCGCGATGTTCTTCCACGTAAAGAGGTAGCGGTTTCGCAGGTCTATCAGCTCTGCGTACCTGGCAGAGTAACTGCGACCTATAGTGCCCCTGGAATGGTGATACACGACGCTCCGCGGCTCGTAGAGCGTCCGCCACCCCCGCTTCCATGCAGCGTAGCAGATGTCCACGTCCTCCCAGTAGAAGGGCGCGTAAAGCGGGTCGAACCCGCCCAGTTCCAGGAACCTGTCCCTGTCGAAGGCGGAGAAGCCCCCTGACGCATACAGGTTCGTGCACGTCCCCGGCGTTACGTCATCTCCCTCGAGCCCCGGACGGACGACGGAAAACACCCCGCCCTCGAGCGTGCCTCTCGTCACACTCTCGTTCTTCATCCCGGCCCCGGGTAAAAGGCTCCTGGCCACCACCGCGAAGGTATCCGCTCTCGCAAACGCCTCCAGCAGCGGGCCCGCAAAGTCCGGGCTGACCTCGACATCGTTGTTCAGCAGGATGACGATGCGGTCCTTCGCTGCCCGCATCCCTGTGTTGCATGCCTCGCCGAACCCCGCGCGCCTGCCCGTCCGGATGACCCGCACACCCATCTTCATGCCTTTCACCAGTTCCGCGGTCCCGTCACTACTCGCGTCGTCGACCACGATCACACTGTTGCCGCCGCCGCAGCTCCTGATCGCGCGCACCGCCCCGGGAAGATGCTCCGCCAGCAGGCCGGCGCCGTTGTGCGCGGGTATCACCACTGTGAAACTCCGGGGCATCCCCATCTGCCGTCCCCTACCTGCCGTCCCGGTAGCGCCACTCTCCGGGAAAAGACACGAGTCCGTATCGCTCCTCCGGCCGGTTCGGCGCCACCTGGAACCGCAGGACCTTATGCTGGTAGTCATAGGTAGTCTGAAAATCATAGCTGTGTACCGCGGCAGTCATCAAGTATGTGCCTTCCAGAAGCGGGAGCGAGTCCATGCTGAACTCCACCTCTCCCTCTCCCTCGATATAGTCCTTGACGCCGCCAGCCGCCCGCGCATTCGGGCCGGCGATGTGGAGCCCATCATCCCTGTGCACGGCGAACCCGAAGACCGGTCTGGCTATCCGCCCCCGGGCCCTGTACCGGAAGCGCACGGTGCAAGGCTGAGCAGTATGAAACACGTGCCGCCTCCGGCCGGACCCGTCCACCAGGTCCACTCCGGTTATCTCGAGCTCCCTCGTCCCCCAGCGCGTGGAGTCATCCGTGACTCTGCCGGCATCTTCCGTCACGCCGCGGGCCTCCCCGGCGCCCATAGCATCCTTCTCGCCCCGCGCCTGCCCGCTCGCCGGTACATGCTCCCCGAACTGCTTCATATACATATCCACCACACTACCGGCAGGTCCGCAGAACTCGACCCTCCCGTCCTCGAGCCATATCGCCCGGTCACACATGCCCCTTACCGTATCCATGGAGTGAGTGACCATCACTATTGTTCTTCCCTGCTTCCTGAAGCCCTCGATCCTCTCCATGCACTTCCTCTGGAAGGGAGCATCGCCCACCGCCAGGATCTCGTCCACCAGCAGGATGTGGAAATCCACGTGGATAGCGATGGCGAACCCCAGGCGCACGTACATGCCGGAGGAATACACCTTGAGCTGTGCGTCGATGAAGTCTCCGAGTTCCGCGAACTCGATTATCTGCTTCATCTTCCTCTCTATTTCCCGCCTCCTCAGGCCCAGGATCGTGGCGTTCAGGAAGATGTTCTCCAACCCGGTCAGCTCCTGCTGGAAGCCAGCGCCGAGCTCCAGCAGGGTGGATATCTTCCCCGTGCAGGCGACCGTGCCCTCCGTCGGCGGGGTTATCCCCGCCAGTATCCTGAGCAGCGTGCTCTTGCCGGACCCGTTTCGCCCGATTATACCAAGCGTCTCTCCCGGGCTGACCTCGAACTCCACGTCCCTCAGCGCCCAGAACTCCTCGTATTCTTTCAGCCTGAACAGGTGAGGGATCACGTCCCTTATGATGGACTGCTTCTCATGAAGCACCCGGAACTTCTTCCCGGCTCCCCGGACCTCTATGCCACCCGTCAACGCACACTCTCCGCTCATGTCAGATCCGCAAACCCCGACTCGAACTTCTGGAACACCGCCAGGCCTCCTGCAACTGCCACCAGGACCCACGCCACGGACTGCAGGAGTATGCACCAGTAATCGACTCCCTCGGGAAGAAACTCCACGTACCCGGGCAGGAACGCGCCCCTGAAGAGTATGGCAAATCCCGCCATCGGGTTCAACAGGTACAGGTGGAGGAATATCCTGCTCGCCCCCTTCTCCGCGATAAAATCAACGACTCTCTGCACGGGGTAGATGATGGGGCTGACATAAAACCATCCGAGCAGCAGGATCTCTATGATGTACTTCACATCCCTGTAGTGGACCTGCAGGCTGGACAAGATGAGAGACAGCCCCGCGACGAAGAGAGCCTGGAGCACGATCAGCAGCGGCAGGAGCACCACCAGCCCGGACACCCTGATGGGCAGCACGAGGAAGATCACAAGCAGGATGAGGAGCGCAAGGACGAAGTTGATGAGGTTGGCTACCACGACGGATATCGGTATCACCTCGCGCGGGAAGTAGACCTTCTTGATAAGCCCCCCGCTTTCGACGATGTTCGTGGTGGCCGTGGAGAGCGACAGGCTGAGAAAGCTCCACGAGAACAGCGCTGTGATGAGGAACAGCGGGAACGGGTAGGGGTCCACCTCCACCTTGAAGAACCAGGTAAAGACAACGGTCAGGATGAGCATCATGAAGATGGGCACCAGCAGCGTCCACATGAAGCCCAGCCATGGGCTCTTGTACCTTACCTTCAAATCCTTTGCGGCCAGGCGCAGGATGAGTTCGCGGTGCTGCACTATGGACGATATCCTGCCGAACATCAGTCCCACTCCTCCTATAAGTAATACACCCGGTCAGCGTTCATTATTACCTCTTCAGGATGCACATGAGAGAGCCCGCACTTGCTCTCATCAGCACCCACCCCCGCCTCTTCCCGGCGCAGCATCGCTGGACATCTGATGGGCTGCGCGTGGAGTTTGCGTTGCAAACTCCAGCATGTTGGACTGCTAGGAACCTGAGCCTCTTCCCGGCACCGCCAGGTCCAGGAAGCGCCCGGCTATCCGGTCGAGGTCAAAAAGCTCCCTGAGCTGCCCGGGTCCCTCCGGGGTCCCGTACGGCGGCTTCTCCATCATGCGGATCATCGCACCGCAAAGGGCTGCGGCGTCACCAGGCTTCACCACTTCTCCGTTACCGTATTCCCTTACCAGCGCACCCATGTCGCCGACATCAGCGACTATCACAGGCACACCTGCCGTCACCGCCTCTGAGAAGACCAGCGGGATGCTGTCCCGCCTCGAGGGGATGAGCACGCAGTCAGAGTCCCTGATGTAAGCCCCGGCTGCCTCCGGGGAAAGGTACCCTGGACAGAGGACGCTTCGCTCGAGCCCGCAGCGGCGGATCCGCTGCCGCAGGCGCCGCTCCAGAGAGCCCCCGCCGACAAGGTGGAGCACCGCCCTGTACCCGCACGCAAGCAGCAGCCTCATCGCTTCCACCGCCGTATCCGCGCCTTTCCTGTGCTCCCACCGCCCGATGAAGACGAACCTGGCAGTCCCGGGGACATCGTGCAGCCCGCTCGCCTGAGCCGATGTCCGGGCCCGCGCACTGGGAAGAAACTCGCAACGGCTTCCCGACAGCTCTTCGACTTCTGCGGCCAGCAATCTCCCGTCGGCAAACCGGTACGCTGCCCCCCGGATGATATCCCTCACGCGGCTTCGCACTACCGGCACCTTTCCAAGGAGCCAGATGTCGTCCCCGAGCACCCACACCGCGTAGGGGATCCCGAGCTTCTTCCAAACCGCGTTGGCGAAGTACCCCCCGGGGAACGCCCACATCGCCAGGCACAGGTCCGGCCGTTCCCTGCCGGCTAGCGCGAGCGCCTCCCTTACGCCGTTGCGGCAAAGCGATACGATGCTCACCAGCTCCTTCGGGTTCAGAGGGTTCAGCCGCGACAGGGGCTTCCGGGACCCGCGCCAGGCAAACCGCGTGACGCTGACAGGGGGGCTGTCCTCCGAACCGGCCTCGCCCGCCTGCGTACACACGAACACCCACGCACCCTTCCCGGCAAGGGAAAGCGCAAAATCCCTGACGAAAAGGCCCGCGGCCGCCCTGCCGTCGCCGGGACCATCCGGATAGGAGCTCGTGAAGATGCATATCTTCACAGGCACTTCCTCACTGCGTTCACCTGCACCGGGCCTTCTGCTATTCTATCCACTTATCGTTCGGTGTCTGCCTCCGCCACCAGCTCACAGTATCTGCATCGGCCTCGTACATCTCCATCCGCTCCAGCGGCCTCCGGGAAAGCCCGTATGGCAGGATACCGAGGCGATGGCTGTAGAAACCTATCCCGTCCGCTTTGCTTGATGTGCGAAGCGGGATCCTGCCTTCAAGGTCCCACATCTTCCGCAGGCGAGCCCTGCGCCTGAACTCGTCGAAGAG
>SDBT01015212.1_pt1 | contig 12238 bp, 11 predicted proteins | sample 2277101 | NCBI WGS metagenome assembly SDBT01 (sample SAMN10404973, study PRJNA504765) | marine sediment metagenome | isolation source: marine sediment core GS10_PC15, 103 cmbsf | place: Arctic Ocean: Southern Knipovich Ridge | collected 2010
GGTGCTAATATCCATGCAGATGATGATTATGCTCTGAGATGGGCAAGTTATAATGATCACTTGGATATAGTTAGATACCTAGTAGAATTGAAACCTGATGGTGCTAATATTCATGCACGCGATGATTATGCTCTGAGATGGGCAAGTACCTATGGTTATTTGGATATAGTTAGGTACCTTAAAAATATAGCATAATAAAACCAAAAATTAACTAACTAAGGTAAGTACCTTCAAACCGTAATATTTAATAATATAACAATATAATCCTATTTAACTTTTTTGGGATTTAGATATTTATAAGATCTTTAATATTTTGTCTTAATATTAAAGAAACATAGATAACTATGTCTCAGCCTGTAAATTCTACCGATATAAGTTATTGTGAAATTACACGTAACATTGATAATATGTTATTTCAGTTCCAAAAGGACCGTGAATATGTAGTACATTTAGTTGAAAATAAAATATCTCGTTTGATCGCAGATCTATGGTCAGTAGGTTCTCCCGTATGTATTGACAATAAATGTTTGTTTAATATGGGAAAAAGTAACGAAAATAATTCATTAGAGGATAGAATTGAAGGTAATGTTATTATCAATGATGGGGTTGTTAATTACTATATTTGTTCTCAATGTAAGAATATGAGGAGAATATTAGATTTTAATCAGACAAAAATTGGAGAACCCTTTCATTTGGAATGTGGCAATTCGGCTGGTAATGAGCTAATCTTGACAGAAACCGATATTTCTAAATTATATACATTCAAAGAATCTCCATCTGCGGCAGTTGCAAGAGCATTAAAAAATCCGTATATCACAAATCTGAACAAATGTTCAGCAGGATGTATGGTTTCTAACAGTACCAAAACAAACAACACCAAACCATGCCATATCAAAAACTACGCTACCATGGATTATATAGGTTCGGATCCATTTACTAACAATCTATTGATTAATTGGTTCCTCAACGAAAAACTATCAAAGCTTGGTATTCCTAATATTATAAAGATGCATATTGGGTTTGTATGTAGAAATAAAGGTTATTCTCTATATGAATATCCCGATATTGGAAGAATTAGACACCTTCAAGAGTATCCGGAATATTTGGAACATCGTGATAGACCTAGTCCAACAGCAAAAGCTGACGATAAATTACCTTTATCAAAAGAAACAACCAAAGGTATTATTATGCAGTTATTTGGAGTTCTTCACGGTTTAAGGATTTATGATTTCTCTCACGGAGGTCCTTCTTCACGAACTATTCTTTTCAAAACCGATCCCTGTTCCTATCTATACGATGGTGTTCATGTAGAAGGTCCTTTAACTATCAAACTGTATGATCTTTATCATTCTGGAATTACTGTAGGAAACAAAAGATTATATAACAAATCTGTAATAGCTGATGAGGAATTATTAAAGAAGCCATTCAAACCTATTATAGAAACAGTAACTATAACACCTTTTAGTCCCGATCGATCCAAACCTTCCAATGATATTACTATATATCGGTTGATGGATCCCAACAAATATTTCCAAGAGGCTCTATTATTTATGTATATCAAACATCTAGGACTACCAATTTATCAATCATCATTTGATGCTTATGGATTTATGATAAGTCTAATGGCAGAGAGAGCATTTTATGCAACTGTTATGTCAGATGATTCGATGTACACCCTGTGGAGATCAATGTGGTTACCAGAAGAATTTGAACAAATTCAGGACAAAATACAGAGATTGCATAAATCTCCAGATCCAGTAACAAGAGTTGATAAGGTATTTAGAGCATTGGCAGGATTTGGATTAAGGTGTGATATGATTGAACATGGTTGGAATTTAATCAAGAAATGGTAAAGTTTGGTTTGGTTTATCCTAACTTTACCAACTTTATTAACTCTGGAAGGTAAGTACCTTCAAATGGGTTTATTCAACAATACAACATTTTATTTTATAACATTATTGTTATAAAACATGAATCCCTATTTATCTTTTTTGGGATATTAAGAGTTTTTATTTCTCTGTTTTATTAACCAAATTATCCTAATCTTTAATAGTTAGATATTAACTTTATTAACTCTTGAAGGTAAGTACCTTCAAACAGATTTATTTAACAATACAACATAATATTTTATAACATTATTGTTATAAAACATGAATCCCTATTTATCTTTTTTGGGATATTAAGAGTTTAAAAACTTACTTAATTATTCTTTGGTGATAGCAATAAACAAAAAACCAATCTATCAAAACCAATATGTCTTATTGGAATCATACCAAAAAAGATTTACCTACTAATTTTATTTTTGGATTTGGAAGTATTGTTAATGATGAAAGTAGACATTCTACTGTAGAAAACTCTGGTGATCCTATCCCTGTAAGAATATCTCCTCAATTTGGATACAGAAGAGTTTGGAATTTTCAACCCACCAGTTCTAAATTAACAGCTTTGGGGTTGGAAAAGGTAACAGACGGTAAATTAACAACTATTAATGGTATTATATATCCTTTGGTAGGGGACCAACAATCAAACACCAACCCAACAACCAACCAACTTACCAACCAAACCACTACCAACTACCAACTACCAACCAACCCAATTACCAACCAACTCACAGCATTTGATAAGAGAGAGGAAGGATATATTAGAATAGAAGTACCACTCAATATGATAGAAGTAACATCATGGCAATGCTTACCAAAACATCAATATAAAGTGTGGATATATGTACCAGTAGGAAAGATTCCTGGATATGAACACAAAACTCCAGGAGAAAATCTATATGGTCCTGACAAGTACTGTCCTATCCTACAAAGTTATGTTGATATAGTAATGCTAGGATTTTTAAAATATGGTAATGATTATGCTTTAGAATTTCTATATACAACATCTGGATGGAGTCGATATTGGCTTAATGATCGTCAAGTTCCGAGAAGACCATGGCTATTTCAACCTAAATATAGAAATATTGATACATTATTATCAGAATTTTCAAAAAAATATGGTTTAATGAATCAAATAGGGGATAGATCTAATATCTATCCTCTTAGAAAACTCCCAGTAGAATTTAGTATATATTTTGCAAGGGAAATTAATAAAGAAAATACAGAAAATACAGAAAATCAGGATATTGTGTCTTCAGATGGACCAAATTCTATCTGTTCAAATGATGAAAAATGTACAGATCTTTGTTTCTAATCAAATGGTTATTACAAACATTATTATTATAAAATATTATATAATAAAAATGGGAAATGCTTACAGTGAAATTGCAAATTACTTAAGTGGGTCAGATGGGTCAGATGGGTCAGAATTATCAGATACCAACAGTGATTTAGCATCACAACTAAAATCTCTTCAAACCCAAATAGATCAGGATAGAAATAACATAGTGACCAAAGATGAACTTAATGATTTTTTTGTCCAATTAGCTAACAAAATAGATAAAAACTCAGACGGAATAATTTCTAAAGATGAATTAGAAACATATGTAGATACCCAACTAAAGGCTAGCCGAGATGAGGTCGAGGTTTGGAAGAAATCATATGAAACACTTCATGACAAATACGATCAGTTACTGGATAGTTACAATAACAATAGTTATAATAATAACAATAGTTATAGTGACCAACAAAAACCAAACCTAACATCAAATATTTCACAACAAGCTTTGAAAGATTATATCAAGAATGAAATAATAAACACTGATGCAAATCTAAGTTTGGTTCCGGATGTTTTAGAGAAGAAGATTTATTTAGCAGTGTATAGAACAGTTATGAAAACATTAGAAAGTTTGTTTAATACAACTACTATTGATCTAATGAATCACCAAATCAAGTTTGCCATTCAACCTATTCCACAAGAAGAGAGATAGGTAATTTTATTTTTGTATTCAATAGGTAATTTTGTGATATAAATAAAACTGATTTTATATATAAGAGATTAATCTTATATGTAATTAATATCATTTAACAAAACAAATCCATGTTAACTGGAAACAAAGATGTTGATAGAAAAATATTAAACAACCTTGAGGATAAAGATTTGATCAACATATGTCAGGTAAATAAGAAAGCCCGATCGCTATATGATGATCAGGTCTTTTGGATGAATAGAGTGTTTTTAAGGTTTGGTTATGTTGGAGGAGATGTTTTGAGGGAAAATAAAGATAAATATTGGTCCAGTTGGTCTGAATATTATATTAAAGATCTCAGAAAAATAAATCCACGTTTTACTCAACTTCTTTCAGGATCCGGACAAGGAAGATTAGATCATGTAATTATCTCTCTTAAGAATGGTGCTAATAATCATGTAGACGAAAGTCTGATATCGGCAAGTAGATTTGGTCATTTGAGAGTAGTTAAATACCTGGTAGGTCATGGTGCTAATATTCATACAAACACTGATGAACCTATGAGATGGGCAAGTAGAAATGGTCATATTGAGGTTGTTAGGTATCTGGTGGGGTTAGGGGCTAATATTCATACAAACACTGATGAACTGAGATGGGCAAGTAGAAATGGTCATATTGAGGTTGTTAGGTATCTGGTGGGGTTAGGGGCTAATATTCATACATACAATGATTATGCTCTGAGATGGGCGAGTAGAAATGGTCATTTGGGGGTTGTTAAATACCTGGTAGAATTGAAACCAGATGGTGCTAATATTCATGCAGATGATACTGCTGCTCTAGGATTAGCAAGTTTAAATGGTCAGATTGAGGTTGTTAAATACCTGGTGGGGGTAGGTGCTAATATTCATGCAGATGATGATTATGCTCTGAGATATGCACGTGTAAATGACCATATTGAGGTTGTTAAGTATTTAGAATCTTTATCATAATCATATATGACCAAATATAAAACTGATTTTATATATAAGAGATTAATCTTATATGTAATTAATGTCATTTATCACAACAAATCCATGTTAACTGGCAACAAAGATGTTGATAGAAAAATATTAAACAACCTTGAGGATAAAGATTTGATCAACATATGTCAGACAAATAAGAAAGCCCAATCGCTATATAATGATCAGGTCTTTTGGATGAATAGAGTGTTTTTAAGGTTTGGTTATGTTGGTGGAGATATATTAAGGAAACATAAGAAGAACCGAACCTGGTCTGAATATTATATTAAAGATCTCAGGGAAATAAACAGTACCAATGCTCAGAAATATCTTATGAACGGATCAAGAAACGGGAACCTTGATTATGTGATAATCTCTCTTAAGAACGATGCTAATATTCACGGATGGGATGATTATGCTCTAAGATATTCAAATAGATATGGTTATATTGAGGTTGTTAAATACCTGGTAAGTAATGGTGCTAATATTTATGTAAATGATGACGAACCTCTGAAAACTTCGAGTATACGTGGTCATTTGGATATAGTTAAATATCTGGTAAGTAATGGTGCTAATATTCATGCACAAAATGATGCTGCTCTGAGATTAGCAAGTGAAAGAGGTCATACTGAGGTTGTTAAATACCTGGTAGAATTGAAACCTGACGGTGCTAATATTCATGCACAAAATGATGCTGCTCTGAGATATTCAAGTTCTAATGGTCATTTGGATATAGTTAAGTATTTAGTGAATTTAGGGGCTAATAATCATGCAGACGATGATCATGGTTTGAGATTGGCAAGTCATTATGGTCATAGTGAGGTTGTAAAATACCTTGAAAATATAGAATAATAATAATAAAAAAAAATAATAAATATTTGATAATTTATCAAATATTTGTTCCATAAGTTGTGTTCCATAAGTTATTCATATAACTATATAGGATATTCATTGTTTAATAACAATTCTTTTGCTTCTTCAATATGATTCAACACAGCAGATCTACCATTTTCATATAACCATTTTTTATCTTCCATTTTCATATCAAACTCTTTAATTCCTAAATCACCAGTGTTTATTTTTATTGTTAATTTCCAATCATCCTTATGAATATGTTGTCTCATTGCTTCAGTTCTTAATCCATCAACATGTGCTAATACCAATCCTACAGGTATTTTTGGTAATCCATGATCATGTACTCTTCCTTCCAAATTTTCTTGATATTCTATTTTATCTTCATTTCCAATAAATATAACATTTAGAATTTCATGACTACGGAGACCCAATTTACGTAAAACATTTGTGGGTATGTTATTAGTAACACCTCCATCAAACAACATATCCCATTCCATAATTCTGTTACCATGTTTATCTGGGATGCTTAATAGTTTTACTTTAAAAGGTGTATAAAATAAAGATATAGATGAACTTGATCTAATCATATCAGCAACTTCTGCATGGGGTTGTTTTATATGATCTATGGATCTATGGGATCTATACCGACCACTAAATACTACAATAGTTAAATGAATACCATTCATATCATATAATTCTTTCATAGTAGTGTGTTTAGATCCAGTCAAATCAAAAACCATCTCTTGTGCAAATTTTAATATATTTTTACCTGGGTTCAAACCACCTTTAAAAATTAATCTTAAAAACTGTGCTAGAAAACACCCACCATCTTTAAATGATCTGGTGTCCATTCCAAGGGCAGTGTCCTTGATATATTTTCTTGATGCTTTTGCTGCTGTTACAACAGCCATAATACTTCCTACACTAGTACCACTAACAAATTCAATATTGTCATAAAACCCCAACTCCTTTAATTTATCAATTACACCTCCATGACCCATTCCTAACATTCCTCCACCAGCATAAGATATCCCTCTTTTTAATCTCATAATATTCTCAATATTATCCATAGTTTTTAATATGTTTTATTTTAATTTATATATTTAAATTAAAATAACTTTGAGACTTTTTTATTCATCTAACTTTCCATTAAATCAAAAATAAGTTCTTGATAATCTGTTGGAATTTTAGTTCCCATACTAATAGAATCTCTAGCCCAAGAACCACATAAATTATTACTATCTTCTCCACGAAAATCTCCTCCAGCAGTCCAGTCGTCTGTTTCTTTAGTTAGAAGAGGTAAAGGATGAATGGTTAACCCATAATTATCTTCTTTCAAAGTATGTTTATCTACATATAATTTTTTATCATGATTAATAATATACCTTAGGTCATTATCGTTGTCAGATATATTAAAACCAACAGTTGTTTCATTTGCAATTGTATAAAGATTTGGACCCTCATCTCCATCTTCAGATTTACCATAATCTCCTGCCCATACTATTCTTCCTTTATACCATCTTTCACCAAATTGTAAGAGATTTTCAATAACAAGCATAGTTGAATTATTAATATAAGAATGTTCCATCATTTTTAGTGAATTAAAAAAAGGTCTTATACATTCAATGTCAGGATTTTTTGTTGTATGAGCATCTTTCAAAAGAATAATTAAATAATATTGTCCCATTTTATTAAAACATTAAATAATAAATAAAAATTCAATTTGTATTATATTTCCGTTCTGAAGGAAATTATCCTCTAAAAATCCCCAGAAACGAATGAAATTATATTAAATATTTATTAAATATTTATTAACCATATTGTTAGTTTTAAATTTTTTACCATACTCATCATAAAAATATTAAGTTTTAGTTTTTAACAACAAATTTAACTTTTTGATCTGATCAGATCAGATCAGATCTGAATTTACAAACATCACAATATTTAAACACTTATTATAAATATTAAATAGTTTTTAATTATGATTCGAACTGGTAAAGCTGGAACTGGAACATATGGAATAGTATATAATGCCGAGACAATTGGTAAACATAAAAGAAAGGTTGCAGTAAAAAGGAATATTGTAGATGAATCTATTAGCTTTTCTGGTTCGATTAAGGAATTAGACCTCCTAAATCGATTAAAAGGTCACCCCTATATAGTCAAATTATTATCAGTTGCTTTTAACAATCCCTTTTCAGTGCCCAATTCTCCTATTGCGAGGAATGGTAAATTCAATTATAAAGAGGATTATCTTCATTTTATCTTTGAACAAGCTAATAATAACGGTCATTCATTGATTTATGGAAAAGGAATTCCAATGTGTTACCTTAAATTATCTATGGTTCAGATGTTTCTAGGAATTGAATATATGCATTCTCAGGGAGTGATTCATCGAGATATAAAACCAGCTAATTTATTATGGTTTGTAACATCTGACAATAAAGCCGCAATAAAGCTATGTGATTTTGGATTAGCAAAGATTCACACCCCCCAAGGTCCAATGACACCTCGAGTAGTGACTTGTTGGTATCGTGCTCCTGAGATTTGTTCCAGAGATCCTCAATATGGTTACCCAAGTGATATATGGTCAGCTGGTTGTGTAATATTTGAAATGGTGGCTAAAAGAGCACTACTGGTTAACTCAACTGATGATGATGTGAAATTGTTAAGTAAAATTATAGGATTAATTCCAGATCCTTCATATGATGATATATATAAACTAACCAAAGGTCATGAGATAACATTAACTTCCGAAGCAAGTCCTAGACATAGAGTTTCATTTCGGGATCTGGTGGGTATTGATAAAGACATCATCGATGAATTTAATAAGTTACCAGAAAATGGAGCTTCTTATGACCAGTTCATTGATTTATTAGATAATATATTAGTTTTGGATCCAGATAAAAGATACACAGCCACAGAGATTCTTGATCATAAATTTTTTAATCCATATAGAGATATAATAAATTGGTCTCGAAAGAAACATCCACCCATTCCTAATACACCTAGAAATATTAATATTGTGTGTTGTAGAGAGAGAGCATGGGCATGTAAAGCAGCATTTCTTGTTTTTAATGGAAGAGCATATTTACCATGGTATAAACATAGAGTTTTATTTCAATCTATCGATATGTTTGATAGATATTTATCATATCTTCATCTTAATACTACTAAGAGATTAATAGAATCAAACTATCAAGGAAAATATTTAACTCGTTATCAGACAGAACTTCATTATATTGTGTGTCTATATATGTGTATAAAATATTACACAACCCTTCATACCCCTATCTCATTTACAGAATTAGCTACAGATAATTATAAAACACCGAAAGCCATGATTGAGGCAGAAGAATTTGAGAAGAAGATGTTACGGGATGTTTTGAAATTAAGAGTTCATTGCGAGACTATTTATGATATAGGTACCAACATTAATGAATTGATTCTTGATGAGTATCAAACAAGAGATTTATTGGATAGATATGGTAATATAAGGTCACATTACACCAATATTAATATCAACGATCTTTATAACAGTTTGATAAGCAAGTAGGTAGGTATCTGGGTATCTAGGTAGGTAGGTAGGTAGATAGGTAGGTATTTAAATACTTTTATAGATCCAAGGATCTATAAAATAAAATATTATTAATTTAATAGGATATAGGTATTGTAAAATGAAAGAAATAAAAATATTAAATAAAAACAAAAACTATGTTAACTGGGAACAAAGATATAGATAGGAAAATATTAAATACCCTTGAGGATGAGGACTTGGTAAATGTATGTCAGGTAAATAAGAAAGCCCAATTGCTATGTAATGATCAGGTCTTTTGGATGAATAGAGTGTTTTTAAGGTTTGGATATGTTGGAGGAGATGTTTTGAGGAAATCAAAAGGTAATAGGGACTGGTCTGAATATTATATTAAAGATCTTAGAAAAATAAACCCAACCAATGCACAGAAATATTTGAAATTTGGATCAAAGAAAGGAAAACTTGATCATGTAGTAATCTCCCTTAAGAACGGTGCTAATATTCATGATCAATCTGATTATGCTCTGAGATGGGCAAGTTATTATGGTCATATTGAGATATTTAAATACCTGGTAGAATTGAAACCTGACGGTGCTAATATTCATGCATATGATGACGCTGCTCTAAGATGGGCAAGTGAAGAGGGTCATTTGGATATAGTTAAATACTTGGTGGATTTAAAACCTGATGGTGCTAATATTCATACACAAAATGATTATGCTCTGAGATGGGCAAGTTTTTATGGTCATTTGGGGGTTGTTAAATATCTAGTAGAATTGAAACCTGATGGCGCTAATATTCATGCACAAGACGATTATGCTCTGAGATTGGCAAGTTATAATGGTTATTTGGATATAGTTAAATATTTGGTGGGTTTAAAACCTGATGGTGCTAATATTCATGCAAACGATGATTTTGCTCTTAGATCTGCAAATCATAACGGTCATATTGAGATTGTTAAATACCTAATAAGTTCTGGTGCTGATATTCATGCAGAAGATGATTAACCTGATTCCTAAAAATGATAGATATTATTGTAAAATAATAATATTTCAAAATGGAAAACAATAACGTGTATATTTTATATTGTGATTATGATAGTGAGCCCGAAATATGTTGTGTTTCATTAGAATTATCTAAATTATATCAGTATTATTTTGAGGAAATAATAGCATTAGATTATGATCTAAAATCTTATATATCAGAGTATGGGTTAACACTACCTCTTAATTATAAAGATAAAAATGTTATGGATGCTTTTGATAATGATATTGATGCATCCGAGTATTATAGAATTTTAAACTCGGTATTTGTTAAATAGATCAGTACCAATAATCAGATTAATAACAAAAATAATCAGATTGATACTTGATAACCACAGATCTAGTTTTAAAAAAGAATCAGTAACCTAGAAAATACTTTCATATATCCAAAAGGGATCTATGAAATTAATAAACCGATCCATGAATAATTACAAATTGTTAACTCCAACATTAACTCATGTTTACAATATTATGGATAAAAATGGTATAGAACTGATCAAACCATCTGAACCTATTGACCATACTGAACCATCCGACCAAATCGAACTGATCAAACCTATTGACCATGTTGCATTTAGATCTATAGATATTAATGGTGGTATTGATAGGATAAAAAAAGAATTGGTTAAGGATGGTTTTTATAAAGAGAGAGATTTCTACAATTTTAAAGAAAAGCACCTAACAGCCAAGTGGTTTTCTCCAAAAGAAAGTAGTTTTCCTCGGGTTTTTGTCTCTCAAATAAATACTAATTTTCTTTCAAATGAGAATCAAAATATAATAAATAAATATATCAGCAATAAAAATAATATTTTTGATGGAGTTTCCATGGGTATCACTGACCATATCACTGACCATATAACTGACTATATCACTGACTGTATCACTGACCATATCACTGACTATACCACTGAATATATCACTGATTATAATAAATTAAGGGAGGAATCAGAATATGCTGCTTGGGCATTGATGTTTGGAGATACTCTCAATCATGTTACAATACCTATAAATAGTTATGGTTATGATTATACGGGGAATAATTATAATAATAAAATCCCTCCTGATAACCAAATAAACAACAAAAGTATGACTATGGATAATTTTATATCTATGTTAAAAACTGGTGGAATCAGAATGTTAGGGGATGGTCAGGTTCAGATATCAGATGATAACAAACTTATCCAATCTTCAACCCTTGCAGATTCTTATAATATTGGAACAGATATTGAGACAGGAACCAAACTTACTGTACCTGGTACTTTTGTTGAATTTATAGATAGAAGAAAGGAGGGTTTTGATACAAATAACGCTAATAATATTTTCGAATCCACAACAAGATTTGATAATAGTAAATAGGTAAAATTTTTCAACCAATTAGTTTATATTAAATACAAAACTACAAAATACCAAATAACTACCAAGTTCCAAATAAGAACAAAATATAATACATACCTGTATTATATTTTAGTAAGTAACAATAAAAATAGTTTTTAAACTGTTGTGCTTGTAATATATTTTATTATCTGGGTTTGTGATATTACTTATAGTTTTTAAGAAATCTAAAGAAAAACATTGGATATTACATTGTATTATCTCCTCTGACAGAAATTAAAAAGATAAAAATACTGAAGAGAGGAGATAAAAAACACAAAAACTCTTAATATTCTTGGATTTACGATATTACTTATGGTTTTTAATAAATTTTAAGAAAAACATTGGATATTGTATTGTATTATCTTCTCTCTGACAGGAATTAAAAAGATAAAAATAGTGAAGAGAGGAGATAAAAAACACAAAAACTCCTAATATTCTTGGATTTATGATATTACTTATGGTTTTTAATAAATCTAAATATAATATTGGATATTGTATTGTATTATCTTCTCTCTGACAGAAATAAAAAAGATAAAAATAGTGAAGAGAGGAGATAAAAAACACCAAAACTCTTAATATTCTT
>SDBT01015213.1_pt1 | contig 12238 bp, 14 predicted proteins | sample 2277101 | NCBI WGS metagenome assembly SDBT01 (sample SAMN10404973, study PRJNA504765) | marine sediment metagenome | isolation source: marine sediment core GS10_PC15, 103 cmbsf | place: Arctic Ocean: Southern Knipovich Ridge | collected 2010
CGTGGAAAGCGCCGTCACCGGGGACGCCGGCGGCATCTTCGCGCATCTGGGCAAGTTGCCGGAACCGCTCCTGCCCGCCCTCGACGAACCTGAACGGGCTTATCTCGCCGGGCTCGAGAGCAAAACTTTCGCCGAACTGCTGGAAAAGCAAGGCTGAACGCGCCTGCCGACCACGCATCCGGTGAGCGTGCGGAAGAATTGCGCGTAATTTGTCTGAACCGGGCTTGCGCCGGGACTATCCGGCAACTAGGGTACGGCTCGCTTTTTGTTTGCAGCCACTGACGGGATGGTAGCTCAGTCGGTAGAGCAACGCCCTTTTAAGGCGTGGGTCCTGGGTTCAATTCCCAGTCATCCCACATTTCTGTCGGGTCGGATGACCCGATTACCTGCGGCCCGGCGGCCCCGTCATTCGATGGGGCAGGCGGCCGGTTCAGGGAAGGATTACGGAAATGTCGAGAATATGTCACGTCTGCGGTAAACACCGAGTCGTTGGCGGCCACATTGTCCACCGCGGAAAGCCCAAGAAAGAAGGCGGCATCGGCCTGCAGCGGGTGAAGAACACCAAGCGGTTGTTCAAACCAAACCTGCAGATGGTGCGTATTCGCGAGGGGCAAACGGTCAAGCGGGTAAAAGTCTGCACGAGTTGCATCCGCTCAGGGCTGGTGACCAAGGCCTGAGCCTTAGCCAACGTTATGGCCGCGCTTCCAATACTTGGGACGGGCGCCTTGATTTGGGCAGCAGCCCGGATGAAACTTTGTTTGCGAGGCGTCAAGGAGCAGCCGGCTATTCCAGTTCGGAAAAGACGTTCGAGTACTTCACGCTGCGGCGCGGTTCGGCCATCATCTTCTCGACCGTGTCCCGCCAGGTCCGATAATGCGGCGTTTCCTTATGGCGTTTCGGATCCTCTTCAGTCTGATAAATCTCGATGAGGAGGAAACGTGCCGGATCATCATTCTGCTGGATCACGTCGAAGCGCAGCACCCCGGGTTCATTGAGGCTGTTGCGGGCGTTCGCCACGGAAGCGCTTTTGAACTCTTCGATGAACTCCGGCTTAACCTTGACGTTCACATGTACAATCAACATGATTCCTTTCCTTGCCACATTCGCCAATACTTCAAGATCTATTCTGGCCCCAGTGTTTGCTCAGTCGCCCGCGAATTCTTCCAGGTAGTCCGCGGCGCTCAGGATTCTGCTCTTCCCGAACCTGCCAAGCTCCAGGAGGTGTAAATCCCCCGAAACGATGAAATCGGCCTCAGCTTCAAGTGCGCATTCAAGAATGCGATTGTCGTCGGGATCGGAACGAACGATGTCAAGGTTGGCGGAAGGAGCCGCGATGTCGCACAAGGCACGCAATTCCTCAACAATATCAAAGCAAACTTGGGGCGAGAATCCGAACTTCGGACGTTGGAGCACATCCCTGACTTCATCAAGAATGGCGACAGACAGTGTACAGTCTACCGTTCCAGATATGACTAATTCCAGTATTCGCCGCGGGTTCCCGCCAAAAAGAACCGCCGAAATCAGGATATTGGTGTCAAGAACAAGTCTGTGGCGGTTCATCGTTCGCGGCGTTTCTTTGCCTTACGAGATGCCGAGATTTCGGCCGCAATATCGGCTTCCGACAGCCCTTTGTCGGCAACCCTCGATTCGCCGTAGGCCCAGATCTTTTCCCAACGGTTTTTGCGCTCGAGGTACATGCGCGCGGCCTCTCTGAGAAGCTCGGAACGGGACCGGGATTCCTTCTTTGCGACTTGGTCAATCTTCGACAAGAGCCTGTCCTGGAACGAAATGCTTACCGTTTTCGTGCTCATGCCAATCTCCTTTACTCACAATTACCATATCCAGAGTTTATACATTGTCAAGGCCCAGCGGGCGGCACTGCCGCGGCCGGGCTGTTGTCGAGTTCGCGCAGGCGGTACCTCAGCTTGATGACGCGGCATGTTTGCTCGAAACCGGGGAAAGCCCAAGTGTTGGGAAAGGCCGCGCATTGCTTCGGCCGGACGGGATAAACCTTGCAGATGTTCGGCGGCTCGAAGAAGATACAGTCACTGTTCCTTTTCTCGATCAGGCTCAGGTGGGAACGACTGCTTATCTCCCTGGTGTACTTCTTGATGAATCGCCGGGAGTCCACCCTGAGATAGGCAGCGATCTGTTCAATTTCCCCGGCGTCCACGTCCACATAGCCCGGCCAGCGGCAGCAGGCGCCGCAACGGGTGCAGAAATAGACGCGGCGCTCGAATGACGCCATATCCTACTCCGTGTCGCTTAGGCTGTACTCTAAGCGCCTTGCGCAAAGACTGCCAATTCCAGTTTGCATATCGGCTCGATGGCTCCTAGATTGTTGCCCGGCTCCGTCCCCGATTCAAGCGGGAATCACCTCATTTTCGCCGGTGTTCCCATTGAAATACCTTAGCCGAAACGAAAGGAAAAGACAAATGTCGGACCAGACCACCGCCCCGTAACAACCATGCGCCGAATGCGGCAATTCATTCCCGCCAAGCGAGATGATCCAGTACGGCGAGATCTGGGTTTGCGCCGCGTGCAAGCCAATTTATTTTCAGAAACTCAAGGAAGGGATTGATCCGGGTGCGGCGCGACCGCCGTATCCGCTCTTTGCGCGGGTGATGTTTATCATTGACCTGGTCTGTTCCGCCTTGCGGGGGCCCATTGTTCTGCTGGGGCTCGTTGGATATGCGGATCTTCAGCGACAAGGCCAAACGAAACTGCTCCCGTTGATTACTTTTGTAATCGCCACGGGGCCCTGATCTTTTTCTTCGGCCTGGCCAGCAATATTGTCATGCTCTTGCGGAAACAATGGGGGGTATATCTGGCCGGCATGAATATCCTGGTCACGTTGGCTTCCACCGGCACGGGCATTTGGCACGCCATGATCAAGATGGACCAATTCCAAGGTGCCGGGCCGCCGGCAATGATAGGATTCATCATTGGACTGGTGTTTACCTTGCTGATTCGATTAGGGCTGATAGTGGCCTATGGCGTTGCCGTGTACCAGTTCTTTCGAAGTTGCCAGAGGGGGCTGGTCAGCCCAAGCCCAGGTATCAGGGGTTGAACTGTAACTTGAGGATGCGCTGCTTGCCGCGGTTGTACACCACTATGCGGTTGTTGGCGGTGCGGCTCCGGGCCGGTTACGAGTGAAAGGGCGCGGGCGTGGCATCCAGGTAAGGGCTTTGGCGTAGGAAACGCTGTTGGAGGTATTGGCGGTATTCGCACTCGGGCATATAATCCAAGAGCTTGATTAGCTGCTCTTTGCCAATGAAGCCCATATGCATGGCGACCTCTTCGAGGCAGGCAATCCTCAGCCCTTGGCGGCGTTGGATGGCGCCGATGCAGTTGGCAGCCTCGAGCAGGCTCTCAGAGGTCCCGGTATCCAGCCAGGCGATGCCGCGCCCGAGAACTTGCACCCGCAGCTCGCCGCGCCGCAGGTATTCCATGTTCAGGTCGGTGATTTCCAGTTCGCCGCGGGCCGAAGGCTCGAGCCGTCCGGCGATTGCGGCCGCCTTGCCGTCGTACAGATACAGGCCCGGCACGGCGTAGTTGCTTTTTGGTTCTTTGGGCTTTTCCTCGAGGCCCAGGACTTTGCCTTCGGGGCTGAATTCGACCACGCCGTAACGCGCGGGATCCTGCACGTAGTAGCCGAAAATCAGCCCGCCGCCGCTGAAGTTCGCCACCGTTTCCTTGATCCGCAGATTGCCGTAGAAGATATTGTCCCCAAGAATCAGCGCCACGTTGTCGCCGCGGCTGAAATCTTCGCCGATAATGAGGGCCTGGGCAATCCCCTCCGGGTGCTCCTGGGACAGATAGCGCAGTGAAATGCCCCACTGCGAACCGTCGCCGAGCAGCTCCTCGAAGCGGGGAAAATCCCGGGGCGTGGAGATGATCAGGATTTCCCGAATGCCGCCCAGCATCAGGGTTGCCAAGGGATAATAAATCATCGGCTTGTCGAAAACCCCCTGCAGTTGCTTGCTGGTCACGGCCGTAAGCGGATAAAGCCGGGTGCCGGCCCCGCCGGCCAGGATAATCCCCTTCATTACACACGATCCCCTGTGCTTAGCTCGGTTAAGGCCTATTTCGCGCCTCTGTCGGCGTTGACCAACTCCACCAGGTCGGCCAAGACGTTCCAGGCTTCTTCCAGATACAGGTCTTTGCTTTTCTCATCCTTATTCTCACGGCCGGCGCGATAATGCACCGCGGCGATGCGTTTGGCCCAGTGCTTATCCTGCCGGCGCAGCGTAAGTCGTTTTTGCTTGTTCAGCGTCAGGGTCTTCTGCCGGCGGCGGTGCTCGTAGTTCTTGATCTCGGCGAAGAGCTTCTGATATTCTTCACTGCCAGCCAGGCGCTTGGCGGTTCCGGCCTTGAGCCGAGGCAAATACCGGGTGATATTTCCGTGAGAACTATTAATTCTCTGGGGCGAGATTTCATCCCACGGCATGACGTGTTTGAAGCGAGATTCGCCGATTTCCATGTGGTCGAAGAAAGACGGCAGGATAATGTCCGGCCTGATCCCTTTGAGCTGGGTCGAGTGGCCGGTGACCCGGTAGAATTTGGCCATGGTATACTTGAGAGCGCCGGGTTTGAGCTTGTGCATGTTAGGGAAGTTGGCCAATCGCTGCACCGTTTGCACCGTTCCCTTGCCGTGGGTCTGTTTGTCGCCGATGATTACGCCGCGGCCATAGTCCTGGATCGCGCCGGCGAAGATTTCCGAGGCCGAGGCGCTGCCGTGGTCGGTCATCACTGCCAGCGGCAAGTCATAGGCGAAACCTCTGTCCGGGTCTTTCCGGACAACGGGCCGGCCCTGGGAGTGTTTCACCTGCACCACGGGGCCTCCCGGAATAAAGAGGCCGGTCAGACTGATCGACTCCTCCAGACTGCCCCCGCCGTTCCCGCGCAAGTCTATGATCAGACCTTTGATCCGATCGTCCTTCAGCATCTTGTTTACCAGCTCCCGAACATCCTTCGTCGTGCTTCTCGCCTTAGGATCCTTTTTCTGCAGCCCCCTCCAGTCCGCATAGAAACTCCGCAGATAGATGTAGCCGATTTTTGTCCTGCTGCCGTCGGCGCGTTTAACCGTGTGCACCCGGCCTCGCGCCGCCGCCTCCCGCAATTCCACTTTCGCCCGCGTAAGGGTGATCTTGACCTGCTTGGACTTCTCATCAATTAACTTGATCACGGTCAGGCACACCTTGGTGCCCTTCTTGCCCCGAATCAACCGCACCACTTTTGACAGCGGCAGGTTCAGGATATGAACCGCTTCCCCATCCCCTTGTCCCACCGCGACGATCAGCTCTCCCGGCTGGAGCCGGCCGTCCTTGATTGCCGGGCCGCCCGGCACCAGCCGCACCACCTTCACGTAACCATCCTCAGGCGTAAGCACGGCCCCGATGCCTTCCAATTCCAGGCTCATGTCGATATTGAAATCTTCCAAGCTGCGCCAATTCAGATAGCTCGAATGCGGGTCGAACAGCGTCGTCAGGGTCGTCAGAAGCCCCTCCATCACATCGCACGTATCCCTATTCTGCAGCAACTCATGGTGATTGGCATAGCTTCTAAGCACTTTTTCCCGGGGGGGGAGGGGGGCCTTGAGGGCGCCTCCGCCATCTGCTTTCTCCCCAGCTTCCCGCAACAGTTTCTCAACCAGCAACTCATTCTTGAGCCGCTGCCGCCAGATGCCGAGCAACTCCGCGTGGTCGCGGGTCCAGGGCTTCTGCGAGCGGTCCAGCAGCATCTCCTCGTCCTTAGTAAAATCGAAGGGCTTGGCTTCGGCATCCTTCAGCAGGCGCCGGACCCCTTCGACCCGTTGGCTGACCCGCTCGAGGAAGCGTTCATACACCACAAAAGCAAAGTCCAGCTTGCCCCCGATCAGCATATCGTCCAGGATCAAGCGATACGGCGAAAACTCCTGAATGTCCGCCGCGATAAAGTACAGACGCTCCGGGTCCAGCGCCGCGAAATATTCGTCGAAAAGTTCTCTTGAACTTGCGTCGTTGAGCACCGGGCTGTTGAAGTGTCGGGTCTGCAGCAGGTGGATAACCGTGCGGGTAACGATTTCCTGGTTTTTGCCGGGGTCGCGCTGGACTTCGTAGGCCGCGGCGGCCTGGGGTCGCCGCGCCTTGGCCTCTTTTGCCGACGGCTGTTCCGGGGCGACCCCCTCGGCCGCCGCAGCGACCGGGCGCGCCACGGGGGTTTCCCCTGCCCAAACGCCAGGCAACAAGATCAAAAGCTGGACCACAATCAGCATGATCCACGGCGTTGCCCGAGAATGCAAAACCTGTTTCATTCCTTAGCTCCTTCCCTGGGTAAAACCCAAGCTCTGAACCCTAAGGTCCCTTTATGATGACCAAAAACCAATCCCGGCTTGCCGGGACTAAAGTTCAATCCGCCGTGCCAGTTTCGGGTCGGCGGCAGCCCCAAGTTTCCTAGCCATACTATACCATCGTCTGGCCAATTTCATACGCGGCGTCGGCCAATTTGCGTATAAAATCGCCAGCGCGAGCGCGGTTTCGGGGCTGTGGGGGTTCAAGTTCCAAGCCCGGACAAGCTGGGTTTCGGCGGCTGCGGGCCAGCCGGCCGCACCCAAGGCCCGGCCAAGGAGCCGCTGGACCCCGGCATCTTTCGGCTTATGATGCGCAGCCCGGCTCAGCACCCCAATCGCGAGAAGTGCCTTTTGATTTTGCAGCAGCACCGACCCGAGAGACTTCAGGAGCGCGGCATCGGCCGGTTTAAGGCGGCTTGCCTGGGTCAAAAGGTGCTCAGCCTCCTCGAGTTTGCCCGTAGCGGCTTGAAAGCGCCCGGTCCAGACCAGAGCGTCAAACTGCCTTGGCGCCAGGGCCAGGACCTGAGCGTAGAGGCCCCTGGCCGCCTCGCCTTTCGCCTGCTTTTCCGCTTCTTGGGCACGTTCCAGCAGGGCCTTCACGTCCGCGGCTTCGGCGGCGCCGGGGCCGTTGTCAGCCTCCGGGCGGAGTTTCCCGCGGGCGAGTTCAGCCCGGCTGGCCACAAGTTCCTCGAGCAGTTCGGCCATCAGTTCCTCGGCCAATTCAGACTGCGTTTCGGTCTGGCGCATTTGCTGCTGCAATTGCTTAAGCTGCCGCCGGGTCCAGGTTAACTCCGTTTTCTGTTCCTTAAGCTGGTCGCCCAGGACCACATTGGCTGTTTTCAGCTCCTTTTCAGTGTTCGGGGTTTTGTGCGCGTCAAGCTTGACCGATTGCAGTTTCGTTTGCAGCGCCCGGGCGATCTCGAGCATATCCTGATACTTGTTTTCCAGATCCTGGCGTTTCTTTTCGCCTTGGCGGTATTTTGTGTTCAGGTCAGCCAGCGCCTTGCCAAGTTCCTGCGCGAGTTCGGCATGGCCGCCGGCGAGCAGGATGTTAAGTTCCTTGCGCAGTTCGAAGTTGGCGGCTTGGAGCACGTCCAGATCCATCCGGCTGCCTTTATGTTTCTTCTCGATTTCGATTCGTTGCCGTTGCTCCTGCCGCAACTGAACCCGTAACTTGCCAAGCTGCTCGAGCCGCGGGCGCAGAAGCGTCGGCAGTTTTCCCCGGGTCGTGTCGCCTTCTTTTTCGAGCCGGGCAATAATGCCGAGCAATTCAGTGTTATTTTCCTGCAGGGCCTTCTCCTTTGTCCGGGCGGCTTTCACGGCTCTTTTCAGAGCAGCGGCTTGCCGCTTTTCCCGGGTGAGCAGTTCCTGGGCATCTTTGAGTTTAGTTTCGAGTTTTTTCACGGTGGCGCGGCTGGCCGGGCGTTTACGCTCGCCGCCCAGCTTGCCGAGTGACAGCTTCTTCAGTTCGGCTCGAAACACCGCCAGTTCGGCCTGTTGTTTGCGGATGAGCTCGGTCAATTTCTTATGCCTGGCCTGGGTCTGCCGGCGTTCTTGGGCAAGGGCCAGCAGGGCATTGTCCAATTCCGTCTTATGTGGGTTCGGTTTCTGGTCGGCGCTCAGTTCCTTCAGCGCGTGGGCAAGCGTTTTGCTTTCTTGGCGGAGCCGGCGATTTGCCCGCAGCAAGCGGTTAAGCTGCTCGAGCGCCTGACTGCCGAGGGCCGCTTCCCGATGAGCTTTGGCCAAAGCCAGGTTCAGTTGCTTAATCTGCTCTTTAGATTCGCGGAGGCGCTTCCCTTGCTGGCCGGACTTTTCCCCTTTCCCCGCCTCGTCGTCGCGAGGGTTTCCGGTGGGGGTAAGCGCCGCGATCTTGCCTTGGCAATAGTTGATCCGGAACTCAAGCAGACCTGGATGCCAGTTCGGGTAGGTAGCGCGCACCGAGACGAAGACCTTCAGCGCTCGAGCATACAACTCGCGAGCGGCTTCCGGGTGGGCCGCTTTTTCCTGCTGTTGGGCTGCCTCCAACTGGCGATAGCCTTTCAGCCAGGTCAGAGTGGCTTCCCGGGACTCAGCTTCGCCAGCCCCGGCGCCAAGCGCCAGAATCAGTCCGCACAGCAGTCCGAGTCTTCTAATGATTTTCATTCCCGGCGCTTTCCCGCGCCCAAGAGCGGGCCTTTTCGGCATCCGGAAATATTTTCCGATTATCATAGAAATTAACCAGTCAATGCGCATTATATACTGTATAGTAACTGAGGCATTCGTGCAACTCGAAAGCCCCGAAGGCGCCGGTTTTTTGCTGTGAAGACGAAAACAGAAAGTATCCATCACCCTGAGGAAGAAGTGCTGGAGCTGCTGCATGACGGGCGACCCGAAGCCGCTCAGCACCTGCTCGATGTTTTTGGTGACCGCGTGTATGGACTGTGCCTGCGCATCCTGGGCTCGGAAGAAGACGCCAAGGATGCCGTACAGGAAACCTTCTTGAGTGTATGGGCGAAATGGCCCAGTTTCAAAGGCCGGGGGCACTTCTCGAGTTGGATTTACCGAATTGCCGCGAACCGGGCATACATGAAACTGCGCAAGTTGCGTTCGGCACGCGAATTCCTGCAGGAAGGCCCGATTGACCAGTACGAGGAACGCCCGGAACTTTTGGCCCCGGGACTCGGCGTCTCCGGGGCGACACAAGCCCCGGATGTCGCGCTTGAAAACCGGGAATTGCGGGGGCTGATGCAGCAGGCGGTAGACAAGCTGTCTCCAACCTACCGCACCGCCTATATCCTGAAGGACCTCGAACGCATGAGCATTAAAGATATCGCCGAGATCATGGAGCTTGGCGAGGCCGCGGTCAAATCCCGCGTACACCGTGCCCGGCTGGAGATGCGCCGCACCTTCAAAGAATTCCTGGAAGAGCTTTATCCCAAATCATAAAGGACGTGCCTGGCGATGCTTATTCATTTTGACCCGGCGGATATCGGTTGCGGCCATATCCGGCAATTCCTCTACGAATACGTGGAACGCGAATTGGATGCCCGGTTGCTGATGGCCATGGACAATCATATCCTTTCCTGCAGTGAATGCCGGGAACTGGCAGACAGTTACCGGCTCTCGGTGGAAACCGCCCGCCGGCACCTGGAACAGGTTGGCGAGGCCAGGAAAATCCCCGCTGAATTCAAGCAGGAGTTGGTGAGAACCCTCACCGGAAACTAAGTACGCCGTGTCTAAAGCATAAGGAGTAAGCAATCTCTTGCTTGAGGACCGTGATTACATGCACGCTGCTCCGGGCCGCAGCCGCCGTGCCGGCTCCCTGCTGCAGGGCAAGTCGGCGACCACCATACTTATCATGCTCACCTGCGCCGTATACGTGTTGCAGTTTATGACCGGAAGCAGGGCCCGGCCCCTGGGCCTTGATTTTCTCATCTTGCGCGCCCCGCCGTTCGCCGGCGGAGCAACCTTCACGCTCACCATCAAGGTTTGGCTCACGTGGATTAGCAGCCTGGGCGCCCACATGTTCATCCACAGCTCCGACGCCTGGCACCTCATCTTTAACATGCTGGGGCTTTTAGTTTTCGGCCGTGAACTGGAAAGGCGGCTTGGCGCCAGGTCATTTCTCCGGCTCTATCTTGGCAGCGGGTTGTTCGCCGGGTTGTTCTGGGTTTGTTTCAACCTCAGCAACAGGCACGGCGTAGTCGGCGCCAGCGGGGCGGTCTTCGGGCTACTGGCGGCGGCGGCCCTGCTCGCTCCCAACGTGGTTGTCCTGCTGTTCTTTGTCATCCCGGTGCGGTTGAAATGGCTGCTGGTGGTCGTTGTCATCGGTAGTATCCTGATGCTGGGCGACGCTTCTAATATCTCGCATCTGGCCCATCTGGGCGGGGCGCTCGGCGGCTATTTGATTATCCGCGTGTTTCACCGCAGGCTGATCGTGTTTCATTTCGCGGACCTGTTGCCCTCGAGGCTGCGCCGCTTCGTCCGTCCTTCCCGTTCACGCCGGCCGGCGCCCAAGTCCAGACCCGAGCCCCCGGGGCCTGCATGGGCGCCGGACCCGAGGGCGACGCCGGAAGCCGAGGAAGAGGCCGAAGACACATTCGACCAGATTGATCCCATACTCGACAAGATCGGCAAGCACGGCATGAAAAGCCTTACCCCCGAAGAACGCCGCGTGCTCGACCGGGCCCGGGAACGGCTGAAAAAGAGTATGTGAGGATATGAGTATGAAAGCAGAATTCAGAAGCCAGAATTCAGCAGCCGGAGGTCCGGGAAGATGAAAAACTCCGCGTCCGAGGTCAATCTGGCCATCGAGTTAGCCGGGGTCAAACTGCGCAATCCGGTACTTACCGCCTCGGGTACTTTCGGCTACGGGAAGGAATATGCCGAACTTGTGCCCCTCGAGAAACTCGGCGGCATCACCGTCAAGGGCGTTTCACCCTTTCCCAGCCGGGGCAATCCGCCGCCGCGCACCTGTGAAGTCTTCGGCGGCATGTTGAACTCGATCGGGCTGCAGAACCCGGGCGTGGACAAATTCATCAATGACCCGGACTACTTGCCTTGGCTGCGCACCCTCGACACCGCCGTCTTCGTCAACATCTGGGGCAAGACCATCGAGGACTATGTCGAGGTCGCCCGGCGGCTCGAGGCCGAGAAAGAAGGGATCGCGGCGCTCGAAATCAACATCTCATGCCCCAATATCAAGGAAGGCGGGATTGCTTTCGGGACTAATCTGGCCAGCGCGGCGGAAGTAGTCGGCGCGGTGCGGGCGGCTACCACGCTGCCGCTGGTCACCAAACTCACGCCCAGCGTCAGCAATATTGGCGAGTTCGCCCAGGCCGTCGTGGCCGCGGGCAGCGACATGGTTTCGCTCATCAACACCTACCCCGCCCTGGCCATCGACATCGCCACCCGCAAACCCAGAATCGGCGCCGGGTTCGGCGGCTACAGCGGCCGCTGCATCAAACCACTGGCCGTCCGGGCCGTCTATGAAGCGGCCCAAGCCGTTCACGTGCCGGTCATCGGCATGGGCGGCATCTTTGCTGCCGAGGACGCCGTGGAATTCTTTCTCGCCGGGGCCAGCGCGATCGCCGTCGGCACCGCCATTTTTGCCGACCCGCGGGTGCTTCTTCGGGTCATCACCGGTCTCGAGGATTACCTCCGCGTACACGGACACCGGGACATTCGCGAGATCATCGGCAAGCTTCAAATGCCCGCCTGAAGGAAAGTATGTGGGCAGGAGAGAAAGTGGGCGGGTTCGCAGCCTTATACGGCAACCTTTCGGCAATGAGAACATCCGGGGCTGAGAAAAAGTGAAGATACTGATCGCGCGGGACAAACTATTGCGGGCACTGCGGGGCTTTTTCCACGAGCGCGGGTTCGTCGAGGTGCAGACGCCGGTGCGGGTGGCGGCCCCGGCCCTTGAAAACCACGTGGATGCCGTGCCGGCCCACGGCGCTTGGCTGCGGACCTCGCCCGAACTGCACATGAAACGCTTGCTGGCGGCCGGCATGGAGAAGATTTTCCAGCTCGGGCCGTGCTTCCGCCTGGGCGAGCATGGGAAGAAACACCGCGGCGAGTTCACCATGCTCGAGTGGTATCAGGCCGAAGCCGATTACCACGACCTGATCCCTTTTACCCGCGACCTGGTCCGCGCCGGCGCGGCGGCGCTCGAAAGTGAACTCGAACTTGCGGGCGACTGGGAAATCCTGACCGTGCATGAAGCGTTTCAACGATATGCCGGAGTTGCCGCCGAAGACGCTCTGGCCCGGGATGAATTCGAGCAACTGCTGCTCGAGAAGATCGAACCGCATCTCGGGATCGAGAGGCCGACTATCCTGATTGATTACCCCGCTGAACTCGCGGCATTCGCCCGCCTTGCCCCGGATAACCCGCGCTTTGCCGAGCGCTGGGAACTGTATATCAACG
>SDBT01015214.1_pt1 | contig 12237 bp, 14 predicted proteins | sample 2277101 | NCBI WGS metagenome assembly SDBT01 (sample SAMN10404973, study PRJNA504765) | marine sediment metagenome | isolation source: marine sediment core GS10_PC15, 103 cmbsf | place: Arctic Ocean: Southern Knipovich Ridge | collected 2010
CGGGAACGATGGATTGAAGAAGCCCGTACCCGGCGATATACTGGATGATTATTGGCTCGCTCAGATTGGCGAGATCGCTGCTGACGGTGAGAATGTAACCGATGAAGAATGGCCGAAGATTCGTGAAGCCGTTCTAAAGGATTTGGGCGTAGACGATATCCCGTTCTAAATAGATGGAAGGGTGCAAGCGTGTCGCCGAGAAAGTGGCCGAAATGAGAACATATCTCATATCATCTCATCTCAAAGTAGGCCACTTTCCAAATTTAAAAACTAGGCTGGTCGGATGAAAAGAAACCTAGCTGAACAGCTTATATTATATCAGAGCAATGTATTACCGCCGCTATTAGAACAGATATCCCAACAATTAAATGTTAGCACGGGTGCGTTAGAGGCCCTGGAGATCGGGTACGCACTTCATAATAACTGTTGGGTCTTTCCCGAACGGGACGAAAACGGTGATATCATTGGTTTGCTATTCCGTCAGTGGAATGGCAAGAAATGTATGTTCCCCGGTTCGAAGCGGGGATTAACATACGTCCCCAATATTCACCGTAGCCCGACTGACTCCAAGAAATATCAGGCCGGTCCTCAGAACTGGACTCGGACCTCTGAGGCTACTCCCTGTCCCGTCTGCGGTAAGCCCGATTGGTGCATGATATCGTCCGAGAACCCCGATGATCCAAAGGCTGTGCTTTGTTGCCGGGTCAAGAAGGGGGCGAATAAAGATTTGGGGACCGCCGGTTACTTGCATATTCTAAAAACCGAAGGCGAACTTACTGAGGCGGGATCGGTTCTCCTGCCATCCGAGCACCCTCTTTTAATTGTAGAGGGGGCAACAGATGTTGCTGCTGCCCTGGACCTTAATATGGTAGCAATTGGCAGGCCGAATAGTACCGGCTGCTTGGACAAACTAAGTCGGATAATTGCCGGTCAAGATATCATTGTACTCGGTGAGAATGATGCCGGTGCAGGCGTCGAGGGAATGGAGAAAACATTCGAAATCCTTCGGCCCCATGCCGGGGATACTAAGAAACTACTCCCGCCTGACGGGATCAAGGACTTTCGCCAATGGGTTGCCCAGGGTTTAACACAACAGCAGTTTTTAGGTATAGCCCATTCACTTGAAACTCCCGTACATGAAGATAATATTCTAATCAGTATCGCCCCTTTGGATTTGGCAAAGCAATGGCTGAAAGCTGTATATTACCAGGATGAAATCTACACTCTACGGGTTTTTCACGGTAATTGGTACGCTTACACCGGCCACTGTTATAACGAGATCGACAAGGCTACTATCCGTCAACAACTTTATCGGTTCTTCGGTGAGAAACAATATAAAAAGCTGCACGCAAAGGGATTCGATATCCTCAACTACGAACCAACTAAACACAAACTGGATGAGATCATGGATGCTCTCCTGGCATTCTGTCCGATTACCGCGGGGGAAATTCCCTGTTGGCTGGACAAAGAACACCGGAAAAGTGATCCAAAACATATCCTCGTATTCCCGAATGGTTATATAGATATTGGCAAACGCCCGGAAACAGGGGAGGATTTTGAGTTACAGGAACTCGTCCCACAGTTTTTCTCGCTGACGTGTTATCCGTATAATTATAACCCGGATGCTTCATGCGTTCTGTGGGAGAAGTTTCTAAACGAGTTATTCGCTGACGATCCCCTGAAGATTACCCTACTGCAAGAATGGTTCGGATACAATTTAGTTCCCGATAATTCACAGGAAAGATTTATGATGTTTCTCGGCCCAACACGGGCGGGCAAGGGTACGATCCTTGAGATTCTAACATGCATTCTCGGAGAGGATCAAGTTCTGGCAACTTCGTTCAGAGATTATACCCGGCGATTCGCTATCTTTCCATTTCTAGGGAAGCTCGCTGCCGTTATCGGCGACGTATCGGTGGGGTCAAACTACGATGCTACGGAGGCTCTGAATATTCTAAAACGGATTACCGGCAATGATGATATAATGATCGAACGCAAGGGCATGGATATTACTCAGACCTGTGTAAAACTGTATACCCGTTTCACAATGGCCGCGAATACAATGCCCCGGCTACCTGATTTTGCCCGAACGATTGAGTCCCGAATGCTACTCATACAATTTATGACGAGCTTTATGGGACGAGAGGATACGACTCTGAAAACTAGATTGAAGATGGAAGCTCCTGGGATTCTCCTATGGTCACTTGAGGGGTTGAAACGACTTCGAAAGAATCGGGACTTTACTCTGCCCGCTACTCACCATCAGTTATTGCAACGGGTTCGCGGGGAAATCACGCCGTTTACGGAATTTATCGGTGATTCCTGCTCTCTCGGAATAGGCCCGGAGTATTATATCCTGGGTGAACACCTATATGAATGCTGGAAACAATGGGCAATTAAGAATGGTGAACGACCGCGAACCGTTCGGTGGTTGAATAGTTCTTTACTGTCCCTGTATCCAGGATGCAAGCGTATTCGACGCCTGATGAGGGGCCGACGTAAATGGATATTCCTAGGACTTAAACTCAGACCGGAGATTGCGAAAGATATGGGAGCAGAATAATGGAGACGCTTCGCTCGAAAACTATAATCTGTAGAAAAGAGCATATATGTTGGGGTTGCCGAACTATAATACCCGCGAAATCTCGCATATTGACGGTTGTAACCGTAGACGGCGGGACAATAAATACAGCTAGATGGTGTACGATTTGTAGCGAGGTACTTAGACAATATCGATATAAGATTGACCCTTGGGACGAGGGTATGCCGGATGGAATAATCATAGACGAATTCATAGAATATTATAATAAGATCGTAGATAAAATGAGGGCCGAGCAATGATAATCGCCATTGACTTTGACGGAGTAATTGTAGAAGATGCCTACCCGGATATAGGTGATCCACTACCGGGTGTACGGCAAATTATGGGCCTGCTTCATAGACATGGACACATTTTAATTATTAATACGTGCCGAACGGGGAAATATGCTAAGAAGGCAATAAAGGCATTAGAAAAAATGGGTATACCGTATGATCTTTTTAACCAAAATTACCCCGAACGAACAAAAAAATACGGTCTGGATAGTCGAAAAATCTCTGCCGATTTGTATATAGACGATAAGAATCTCGGCGGTTTTCCGGGGTGGTTAGCTGCTTATCGTATGATGGAATAATGACCGGCCCCTGGCATGGCGGTAAAGGTGATCGGACTCGCCCCTTCGATTGGAAGAAATGGGATAAAGGATACGAAAGGGTTTTTGGTAAGAAGAAACCGAAAGGAAAAGATAATGAACAACAGACCAGAAATGAAAGATAGCGGCGAACGACAAACTTTTCCAACAGGAGCCGTCAGGCATCGCGGTGGATTTAAACCACGTCCTGATCTCATATCTCCACACGCCAACCTACGCGAAGGAGCATGGCTGGCTGTAGGGGCTGAGAAATACGGTACTCGAAACTATGAGAAAGGGATGCCGATCAGTGATTGTGTCGCGTCCCTGACTCGTCATTTGGAGGCATATAAACTCGGTATGACAGACGAGGATCATGCAGCCGCAATTCGTACAAATGCCGGGTTTATTCTTCATTTTGAAGAAGAAATCAAGGCTGGTCGATTGCCTGCTTCTCTCGATGATATGCCGAAGTACGAGCAACAGCATCCCCAGGTGACAGGAATGGACCTTGCCCGCCCGGAAAGCGACGAGTCTGTTGTAGCTGTGGTTGAGGTCGAACGCCCAACCTTCTACGTCGCGGGACCGATGCGGGGTATTCCATTCCTTAATTTCCCTGTATTTGACGAGGCAGCACACGTGGCAAGAGCACAGGGATTTAATGTTGTCAATCCAGTTGAGTTGGATCGGGAACATGGTATTGATCCCGTTAATGATCCCGCTAGTGTGGATCGTGCCCAGGAAGCCGATCCTAATCTAACCCAAACAATCGTCCAGCGAGATTGTGCGGTAGTCACGGGACTCGATAAGGGTCGGGGTGACGGTCTTATCCTTTTACCCGGATGGACAAAGAGTGTCGGGGCCAGAGCCGAAGTAGGTCTTGCCCTTTGGTTGGAATTAAGGTTCCTTGTCTATGAATCCACGGCGGTTGGGGGGCTTGGAGCAGTTGAGAATATTCCCTACGATAGAATTGTACTACAATTATATCATCAGGAGAACGAGTAATGGCCCATGTTCTTGTTATCGGTGATATCCATGAGCCGGTTAGTCACCCCGGTTATTTAGACTTCTGTAAAGACCTCTACAGAGAATGGCGATGTAAAGAGGTAGTATTTATTGGTGACGTGGTGGATTGGCATGCAATTAGTTTTCATGCTGCCCACCCTGAGTGTCCGGGTCCGAATGACGAATTTAAAATAGCCAAACTGGCGATTGATAAATGGCGTGAGGCGTTTCCGAAAGCTCGTGTGTGTATCGGGAACCATGATGAACGTATTATTCGATTGGCCGAATCCGTGGGTATCCCCAAACGATTTATTCGAAGCTACGCCGAAACCTGGGAAACACCTAAATGGATTTGGGATTGGGATTTTATCCTTGATGATGTGTATTATTTCCACGGGACAGGTAACGGCGGAATTCATGCCGCTTTTAATGCTATGAAGAAACGCCTTATGCCTGTAGTTATGGGTCACTGTCATTCAATTGCCGGAATCAAATGGCTCGTGAATCCCCAAAAACGAATTTTCGGTATGGATGTGGGTACTGGTATAGATGTACGAGCAATGCAATTTGCTTATGGTAAGCATTGTATTCAAAAACCAATTTTATCAGCGGGGATTGTTCTAGATGGTACGCCGTATCACGAAATGATGCCGTGTAGTCAAGGTGAGTTGTACGCACGAGAGAACTATGAATAACTAATAGGAGAAAACATGAGAGAGATACTATTCTTTATCGGTGCGACATTTTTATGGTTTGGGACTATTGTAGGAATCTGGACACGATTCTTCAAGTAAGGAGTCAATGACATGAGAAGGTTTATTGTGGGTTTGTTACTGTTGGGGCTGTTTGCAGGTTGCAACACAGCGGGTCTAGCACACGATCTTCTGGCGTATGACAATATCATTAAAGCTGCTGTGGAAGCACGGAAGGGTGTCGATGCTTTTAATGCTACTGTTGTGGTTGATACCGCCCATCGTCAGGCGGCTATGATCCAGGCTGTGAGTGACGGGATCGTGAATCTCGCCCAAGACTCAGCTATTAACGAGGAAGCGGCTAAGGCGTTGGCCCAGGCGGTCACGGAAAAGCTGATAACTGACTTGGCTAACTACACCGAGCAGGAACGCCGTCGTGCTCATCTGTACGAGGTAACGATTGATAACCTTAATTACATTATCGAAATCAGCGAGAAGGGAAAGAAATTCTCTATCTATCGGGCTGATGTTAATCAGCAATGGAAAGACTATCTTGAGTCCACGGCTAGAAGTGCAATCGGAACAGTTGATTAAGGAGAAAACTAATGAGTGAAACATTTTGCGAATTTATGCAGCACGTTAGTACACCGTCATTTCCTTTGACAGAGGTTCAGCAAGTACGATTCTCGGAACTTGCCGGGGACTTGGATAACACTGAAATTCGGGCTTATATCGAAGCGAACTTTGGTATCCAAGCCTTGAAGCTATTGCAAACGATTGTCCCGCTTATCGCCGGGGCATTCTAGGAGAACAATTTATGAGTGAGGAAAATGCAATTACTCGATGGATGCAAGGAAAGAAAACATATTTCGTGGCATCAACAATTCTCGCGTGCGGAGTTATGGCATACTACGGTGTCGGAATACCTGAATTTGTTTGGGCGGCACTAGCAGCTTTGGGCCTCGGCTTCTTGCGTGCGGGAGTCAAGAAGGGTGAGGTATAATAATGGCTGATCCAAGAGTTTTCTTCGACCAGGAAACAAAGAAGATTGTTCGAACCGATCCGCCTGAGTTAATGGATATGATTCAGCCGGTTAAGGGAACCAGTTTCGTCGTTGTACCGACTGTTCTCTACGATTTGGACAATGGCTTTCGGAGTGTCCCGGTCCAAACTACCGTGTTGAGAAAGAAGAAGCTAAGTAGTGGAACGAATTGACACACGGGTTGAACTGATTAACTACATCTGCGATAATATTTCGCAGCGAGCTATTGCCCGTGCTTGTCACACTGGAACGGTACAGGTGATGGGGGGCTTCAGTTGCGTCCCCCCATCACAGCGACCAGGATGGATCACAGCGATTACCTCGGTCCACGGGCGAGTATGGTTCGTTGCCGTTACATCGGACGATCATCGTCATGTATTCCATGCCTGGGTGGTTAAAGCGATCCCCTGGCAGTATTATATCGGTCGAGCAGACCGGGAAAAATATTCAATCTACGATGGGGACAATCCTGGACAGGCTTGTCTGGCAAAGGAATGTTATGATGGAATCAAAAAAATTAGATAAACATGATTATAATTGGGACTGGCATATATTCGGAAGAACCCCGGAGGGTTACGACTATGCTTTTGTGGGTGGGGTTCGTCGTCCACCGCTTTGGAAACGTCTTATATTACGATTTTTCCTAGGGAGCACATGGATACGCATAAGCCAGGATGAGTTAGAGCGTACATGGACATACGCAAACCGAAATAAGTCGGAGTGATTATGACAGAATCAAAGAGACTTTTTAAAGCCCTCATTTATCGTGTACGACATAACGGGCCTACTCTCCGGGCAGGTAACGATGAACTTTCGGATATAATTCTAGATTTACTGGTACGGGAAAAAGGAATTGTTATTTGGGAGAATCAGGGAGTATTCAGATTGATCCCGGCCCCGATCCTCCATAATTTAGAACTTACTCGTAAAGCTTCGCACCAAATTAAAAAGGATTATCATCGAATAGCGGGATCAAATGGCTTGGAGGAAATCTCCTGGAATCAGGGAATTGCCATCTCTCCGGTAATAGTTCAGAACCTACCGCTAGTTCCCCGCGAGGAACTTGGCGATACCGAAGCCAACACCGCCACCGCCAGTAACCAGCAGGCCACAAAGCCATAGTTTAACACGAGATGATTCGGCTCTGACCGCTATTTGAATTTGTTCGACATGAGCGGTAATATCTTTATTATGGGCGGTGATCGCTATTTCGAGTTGCTGCGGAAATACTTCGTTTAAATAGTGATCGAAGAATCGCCGCACTGTTACCTCGGCAACCAGTTCTACTTTTTTACAGTCCTCGGTATCCATGTTATTTCTTCCGTCTCTGCCTAGTACGTCGTTGGCGTCTTTTCCGTTTCGGGGGTTTAACTGTTCTAGCGGGCAGGCCGACACTACGGGTTATTGCATCAAACGTATCAATTTCCCCCCGCATCCTATTTATAAGAGCCTGAACAGCGACAGGAGTTGATTGTTCGGCTTGTTTTAAGATATATGAGGGTACTTGTTCCCAACCAATAGGCCCGCTTTTAAATGGTTTGTATCTCGATGCTTGACCACTTCCCGCAAGCTCGCCGAATGACGTGAATACCCTGCCCCGCCAATCCTGTCCCGATCCCATCTCCCAACCCATACGTGCCAACATACTCATTTTGCCCTTGGCCGATCTCCACGGAACAACGGCAAATTTTATGAAGTCATTAAAATGTCCCACCAGACTTATGTATTTGCGTCCTGCAGATTTCCCACCCAACGCTCGATATAGGGAAGTAATATCTATATCAGTAAGCCGCGTAAGTCCTTTATCCCACATTTTCTTATACTGGCTGACAAAATCTTCTTCTTCATCCAGGGCAGCGGTTACGAAATTGGCGAGAATTGTAGCCCCAACACCCCTCATTAGAACTCGGCCCCACATGCCACGATATACACTACCCTCGTCCCCCCGTTTAAACGCACCAACCATCATTCGCACATTCGATTCAGTCCAATCGGGAGCCAAAGACATGGCTCGATGGAGAGCTTGGAGAGTGGGATTTCGGCCCATACGCTGAAGATTCAGACCACCAAAATCGGCGTTAATTCCAACAGCTACTTGTTTCGCAATATCATGTTCGGTTGTTTCCCCGTTACGTATTTTATCGGCCTGTTTCTTCAGTCGATGTTGATAATCCAGATATGCTGCATTAGCTTTTAAATATGTACCGAATTTATTAAAGAGGAAACTACTGTTGGCCCGGCTAAGTGCAATCAATGACTTACGAATCTCCGAAGCCATCGGAATTTTGTCGATTATCTTCCCGATTCTCGTGGACTCTCGCTCTGCTGCGAGGTCCAGACCCATTTGATCTCCGAGGGTCAAACCGCCCCGAACCAATTGCATTAACTGGGGATTCTTACCCATTACTAACTCTTGTCCTTCTCGGTATCCCTTTACCGGATTAAGCCCGCGTGACGCAAGCATGTAGGATCGGGCAAAGGCAAAATAATGAAACCCGGATACCGTCAGGACAGCGTGTTTTAGTATTTGATTATATTTGAGAATCTCCCCAATACCCGGCATATTGAAAAGTTCAGACGAGCCGAGAGCGTTGTTTAAATATTGTGCGGTGTCCTTATCGGCCCACATATTCACCCGCGTCATTACAAGTCCTTCGGGTGTCGCAAAAGTATCCTTACCGAAGGAAGTAACCTCACCAGCCGGTCCCTTAGCTGAGGGAACCCACTTAGCAAAATTAGGATGCTTAACCTTGTGCGTATGTTTATCAGTACGTGCTGTACTAAACATATCAGATTTCAAGCCGAGAATAACGAGGTTCCTATCGTGAATCACCTGAGCGATTTGTTGTCTTGCAAGCATCTGAGCTTCGATTGCTCCAGGAACTTCTAACTCAAGACCCTTGGCCCATCCTTCGATCAGGGACGGCAGAGTACGCTGTTGCTGTCGAGCGGTTGAGATTGTAAACTTGGCTCTCCCGCGTCCGGGGAAATCGCCCTTCTTCCAGAATCGGGCCGAATAGTTCTCCGTAAAGTTTTTAATGAGTTCGGCTTCTTGAGCCTCAATTCCGAGAGCCCTATTCTCGGCAATGATCTGATCCGCGAACACTTGTTGATCCGGTGAGAGTGATTGTGCTCGTTCGATAGCAGCCTGTTGTTCCGTCGTTAATCGCTGAATGTTCTCAACGGTATACGAATCAGAATTCTCCTTCATATCAATATAAACCGCAATCGCTGCGTCCACCTGATCGAGTTGTTCGCCCTCTCTCAATAGACCCTTTAAATCATTACGATGATTTCGTGCATCTATTCCAGCTTCTGTATTAGCTAGTTGGCGATCCCCGATCCATTTGTCCGTTAGATTGAGGGCCGAAACTTCCCGATCAGTTCTAACATCTGGTATATCATCCTCAGCCGGTAGAGACGGCTTCAGGCTATCCGATAAAGTTTCCTCGGAAACAAGAGCTTCTTCAACCTTTGCCAACTGAACCAGGGGACGATTAGTCGATAAGGTCTGATCCCCGGCTGCTGGACTCGGCGGAATGGGAGGTAGACCGGCTGAAATACCACCGCGACCTCGTTGAATTGCGGCCATACCGGGTGCGGCCAGCAGGGGCATGACAGCACCTTGCAAAGCAGCCTCACCGACACCACCAAAAATCTTTTGTTCATCGGCGTAGGAAAGTCGCCGGACTGTGTTTTGTAAAATCTGAGTAATACCTTCTTCAGCAGCCCCCTCAAGGGCCATGCCAGCCTGTTCGGTCCCGAACTTTACGAGAGTAGCAGCAGCAGTTCGAACCCCGCCGCGAATCCCATTCCGCGTAATTGCACTACGGAGATCGCCGATACGACCGGCGAGCTTCGCACCCGCCCGTCGAGCAACTTTCTGTCCGAAGGATTCCAGAGCATATTCGATTGTCGCGTTTGCAATAGCCGAGGTCCACTCGGTAAATGCAGAAATCTCTTGTCCATCTGCCCGTCGTTGAGCAACGTCGATAAAGGTTGATCCAGCAGTAGACGCTGCAAACATCGCGGGAGCTTGACCAGCAGCGAGAAAGAGATTCATAACATTGCCAATAGCCTGCCCCGCGAAACCACTTGTCCCGCCACGAGGCTGAAGGATTCTAGTTACTTCTTCACTCTCACGAGTAGCTTCCGCAAGTGCATTATCGGTAATGCCGAGAGCATCCGAGATACGGGCCTGTGCCGCACGAATACCTGAAAGATTCTGTAGAACGGTCTGCGATAGATTCGAAGTAAAGTTTGCCCAGGTATCATCCTCAGTACGTTTACGTCTGATCTCCGCGAACCGATCCTTGGGAACCGCTGCCCCTTCTGCGGTCCTGTAATAACCTTCGGGCTGTAGTCCGGCCATCTGTCGATATGCATCGACAATAGCGACCTGTTCATTGGCAGTAAGCCGGTCCTCGCCTATATCAGAACGAGCCTGCTGGTACTGTTGAATCCTGGCCGCTGCTCGATGCATGTAATTTGATATATCGACATCACCAGCATTGATATCTTCTCGTACCCAGGTTTGTCCCATGCCCGCCGCAGAAGCAATACTACCAGTTATCTCATCTAGTGTTGCTTCCCGTCGCTGCGGGCGTCGAGTCTGAAGAATCTCATCTAATGTTGCAGTTCGCGGCATTATTCAATTTCCTCATAGAGAGGTTTACCGTTCTGATATCGACCAGTAAAACGCCACCGTTGTCCTGTCGCATCTGTAACAATCGGGGTTACTGCCCTCTTACCCCCACCCAAGAAGTTTGCGATATCTCTCTTTTCGTTAGCTTCAAGAGCTATTTTCTGTAACCCGAACAATCGAATTTGTTCCTGTATAGGCCCAATTCGCTTCGCAGTTTCCCTCTCGCTCTCATCCTCATACGGGGCTAAATCTTTGGAAAGTCGTGTAGTTTCCCGATCAATTGTCTTGCGGCGATCAACATACTGATCCCGTATTATATCAATAGCCAATTCCTGACGCTCTGTTAATCCACCAGTTTGTCGTTCCAATCGACGCTGTTGAGTCTCTTTCTCTCTCGATAATTGAGCTTCCCGCTGTCTTTCGATTGCCAGTTGTTCGGGAATGGCCAATCCTAATTGTAGCAGCTTCCCCATTTGCGTCGTTCGATCTTTAATCGCTGCAATTTGTCCTTCTAATTGTTGCTGCAAGGCCAATAGTTCTTGTTGTTCGGGCGTAATAGTTTCCATATATTCAGGACGCTCCCGGAGTAATTGTCGAGTCCCAGGAGTAAACGGTATTTGCTTGTTAACCGCATCAAGCTGTTTTTGAAGTTCCGAGATTTCACTCGTACCGATCTCCGTAACAGCTTTTAATTGCTGTTCCAATTCTTGCCGTCTTACGGTTTCCTGGGGTAATTTACTGAGTATGGATCGTACCCCCTGCGTGTCACCGAGCGTAGCAAAAATCTGTGCTTGCTTAATCTGTGCCGGGTCGTATATCCCTGCTGCTTTAGCCTCGGAAACCATTCGCCGTAATTTCTGTTGTTGGGCCAGCATATCAGGTTCAGCCGGTCGCCGTCTTGCCATATCGGTTGCTGCTGCTTCCTGTATGGCGAAGGTACGTTTACGACCGGCCATTCCAATCGCAGCCGCACGATCCTGGGCGGCTAGGGCCATCTCAGTAAATTGGATATCCTGAGCGGCACTAATTTGTCGCCCACGAGCTTGACCGGCTCGAACGGCCAATCGACCCAGGACACCGGGAATAGCTTGTTTAACTGTAATAGGCATTTCTATACTCCATTCTTAGCGTAATTGATCTCTGGCCCATGATGGAACGAGATGCCCCCAGCCCATACCCAGCCACCTACCATATTTCTTTCGTTCGTCCTCGGTAAGAGTACGAGACTCCCCGGTATCTTCTGGTACTGCTCCCATTACTGTACCCTTCTCGCCCATGAAAACAGTCGATCCAGGATACGAAGATGGAGGCGGGGGTGTTAAATCAAGTCCACCACCTACCGGACCACTTGGCCCTGTACCTGAAGGAGCAGTTGCCGTCGTTCTTCCGCCACCTGCTTCGGCGGAATCCCCGCCATATCTAAACGGCGTACCGGCTCCGGTCATACCTGCTGCTGCCATTGCTCCAGTGCGTGTCGAAACCCTACGCTGAGTTGGCTGCTGCTGGCCCGCTGCCTGCAACAGACTAGCGAACATACCGAGATCGGGACCAGTATCAGTTCGACGTTCCATTACACCGGCTCGTTGTAAAGAAACTGTTTCCTCAAGCTGTTGACGCTGCAATTCGGCGTCACTAGCGATACCACGTTCAACTGCTGATGTAATAGTTGTACTACCAAGACCC
>SDBT01015215.1_pt1 | contig 12236 bp, 12 predicted proteins | sample 2277101 | NCBI WGS metagenome assembly SDBT01 (sample SAMN10404973, study PRJNA504765) | marine sediment metagenome | isolation source: marine sediment core GS10_PC15, 103 cmbsf | place: Arctic Ocean: Southern Knipovich Ridge | collected 2010
GCTGCCGTGTCCTGTATTTCCTTGCGCACGCTCCGGTGCCCTAAGACATGCTCCACGAAAGCTTGGAGGTTCAGGTTCCGCTTGATGTTGTGGGGATTGCGCGCTCGAAAGTCGATCACGTCGTGGATGAACTGGAACTGTGGCCGGAGCTGGTTGACATAGTTGACTGGCACCTACGGGGCACCAGATTCAACATCAAGGTTGATGAGGATGGACTGCTGAGTGCCGGTGACGAAAATACCCAGTTGACCTGGATGGACGCCCAGGTGGGCGGGCGGGTGGTAACTGCCCGCCACGGCCAGCCAGTGGAAATCAATGCCCTGTGGTACAATGTCCTGTGCATTATGGCCGAGTTTGCCCAGGAACTGAATAAGCCGACCAAGGCTCAGCACTACACTGACCTGGCCGAGAAGACCAAGAGCAGTTTCCAGCAGACATTCTGGAACCAGGAGCAGAGGTATCTATATGACTGGGTGCGGGAGGACGATAAGGATGCAGCGCTGCGGCCTAATCAAGTCATCGCCCTGGCCTTGCCCTATCCCCTGCTGAGCATCCAGCAGGCCGGGCAGGTGCTGGCCGCCACCGAGCAGAGCCTGCTGACCCCCTATGGCCTGCGTACTCTGGCCCCGGGAAATAGCGGTTACCAGGGCCGCTACCAGGGAGACCAGGTAGCCCGGGACAGTGCTTACCATCAAGGAACCCTCTGGCCGTGGCTGCTGGGGCCTTACATAACCGCCTACTTGCGCATCCACGGGGTCACCGGGGAAACAAAGCGATATGTGCGGGATCTGCTCAAGCCTTTGATTGCCCACCTAAGCGAGGCTGGCCTGGGATCCATATCGGAGATATTTGACGGCGACCCGCCCCACCACCCACGGGGCTGCATCGCCCAGGCCTGGAGTGTGGGTGAGATACTGCGCTGCTGGACCGAGTATAGCCTATATGAGGAATAACTCAGCACCCAAGCCACAACCCACTTTTCTGCAACGGCTGGGACGGGATATGCTGGAACTGGTCTTCCCGCCACGCTGCGCGGTCTGTGAGACGCTGGGGCGAGAAGTAATCTGCGAGGAGTGTCGCGAGCAGTTTGAACTGATTGAGCCCCCCTACTGCCAGCGCTGCGGCCAGGTACTGCCGCCAGAGATGGGGGAAGGCAACTTTGTATGCGGCCAGTGCCGGCAGGGGCCACCTGCCTTTGACGCGGCGCGCTCGGTGGGGCTGCATCGGGGCCCACTGCGGCGGGCGGTGCTCAAGTTCAAGTTCGCCGGGCGCCGCCAGCTACTGGAGCCGCTGGACCAGCTGCTGGCTGATCGGGTGTTCGCCGAGGTCAGTCAGCTGCGTGGACTTCCCTGGGGCCATCTGACCGGGATTGTACCGGTGCCGCTCCATCCCCGCCGCCGACGGTGGCGAGGATTTGACCAGGCCCTGCTGCTGTCACATCAGTTGAGCACGTTGATTGACGTACCGTGCATAGAAGACATGCTAATACGCCACAAGGACACCGCACCCCAAGTCGGCCTGACCCCTACCCAGCGGCGCCAGAATGTGCGCGGGGCTTTCACCATCAATAATAGCACCCCTACCGAGGGCGGCAGTTTCCTGCTTATTGATGATGTTTTTACCACCGGCAGTACCCTGCAGGCCGCAGCCCGGGTGCTGAGGCAGACCGGTGCCCGGGCAGTTTATGGTCTGACGCTCACTCGCGCCCTGCCCACCTGGCACCCTGACAAACCCCACACACCGGTGCAGCTGGGCGATGAGGAGGATCTGCCGGGTAACCTGTAAGTCATTTGCCCTTTGTCACACTATGGTAAGGAGGGACAAGGCTTCTCACAATGCAATCCGCAAATTTTGAAGAGATAAACTGCCAAGACATAAAGACCGAGGCGCTGGCTGACCGGCCCAGCAGGGTTAGTATAGAGGATTTTGCGAAGCTATCGCCCCCCGAGGCTGACATCTTAGCCTTTATCGAGTCATTACCCGATATTCTGGCCGGTGCCGATATCAAGCGGGTAATCGCGGCGATTGTAGCAGCGCATCACCAGCAATTACCGGTGATTTTTTGCTACGGGGCCCATGTAGTCAAAGTGGGGTTGTCACCGGTGATAATCCAACTGATCCGGCAGGGCATACTCACCTTGGTAGCCACCAATGGGGCGGGTAGTATCCATGATGTTGAGATTGCACTGAGTGGCAAGACCTCGGAGGATGTTGGTGCCGGTATCAAGGAAGGCTGCTTCGGGATGGTCCGAGAGACCAGCGAGTTTGTCAATCGGGCAACAACTGAAGCCTATGAGCAGCAAATAGGGCTGGGGGCGGCTATGGGTCGCAACATCGCAGCCAGGGCCGGGCCATATATTGAGCTTAGCATCTTAGCAGCGGCCCACCAGCAGGGCATTGCGGCCACGGTCCATGTGGCTCCGGGCACCGACATAAATCACATGCATCCCTCAGCCCAGGGCGAAGCCATCGGGGCAGCGACCATGCGTGACTTCCGTATCTTCGCCGCCCAGGTGGCCAAGCTCCAGGGGGGCGGCGTAATCTTGCTGGCTGGTTCAGCGGTGATCCTGCCGCTGATAATTGAGAAATCGCTGGCTCTGGCCCGCAACCTGGACTATCCGGTCGGCGGCTTTACCGGCGTCAATCTGGACTTTATCCGCCACTACCGGCCCTCGCTTAATCCCGTAGCCCGCGCTGAGGAGCTGGGCGGGGAGGGTATCAGCATAATCGGCCACCACGAAATCAACCTCCCCCTCATCGCGGCCGCGGTGCTGGAGCAGACCGGTTAGGCATTGATGAACTGAGCCAACAATGCTATAATGGACAGAATACGTAGCGCATCCGCCTTGCCCAATAGCTTGAGGCAGCTGGCAGATTCCTCGGCTAAGATACAGAGTAGTTGATTCCTGCGCGGCACTCCTTCCAGAACTGAGACTCCTCCCTTATAGGATTCTTGACCGGTGGCGGAGGAGCTTATTGGACAATCGAGAGGTCCCATCAGATGGTAAGTCAAGTTATGAACATTGTTGTTGATTGGTACTATCATAGCCGATTGCTTTACGCATTGGTTACGGTAGGCACTATGGTCGGTGTGGGAGTAGCGGTCGGGCTGCTGAGCAGTTGGCTGGTTCGCAAGCTAGGCATTGATATTTCGCAACTGAAGCACAGATAACTAGGAGCACACTAGCGGTGTATTTCCCTATCGCTGAGGTCAACATAGTCATTTGGTACCTGGTGGGCATAGGATTTGCCGTGGGCGTTTGTGGCGGCTTCTGGGGTGTGGGGGGAGGCTGGATCACCACGCCGGCACTTTATGCCTTAGGCGTACCTATGAATATTGCCGTAGGCACCGGCTTGGCACAGATGGTGGGCCAGTCACTCGTCGCGACTTTCTGGCATAGCAAGTTCGGCAACGTATCGCTACGCGTTGCCGTAGTGATGATTCCGGGCACTATGGTCGGGGTCGAAATAGGCGCGCGCATAATGCAGCATCTAAAGACGCTGGGCCAGGCGCGAGTTGATCAGGTAATCAGTTTACTGTATATCATTCTGCTCAGCTCACTGGCTGTCTACACCCTTATTGAGGCATTACAGTCTCAGCGCGCATTGGCCAACGAGCGGCGGCTGGGCGACCAAGATACTTTTAGTGGGTCCGAGCCGCGGGTGCAAATCGAAGACCGCATAAGCGTTGACCTCGCCCAGCGGCTGCAGCACATCAAGCTGCCTCCTATGATCAAATGTCCCCTGTTACGTGTTGAACGCATATCCGCCTGGGTGATATTCAGTGCGGCCATAATCACGGGAATATTGGCCGGGCTACTGGGTGTGGGCGGCGGGTTTTTGCGTATGCCGATGTTGGTTTATCTAATCGGTTGCCCCACTCACGTCGCCGTAGGAACAGACCTGTTCGAGATCATCATATCCGGGGCATTTGGTTCCTTCACCCACGCCCTGAAAGGAAACGTAGATCTGGCGATGGCAGTTCTTATGCTGTTGGGGGCATTGGTTGGGGCCCAGATTGGCACCTTTGCCACTCGCTATGTTCGGGGCACTCAGCTAAGAACGCTGTTCGGGGCCGGCCTGGTAGCTGCCACTATTTCTCTTATCGTTAAAAGCTATTTCAATTTGCCAGTGCTGGCCGCCGTCCTCATAATCGGGATGGCCGGGCTGATAGCTACAATTATCATTGGGCTACTCGTCAGAGGGGTTATACTGGCATCACGACCTAGAGATACCAGAATAGTCCCGTAACCGCAGGGAGCAGATATGCGACGGTAGTCCGTCAACTTGCCCTTACCAGACCGACCGGTTGGCCCCATACAGTACAATAGCTGAACAAGAGTCTAGACTATCGCGACCAACAGCCTACCCAGCCAGGCGCCGGCGCCTATCATTTTGAGCCCGACAATCACCATCAGCACGCCGAACATCTTCTTGAGGATCCCACCGGGCAGATATTCGGCCAGCGGTGCTCCGATGGCGTAGCTACCGACAATGGCACCAATAGCCAGCAATCCGGCCAGTCGGAAGTCAACATTTCCAAACGAAAAATGATGGCGCAACACACCGGCTATTGCCCCGGGAATCATCACCGCCAGCGAGGTGCCCACCGCTATTTGCATAGAACGACTCCAGATGTAGACGATAGCGGGGACCATAAGTACCCCCCCCCAATCCCTAATAGACCAGAGACAACTCCCACAGCCAAGCCAACGCCCAGATATGGCAACAGTATTGCGACTTTATTCATTGGTCAGTCCTCTTCTCCTTTGCTATCTCAAGCGCGCGAGCGGTCGGCAATAAAGTCCAGCGCCTGCTGCCAGGTGAGGATGCCTTCTTTAGCCCCCCACTTGCCCACTACCGAGGCCGCATTAGCCGCCCCGAGGCGCATGGCTTCATTGAGTGGTAGACCGCGGTGTAATCCCACTACACAGGCGGCGGCATAGGCATCACCGGCGCCGACGGTGGAAATGACCTGGCTGCTGAAGGCCGGAATGGTGAAGTAGCGCTGCCCCTCATAGCCATAGGAGCCCTCCGCCCCAGCGGTTATCACAACATTGCCTACTCCGGCTTCGTACAACATCCGCATCATCTGGCGCTCGTCAGAGGGACCCCGATCGGGTTCCACGCCCGTCAACTGGTAGGCTTCCCGTTTGTTTACAAACATAGCGGTGACGTATTTGAGCGCCTCGTCCAGTCCCTCCAGGCCCTGTTTCAGTTGCGTGCTACCGGGGTTGATAGCCACCTTGACATTATGTTGCCCGCCGAAGACGGCCAACTTGTTGAACAAGGACGCGGCGGAGCCAGCCATTGACCCCACAAATATCCACTGGGCCTGGGCGATAACATCCCAGGGTATCTCTTCGTCGCGCAGTTGGGTGGCAGCTCCCCGATGGACCAGGATTGTCCGGTCGCCGGTGAAGCCGCTGATGATGACCGAAAAGCCGGTGTTAAACTGGTCAGTGCCAATGAACAGGGAAGTATCTACATTCTCCTGGTGGAGGCGCTGGATAACCTGCTGGCCGGGAGCGTCGTGTCCTATCTTGCATAGCGCCGCCGTCTTCATACCCATGCGGGCAAATGTAGTAGCAGTATTGGTGGCGCCACCACCGGTGTCAATCATTAGTTCATCAACCGGAATCTTAGCCCCGTACTCCAGGGCCAGAAAGGCCTGACTGGCCTGCTCATCCTCCCAGCGGATGATGCGGGTCCGGTCAATATTTACAAAGACATCTTCAGTGGCACTGCCGACGACGACAATATCATACATAGCTAATCCTGCTTTGGCTATTGATGTTAGACAATCGGCTGGGTATGCAAAGTAGTTTTCGCAATCCGGCGGCGATATCCTTCCTGCTCCATTCAGTACGCGTCTGTCGCCCTCGGGCAAAGGCCAGCAACTCTGGGGGAGGAGATATGCGCCAGTTAGGGAAACTGCACCGTGCTGCTACCTTTGCCACGTAGGGATAATTCCAATACTACTGGAGTGATCGAAATGCCTCAAGAGACCATGACCCCGCGCCAGCGGTGGCTGGCGGTACTGAATAGAGAAAAGCCCGACCGGGTGCCTATGGACTACCGGGCTACCGATGAGGCTCATCAGAAGCTGAAGGATTACCTGAACATTGATGATAACGGTGAACTGAGTCGGTACTTACATATTGATCACCCCATAGCGGTCGGCGCTAAATATATCGGTCCACCGATTGATGAGGGGGAGGACGTGTTTGGTATCCGTTACCAGGATATTGATTATGGTACTGGGGTGTACACGGAGACAGTGTATAATCCGCTGGCCCAATACAACTCCGTGGCCGAGATTGAAGCCAACTACACCTGGCCTGACCCGGACTGGTGGGACTACTCAACTCTTCCCGAGCAGATTGTCGGTCACGAGGATCAGCCGATCCGGGGGGGTGGATCCGAGCCGTTCCTAACCTACAAAGATCTGCGCGGCGATGCCCAGGCCTATATGGACCTGGTGCTGAATCCGGAGATGGTCCATTACTGTCTGGACAAGCTCTTTGAGCTATGCTACGAAAATACTCTCCGCATTTATGAAACCATTCCCGGCAAGGTCATGATTACCTATGTGGCTGAGGATCTGGGCTCCCAGGAGAGCCTGCTCATCTCCCGGGAGCATATCCACGAATTCCTGCTGCCGCGCATGAAACGGATGATGGATTTGGCCCACCAGGCCGGAGCCTACGTGTTCCATCACAGTGATGGCGCTATCCGCGAGATAATCCCCGATATGATTGAAGCTGGGATTGACGTGTTAAACCCCATCCAGTGGCGCTGTGCGGGGATGGACCGGGAGGGGCTGAAGCGGGATTTCGGTGATAAGCTGATCTTTCACGGAGCGGTGGATAATCAATACACACTGCCTTTCGGGTCAGTGGAGGAAGTGCGCCAGGAGGTTATAGAGAATTTGCGGATTCTGGGTGAAGGCGGAGGCTACATCCTGGGGCCTTGCCACAATATTCAAGCCGTTGGCCCCCCCGAGAATATTGTCGCTATGTACCAGACCGGCTACGAGTATGGCTGGATGTAAGGATTGGTGAGGCTAAGGCGAAACCAGCTTCTCCCCTACTGGCTGCTCTGTTGGCGCAACTGCTTGAGCAGCCACAGAGCATAGGGAGTCCAGGGACTGTCATATTCGGGGGCCGATTTATCGCTGGTCTCAAACCTCTGGAGCACCTCTATGGCCCTTTGCCGGTCCTCAGCCGCTACCAAGGCCACGCCCATATAGTAACGCACCTCCAGGCAGCGGGGGCTTTGGGGGTACTGGCTCAGATAAGCGGTTAGTTGCTGATAGGCCTGCTGGGGATTATCGGCTATCTCCAGGATAGCCAAGTCCACATTGGCTTCGGCTTTGGCTCCGGCCTGGTTGTCTGGATCCAGGGCCACAGCCTTATTCAAGTATTGGCGAGCCTTCTCATACCTTTGGAGCTTCAGATAAAAATGTCCCAGCCGGGCACAGGCGGCCGCATCTTGGCTGTTGGCCTCTGCTGCCGCCTGAGCTTTGATAAGCCCCCTGACATTATCCAGTATCTCGGTGAACGACTGGGGCGGCACGTACCCGCTAATCCGGTACACTTCCTGGCCCTTGCTGTTAAGAAATAGGTTAGCAGGGAGCTGGTAGGTTTCAATACGGCCCTCTTCCTCAGCGACGGGCACAATATTGTGTTTGCCCAAGAAGCTCTTGTTGTCCGGATTGTGAATATCCAAGGCACACAACACATAGTTTCCCAGAGCAGCCTGGACCTGAGGGTTGGCTAAGGTTGTTTGCTCCATGTGTACGCATTTGGGGTCGCGTCCCGAGCGTACGAACCGGGGATTGTGGCTGGCATAGACATAGACGTACAACGGTTTGCCGCTGGCAGAGGCAGCTTTCAGGGCGGCCTCAATGCCTGGCTGCCAGTTCATATCCCTCTGGGCGGCCAGAGGTCTAACCGCGCTCACAGTTAGACTCAGAACCGTCAAACTAACTATAGCTGCCGACCGGATTAGATAGCTGTCGGGACGCATGAGCACTCTCTCCATCAAATGAGCCAACTTTACAAATCTTGCCGATGCTCTAATTTTATAAAGTACTGTATCAGCCGGATTACTTCTTGAAAGCCTGCACGGGGATAGAAGGTCTGCCCCACCTGGTTGCTGGTAGTAGTCTCAATCCTTGCATATATCATACCGTTTTGCTGCAGATAGTCAAGGGTTGCGGTCATTAGAGCTTTGCCAATCCTCTGCCCCTGATGGTCTGCCACCACCGTCACATTGTGAATGTGACCAGTTGCGGATGTTCATCGGCTCCCACTCCTTACCAGATGCCGCGGGCCCGGAGGATAAGTTTTCTGCCTTGTCGGTTGTATTGCAATTGAAAGTAGGAATATTCCACCGATAGCTTGGTCAAATGAGGCAATTCCAGCAGGGGCGAGGTGCGGTTGCCTATCATGTGGATGCCCCGGGGCAGTCGGTCCAGGCCCATCCAGCCCTGCAGCTCGCGGTCCCAGGTGGTACTCACGGCTACGTTGTCGGCCCGCAGAAAGTCACACAATTTCCCCTCCACAGCATCGTGCCAGACAAAGAAACGGTTTAGTATACTCTCCAGCTTGCCCACCGGCTTGATACTGATAGCTGCCATCCAGGGAAGATAGAGGCCGCTGGCGGGATAGGCCCGGCCGGCAGCCAGAGCTTCTTTGAGGCCGGCGGGGCGAGTATCGTCAGTTTCAATTATCGTATATGGCAGTCCTACCGCTGCCGCATAGCGACTGTTGCTGGCGAAAAGCACTGGAATGTCGGCCAGAGCGGGATCATAGAGTATATTAAGGGTGCGAAACATGTCAAACAGACCCGGTTGGAGCAGATAGCCATCAAACGGCATCTCCCTGAGCAGCCGCGGCCCGCCGGGAGCGCCGGGATGCACCAGTACAGCCAGCCCTCCCTGTTTGTGTATCGCTGCCAGGGTTTTCTTCATAGTCATACCTTCGGGAACCCGCCACCTCAGAAACAGCCCCAGCACTCCGCCGCTCAGAGTCTGGATTTGCTCGCCGACGATGACGGCAAAATCGCTGGGCAGCCGGCCCTGAGCTTTGAGGTGGGCGGCAATGCGCTGAGTTCGCTGAGCCCCATCCAGGCGATTGCGATCAGCGACGACCACGGCATCCAGCCCCCGCCGGGCGGCGGTGAGGAGCAGGTCTTCAGTGCCAGTGGCCGAGTCAAAGGAGGTATTGGTTTCTACCCGCAGATCAATGGCCGTCTCGCCCGGGCCACTGGTCACCATGGTAATCTGCTCGGGCAGGGCCCCCATAACGGTGGGAGTGATCACATCCACCATCAACTCCCGGCTAAGAATCCATTGGCGTCCCAGCACGGCCCGGAGCAGATCGTCAGCTAACCGGTCAGCCCCTCGATTCTGCCAGGCGTAGGCGGCGGCTAATGCGGCCCGCTGCCAGCGGACTGACTTCTCGTCTTGCCACAGTTGCGTCTCTTCCTGGGCAATCTTAAATGGATTGGCCCAGCCATATTGCTCCAGCCACGGCGAGGTGGTATACGATTGGTAGCAAAACTCGTCCAACGATTTGCCCGGATATTGCTTAGGCAGGTAGCCAGGGCAAAACTGAGGCACCGCCCGACCCTGATAACCCAGGTCAATGGGGTAGCGGAATGCCAGACCGGTCGCAGTTGGCCAGGGAGGCTGGTCGGCTACGTACAGCGGACGATAAGCCAGCCTACGCTCCGGTAACAGTTGTTCCTCCACCGGTGGCAGTTTGTTGGTGATGATTTGCTGCCAGGATGACGCGGATGGTTCTGGGCGCAGCGAAAGCGGTGCTGTTGGCTGGAGGTCCGGCTGATCCGGCCCAGTAACACGGGCAGCGGCACCAGTAGCCCCGAGGAGGAGAATGCATACGGCGACCAGCGCCGTCGGGTGGCACAACTGGAGGCCAACTAGCCAGTGGGGTAGCGTTAGCAGTGCCGGTGTGGGTTTCAATTCGCAGATGGTTTTCAAAAACTCCGACTCAACAGCAGTGGTTTGGGCCCCGTCCCCGGCGGCTGGCCCTGAAGCTATCTGGCAATCCATCACCAATATCTATCCGGCCTCGATCTCGGGGAGCGGTTCAATCTCGGGAAGCATCTGGCCGGCCAAGGTCCCCTGGGGGACTTCGTAAGGGCGGCCTTCACTGGTATATCCCAGCTTGTCCAGAGCTTTGTTGGCCTGCTCAACCACCAGTGAGAGGCCCGGGCCATAGCCGGCTGCGGCGGTGAGCACCTCAATGGCTTGCCGGTCGCCGATTTCACCCAGAACCCACGCTGCCCGCGCCCGGAACTTCTCGCCCACATAGCCTTTTTCCACCACTTCGCCGACTTTCTCGGTAACCGGATTTGTCTTCCTACTCTTCTGGACCGCACGGCCTTGCTTGACCAAAGCCACCGCCGCCTGATCATACATTTGCTCGTCGCTTTGGAGTACGTCAACCAGGGTATCTACGGCCCGCGAGTCCTGCAAGCCGGCCAGGGTGAGAATGGCCTGTTGCTTGGCGGCCTCGTCGGGCAGTTCTACCTGTTGCGAGAGCCGCTCCATAGGATCAACAGCACACCCAACCAGCAATGGGGCGATTATTACCATCAGGACCATTGATATGCTACTTGTGGTCAATCGCGGCATAGATAGGTCTCCTTGACACAGGTTATTTGCTGCAGATAGCCTTAGCCAACTAACACTATCCCGGCCCGGCCTGGGCCACCTGGCGGACCCAGTAGTGAGGGTCGGAGTGGGCTTGCTCTATTAGTTGGGCCACTGTTTGCTGCTGGCTTGATGGAGCAGGGACCAGCAGTAAAGAATGAATGGCGGCGATGCGCACATTAGCTTGGTCATCTTTACCCGCCACCAATAAGGCTTGGATAATATTGGATAGTTGAGTTTCGTCATGCTGAAGCTTGAGAGCAGCGTCGCCCAGCGCATAGGCAACTGCTTGACGCACCCGCTCGTCGGGCTGGACTGCCCCAATCAGGGCAGTTGCTGCCTGCGGGGTGCCGATGCTACCCAGGGCGTGAGCCGCGGCCACGGGTAGCTGCCAGTTGTCTTGCGGCTGTTCTTCTGCTGCTATCTGCTGTTCGGTCAGTGCCGCAGCAAGTGACGCTACTGCCTCTTCGGCGTCCAATAGACCCAAAGTGCGGGCCGCGGCGATTCGCACCACTACCTCGCTGTCGCTGCTGAGCATAGTGGTTAGGCGGGGGATGGCTGACTTAACTCTTAGTTGCCCCACTGCCCGGGCAGCAGCGGCCTGCACCTGAGGTTCGGGGTCGTCGAGCCGCTGCATCAGCGGCTCGGCCACGCTGGGATCATTTAGTTCACCCAGCAGCACCGCACTGCGCCATCGCACCCGAGCCACCTGGCTGGTCAGACTATCAATCAACCGCTCCTGGACACCAACCCCGTGAGCCTTGAGCTTGCTCATGGCCTCCATTCCTTCTTTATGGTCCTGGGAGGCCAGCAGCGGCATCAACTCACTGGTCTGCCGGATACGGTGCTGATAGGTCATCCAGTAGATTACGGCCGCGACTATTCCAATTATTAGGATATAAACCAGAGTCCGTCTATTCACAATTATCAACTCGCCTTCAGGCCGGTGATAAACTGATTTAGCCCGGGCTTAACACCATGATACGGTCCAGGACCTGGCGGGCGGCCACGAGACGCTCGTCGTCATCCGCCAGTTGTTCTTCCTCCGGCAGGAATCCCAGATGCCGAAGAACGTCTGCATTTCCTATGAGGAGTAATGCAGCGGTGCACCAGGCTTTGTTGTCAGCATCTTTGGTTTCGCTGCGTATAGCCATCAGCTGCTGGGTGGCCGGCTCGCCGATACCGCCCAGTACCGCAGCTATCCAGGGCCGCAGAGACTCATCCCAAGATGTAAAGCCGTTGATCAGCGTCGGCACTGGCTGGTGGCGCATCTGTGCCAGGGCGGTGGCCACGTCCAGCCGCAGCTTGTCGCTGTCGGTTTCCCTAAATACCTCCAGCAGCACTTGGCCGGCTTCGGTGAGTCGGCGGGCTGCTCTGCTCATAGTTTGGTACTGGCGTCTGCCGATCTGAGCTATAGAGGTGGCAGCTTCGGCGTAGTACTGTGCTTGCGGTATCAACATGCTCGCCAAGTCCGACATCGACTCACCAGTGCCCATATATCCCAAGCCCTTGATCGCTTTCCGCTTCATATAACTGGCTTCCTGATCAGCCG
>SDBT01015216.1_pt1 | contig 12235 bp, 19 predicted proteins | sample 2277101 | NCBI WGS metagenome assembly SDBT01 (sample SAMN10404973, study PRJNA504765) | marine sediment metagenome | isolation source: marine sediment core GS10_PC15, 103 cmbsf | place: Arctic Ocean: Southern Knipovich Ridge | collected 2010
TTTTTGCCTCTCCTTATCGCTGTGGCAGCATTGGCGGTATCGGCTTATCTTATAATAAAGCACTGGAAGCCGATAAGGGCGTTTTTCAAGGATTTTTTCGGTTGGATAGCAGAAGAATCGGATAAATTTGTGACAAATATTCAAAAGGTAATAGACAAGATATTAGATATCACTCCTGACTTTCTCAAGAAAAGAATAGGTCTGCCAGTAGAGGCACCTCCGATAGCAAAAGAACTGGCAAAAGAGATGCCAACAGAGAAGATTGAAAAACTGATAAAGCGATTGAGAAGGTCAGGTGTGGGATATATTGAGCGTATGCCCGATGTCGAGATTCTTGAAAAAGAGCTTGAGAGGAGAAGAATAGAAAAAATCAAAAAAGAATCTCCCTACATAAAAGAGCTTGAGTTATCTAAAAGCGAGACTGATATAAACCTGAAAGTCAGCCTTGATGAAAGACTTATTTTAGCTGGGTATGAAAAAAAAGGTAGTGCAAAAGTTAATTTTATAGGTGAAAGCTATTTAGGGAATACGTTTGGCTTTGTGCCGATGGGATAAAAATTATGAGCTGGCGCGACAACTTGTTAGACGCCTCCTTTCGCGGGGCAGCATTTAAAGTAGCAGATACTTTTACAGAAGTCGGGCGCAGAAATGTTCTCCATCAATACCCCTTTTCCGACACGCCCTATGTGGAGGATCTTGGCAAGGATGCTGACCAGTTCACTATAAACGGCTACGTGGTGCAGAATATTGGCAATGACTATGATTATTGGGAGGGTAGGGACGCGCTGATATCTGCCCTCAGAGAAGAGGGATCAGGGAAACTTGTCCATCCATTTCTCGGTGAGCAAGAAGTAGCCCTAATCGAAAAGGCCCGTCTTACGGAGTCTTTCATGGAAGGCGGCATCGCCCGCTTCACCATGACATTCGTTCAGGCAGAAAAGATAGAAAAGCTCTTTTCTGCTGCGACCGTCGATTTTATAGATTTAGTAGACAAAACATCAGACGAGACAAAAGCCTCATGGCTCGACACGTTTACAAGCATATACACAACGGTCGGCGCAGCAGGTCATGTCGTGGCAGATGCAGTCGATACCATGCAGAGCTATCTTTCAATGACCCGCTCTGTCATAAGCTCAATTCGCAATGCACCGGCGGCAGCCATATCAATAGCATTAGGTTTCGTGGCCTCGGTGGAGTCTACCTTGTCAGATGTGATTAACCTACCGTGCGACCTTGCCAACTCTATTGTCAGCGGCATGGACAGCCTCAGCAATCTTGCCGGCATAGTGGGTGAGACGGCGACCGGTGAGGCATTCGGGGAGTGCAGCGGGTATCTGAAAAGCAGGTCGGAGACGGATAAGAGCTCTGTTGTGAACGCTGCCCTGGCCTTGACCGATTTCGGGAAGAGCGCAGATGATGAGGACAAAAGTGCCTACGGCGGCGCGCTTGATCCTATGGATACCACTGACACTACGTCTGCCAATATTCAGTCGGACAACAGGGAGGCGATTATCAATACTGTAAAAGCAGTGGCCATAACCGATGCTGCCCAGACAGCAGTCAGGACAGATTACGAGAGCTATGAGGATGCCATGAGCGCGCTGAACAGCATCACAGACAAGCTGGAATCATTCCTTCTTGCTCTGGGCGAATCGGCCCTCAATTTTGATGAGGGTTATAAGGCGATGAGCAGTCTAAGGGCGGCCATAACCGGGGCTATGATAGACAAGGGGGCCTCACTGGCGCGAATTGTGTATTACGAGATTCCGCCCGCGGTTATCCCGTCGCTTGTCCTGGCATACGACAGATACGGGGATCTGGACAGAGAGAATCAGATTGTGGCGAGAAACCGGCCATTAATCACGCACCCCGGGTTTCCGCCCCAAAGTGAACAAATTGAACTTTTGAGTGAGTAATGAGCGATATTATTCTAAAGGTCAACAATAAGAGTTACAGGAATTGGGAATCTGTATATGTCGGCAAGTCGCTTATGCAATTGGCTGGCAGCTTTGGTTTCAGCACAGCTAACATACACGGCAACATAGTCAGTGACGTTGGGCTATCTCAGGCTTCTTACAAGCCGGAACATTGGGAAATACGGCAGGGCAATCCTTGCACGGTGGAAATAGACGGCCAGGTATTGATTACCGGCTATGTGGAAGAGATGCCGATGAGCTACGACAAGGAAGCGCATACCATCCAAGTGTCGGGGAGGGACAGAACCGGAGACCTTGTTGACTGCTCTTACATCGAGACTCCTAACAAATGGAAAAGGCAGTCGATAGAGAACATTGTCAAGACGCTGTGCGATCCATTCGACATAGAGGTCGTGGTTGACACCTCGGTCATAAGTGAAGCGGCGGTTGAAATAAATGATTTTGCTATTGAGCAGGGGGCCTCCATTCTTGATGACATTTCAAGGGTCTGCATGCACAAGGCGATATTGCCCGTTTGCTACGGTGATGGAAAGCTCACTTTGACAAGGGCGGGAACGAACAAAACCAAGGATAACCTGGAGCTGGGCGTCAATATCTTATCAGCGGTATATGAGCAGTCGGACCTTGAGCGGTTCAGTAAATATGTCGTCAAGGGCCAGGGCGTTGCCACCTCGTTTTTCGACTTTGGCGCCGATATGGATAGTCGGCATGGAGAGGCGCTTGACAACGTAATAGATCGTTACCGACCATTAATAATTATAGCCGATGGAGATGTGACGGATAAGGATTGTGAAAAAAGAGCTGCCTGGGAATCAAGAGTAAGGGCAGGGCAGTCCCGAAAGATTGAATACACGGTACAGGGCTGGACGCAATCAAACGGAATAGCATGGCCGCTCAACTCGCTCGTGACAGTGAGGGATAAGTTTTTCGGCATTGACGGCCCCAGACTTATATCAGGGTTAGAATTTATCGTTGACCCTATGAGCGGAACCACAACAAGAATCAGCGTTGTGCCGAAGGATACTTTCAGTCTTAGGGAAGTGCCGATAACGGCAGAGGATACGGAATCACTGATAGAAAGGATGATACGTGAATCTCAGCAATGATATTAAAAGAATGCTGGCGGTTATTCAGAGGAGAATGTCTCTTATGGTGGGCAGGGCCATACTATCAGCAGTGGACAACAGCAAAAGCACGCAGTTCGTAAAAGTGACGGCTCTTCATGGTGAGACATTGGATGAGATCGAACGCTTCCAAGAATACGGCTTTGAGACATATCCGCTTGAGGGTGCCGAGGGCTTCATGGTCTTCATGAACGGCAACAGGGATAGGGGCGTTGCCCTTTGTTTCATGGATAGACAGTACCGCCCAGACTATCTATCTGAAGGCGAAGTCGTTAACTACACCGATGAAGACAAGGAGACAGACGGCCACAGGGCGCATTTCAAAAGAGGCCAGATACTTGAAATCAAGAACAAGGAGCTGATAATCCACTCAAAGGACAAAGTGGAGGTGAATACCAAAGATGCCACCATCAACTGTACCGGCAAGGCCACAATCAATGCCACAACCGGGGCAGACATTGACGGCGGATTAGGCAATTTGACAGGGGCAGTATGCGGGAAATCAGTATGTCACTTCACCGGTAGCCCGCATGCGGACGTTTCGACAGATGTTAAGGTGAGTAAAGCATAAGGAGAAACAATGGCAACAAACGCTCTTGCTATAGGAAACGCAATTAAAGCTGCGATAGATGCTACAGGGGAAATCAATCGAGCAGATCCCAACTGCAAGGTAGATGGTTTTATTGATGCCTTTGCAACGGCACTTTATGGGGAATTGCAAAATTTAGAGGATACGGCAGGGACACCAGCGTCACCTGCGCATCAGTAAAATGGCAGACGTAAAAATCCATTGGAACGTGGGTTTGATGGAAGGCGACCTCTCCATAGAGGACGGCGACCTTGAATCGGACGACGGTCTTGAGACCGCCGTGATAATCAGTCTATTCACCGACAGAAGGGCAAGGGATGACGATGAGCTGCCTGATGCTAATAATCCTGACAGACGAGGCTGGTGGGGCGACCTTGTGGCTGAGGTAGCGGATGACCAGATAGGCTCAAGGTTGTGGCTGTTAGAGAGGTCAAAGACAACGCCCGATGTGTTGGTAAAGGCTAAAGAATATGCAGAGGAGGCCCTCAGTTGGATGATAGAAGGCGATGTGGCCAAAAAGATTGAGGTAGAAGTCGAGAGACAGGGGACGGAAGGCAATGACAGGCTGGCTCTTTTAGTCAAGATATTTCAGAGCGACGGGGGCCAGGTATCTTTGAAATTTCATAGTAAATGGGAGGCGCAAATTGCCGTTTAGCAGACCTACACTTTCAGAACTCGTAACCAGAATCCGTGCGGACATCCAGACCCGTATAACCGGAGCGACATCGCTGTTCAGGCGAAGCACCCTGAAGGCGAAGGCTATCGTCTGGGCTGGAATAGCCCATGAGCTGTACGGCTATCTTGATTTTCAGGCCGACCAGCTTTTCATATTATCATCGGACAGCGAGCGGCTTAACAGCCAGGCAGATGAATACGGTATAGTTAGGACGGCTGCGGTAGAGGCAATCGGCGAAGGAGACACGACGGGAACTAACGGGATTGCCATACCAGAGGGAACGGAGTTAAGGGCTACTTCTGGACAAAAGTACGACACGGATGCGGAGGTGACCATTGCAGGTGGCGTGGCCACATTGGAATTCACAGCCCAGATAGCAGGGGCGGACGGCAACGATGACCCTGCTATAATCCTCACATTCACGAGTCCGATAGCCGGAGTTGGTTCTACTGTTACCGTAAGCGCGGATGGCATCACCGGCGGCGCAGATGAGGAAGAGGATGACGATCTGCGTGAAAGAGTTCTGGCACGTAAAAGACAACCACCGCATGGTGGCGCAGATTTTGACTATGAGGCATGGGCCTTGGAAGTGGGCGGCGTTACAAGAGTATGGACATTTCCGCAATACCAGGGCGTGGGAACCATAGGTGTTGCATTTGTGAGAGACGGTGATACCCCAATCATCCCAAACGCCACGCAAAGAGCGGCAGTGAGATCATACATTGTCGAGCATACCGACCCTGGTACGGGCTTGACGGTGGGTTGTCCCGTGACGGCAGAACCGGGGCTTTTCATTATTGAGCTCAATCTATTGGCCGTCAATTTCGAGATAGGTTTGTACCCGAATACGGTGGCTGTTCAGGCTGCCGTTACTAATGAGTTGACGGCATTGATACTGAGGGAGGGCGGCCCCGGAGAGACTATATATCTGTCGGAAATCACTGAGGCGATAAGCATTGCGAACGGCGAGGAGAGAAACAGGACTGTAAACCCCATAGCAGAAGTAACGGCGGCTCTCAACCAGGTTCACACGCTGGGAATTATAACGTTCGTGGATTATTGATGGGATTTGACACAACCAATTATTTGAGACTTTTGCAGGCCCTTTTGCCGCGTGGCCGGGCATGGAATAGGGATGAAGGCTCTACCCTTACGGAGGTGCTTCAGGCCCAGGCGGATGAGCTAGCACGAATTGACGGCAGATCCGAGAACTTGCTGAATGAGCGGGACACAAGGCGTACAAGCGAGCTATTGATTGAACATGAAAACGATCTTGGCTTGCCTGATGATTGTTCAGAAGAAGGCGAGACGATAGCAGAACGCAGATTAGTGGCACATGCTAAACTAATAGCTTTAGGCCAGCAGAATCCTGCATATTTTATTGAGCTTGCAGATGCCTTGGGATGGGCTATTACCGTTACTGAATATACCCCTTTTTGGTGCGGTGTGGGGGGTAGCGGAGACCCGTGCGGTGACCAGGAGACTATATTCTACTGGAAAGTCACGATTTCCTATAGCGGTGAGACCATAATTTATTTCAGAAGTGGTGCCAGCAGTTCAGGGGATTATCTTTTAATTGCTGCATTTACATCTGCTCTGCTCTGTAGGTTGAATAAATACAAGCCTGGACACACGACCTTGATATTTGACTATGACGGGCCTGAGTTCGACCGTGCCTACAGCGTTGCATTTGATTCGATGCCTTCGGGTGCAGAGGAATATTTGGAAGGTGCTTTTTGGCGGGAATTCGGGGCTGGCTTTGACGTGCATTATGGGGGTGAGTTTGATAGGAATGCTTTTAGCATTAGCGATTTCAGGCGACCAGCTTGAGAATTAAATAAACATTTTCAGAGAGGAGAAACAATTATGGCAGATATTCAAAGAACACGAGCGGCACTCATTGGGCTGCTTGCAGACAATGTGACAGGGCAGATATCCGCTCAAGATGTAAGGGACTTTTTGGTGACGGTAATGGAGGAAGAATTTGCTAATCCAGGCGACTTTTGGAAAGATCCAAGTGCTCGCCAAATAAGTGCCGACAGGACAGGAAAGGGATGGATTGATATTTCACAACAAATAGCCAGCACATGTTCATACGGCAATATAATGCAGATGGACGGTTCAGGGGCTTGGGTGTTTGCTTCTTTTAATGGGAATTCATTGTTTTTCACAGCAATTGGAGTCGCTTTGGAATCCTATGCATCAGAAACTTCAGTGGGCCAGATATTGAGGCGTGGGTTGTTTGTGCAAGAAAACAAAAAGGATTTCTTTGCGGGAAGCATGGGAAAACCTTTTTATCTTTTGAGTGGCACCGCTGGATCTATGACAAGAGATGCATGGGATCAAAGTGTAACAATCTGTCTTGGATATCCTGAAACAATGCAGAGTGGCAATGTATCAACGAATACCGTTACCCATGTTTTTAGATTTGAGCCAGGTTGGGCGGCAATTACGGCACAGGTCGCATAATTAAGGAGAGGTGAGCCATGCATAGAACAGAAGGCGCGAATAATATTGGCAACTTGTTTGTGGATAGTCTGCCTGGCACCAGAGTCGAGGAGAACTGGCTGAACGCCACACAAGAGGAAATCTGTGGTTTCATAGAAGGGGCAGGGTTGATACTTAAGACGGCGGCCACGGAAACGAGAGACCAGCTTAATACGGCATTGAGAACCGTTTTTGCTCCGATGGTATCAGGCACAAAAATGTGGTTTTACCAGAATGTTGCTCTGGCTGGATGGACTTTAGATGCTGTTCCGGGTGATGAGCTTTTGGCAGTCAAGGGAGGCGCTCAGGCATACAACGCCGCTGGAGGAACAGTAGCAGGGACATGGACAGTTGCCGGTTTGACCAAAGATGCACATACGCATGCTTTTACGCAGCCTGGAGGACACGATGCTCATGCCTTTACTCAACCTAACGGTCACGGTAATCATGTTTTTACTCAACCTAATAATCATACAGCCTTGGCTTTAAATAATGAAAGTTCGCATCTTCATCAGTGGTTTAAAAAGAATGCTAATAATGTATCAGATCAGACATATAACGCTGCTGGAAATCTTATCAATTTTGTGCCGACTGCAAAGCTTGCTGGTTTTAATACAATACATGTGTTGGATAATACAAACGGGCCAAATGCTGAGGGCTATACTGCGGCTGGTAGTGCCCATGCCCACACCTTTAGTACGAATATCTCTGCCCATGCTGGCGGTTCTGTAGATGCTCATAGCGCCCATGCTGGCGGTTCTGTAGATGCTCATAGTGCCCATGCCGGTGGTTCTGTAAATGCTCAATCAAACGCTACAATCTCCTCAGATGCCACATGGCGCCCCAAGGCCAGATTAGGGATAATCTGCACAAAGGATTAATAATGGAATACACCGTTAGATACAAGAAACAGAATCAATGGTTTTGGAGGAAGATCAGCAGAGTAATAGGAGATGGGCTATCTACGCCAAATGAATCATCTATACCTTACAGACATTTCGTAAATAAAGATAAAGAGCTTATTTGTATTCCGGTTGCAGAAACTATTTTTAAATTTTCTTCCGAAAGGGCAAATATTATTGAACAAACTCAAAGAGATCAGCAACAGAAAGTGGATGAAACGTAATGCAAGATACATGTAAATCAAAAGACTGCGCCGTTTATAAGAAATTAAAACTCAAGTCACCCGAGCAATGTCCTAACTATATTTTGAGTACCTGGACGAATGATAAAGAGGAAATTAAGCTGACTAAGGATTGTATCCCTGTAAAGATATCCCTAATGCAGGCGGAGTTCCATAACAGGTTAATAGCGATACAAAAGGCTCTTGAGCAATTAAGAAATGAGACTGTATGGACACAGGTAGTAGCAGAGGTATTAGGTAAAAACTCAGGTGTTGATTTAGCTGGATTTGTAGAAGAAAGGCAAAGGCTTATGAATGTAAAACAATTAGAGCAAAATATCAATATTCAAGAATCGAATAAGGAGAGGTGAGCCATGCATAGAACAGAAGGCGCGAATAATATTGGCAACTTGTTTGTGAACGGGCCTCCAGGCACCACGGTTGAGCAGGATTGGCTTAACGCCATACAAGAGGAGATTGCCTACTCCATTGAGCAGGCTGGGATAACTCTAAAAACGGCTGCCACGGAGACACGGCAACAACTTAAGGCGGCCATTGACACCCTTGCCGACACAAGAATAGCTGCAACTGACTTGAGGCGCAAGAATGCTCTTATTAATGGTAGCATGGAACATGCACAGAGGGGTGCGAGTCCTGATGCATATTTTGAATCAGGATCAACTCCAGCAAACGATGATGACACTTACATATTAGACCGTTGGATACTACTGAGTGAAACTAATAACACTGTAGATGTTCGACAGAACGTGGATGTACCAACAGCTCCAGGCTCCTTACGTTCGCTACAGTTAGATGTTAGAAGCATCAACAAGAAATTTGGCGTTCTACAGGTTATTGAACAGAAAAATGCACAACGTCTTATAGGTGGTACTGTGTCTCTTTCGTTTCAGGCCAAAGTTTCCGATGTCGACAAGTTAGATAACATTAAAGCGATGGTATTATCCTGGGACGGTGCGGCTGATACGGTGACAAGTGACATAGTATCTGCCTGGAATGTGGAGGATACGACCCCTACGTTAGTAGCAAACTGGACGGCTGAAAACACGCCTACTAATCTGGGTGTTACGGCTGCGTGGGCACAGTATTCGATTACGGGCATTTCAATTGACACTGCTAATACAAAAAACATAGGCGTTTTTATCTGGTCTGACGGATTTTGTGACACGGTTGGAAAGTTTCTTTACATCACAGACGTTCAACTTGAGCTTGGGAATGTGGTTACTCCGTTTGAATATAGATTGGTTGGAGATGAATTGGCTTTGTGTCAAAGGTATTATTGTAAGAGTTATAAGCAAGGAATAGTTCCAGGAGCTGCTTCAGTGGATGGAAGAAAAAATTGGGTTTGCAGTCTTCTTGCTAATGCTGACTCAGAAATAACAATCAATATTGAATACCCCACTTCAATGTTTACCGTTCCAACAATCGGTACATACGATGCCGCTCACACCTTGGGAAAAATTCGAGTTGGATTAACAAATGGAGTAAATCCCAGTATTGTTGAGCCGAGTGAGGACAGATCAACCATAACTGGTATAGCGGGAGTAGGCAATGCAATAAAGGCAATAACATTTCAATACACAGCTACTGCCGAATTATAGGAGAAATTATGGCAAAATATAAACTTACAAGCACAGGTGTTCAAGACACAGAAAAAGGTTGTTTCATTCCGGCCAATCCAACTAACCGAGACTGGCGCAAATATCAAAAGTGGCTCAAGGTGAAGACCAACAATCCTGATCCTGAGTTCACTACAGAAGAGCTTGCCACCCAAAAGCAGAGGAAGATAAGAAACATTGAGCGCACCATAGCAGACACACGGGTACGCAAAGACGCTGCAACGACTGAGAGTCTAACTGGATTAGCAGATGAATGCCAAACTGAACTGGACAAGCTAAGAACTGAGCTAATAGCAGAGCAAGAGGCATAACATGAGAGACATAGAGCTATTAGAACCCGACTTCAGGGAATCGGTGACGCAGCTATTGACACGCTGCGAGAAACGGGGCTTTATCTTGCGTCCCTTTTTTACTCAAAGAGATGTGTATGAGCAGGCTAAGCTATGGAGACAGTCAAGACCCTGGCCGCAGATTGAGACCGCCATAAACGATATGACTTTAGGGGGAGCTTCATGGCTTGCCGATGTGCTTGAGAGCGTGGGGCCTCAAAGCGACAAGTGGGCCACCAATGCCTTACCCGGACAGTCATGGCATCAGCACGGAGAGGCTCTGGATTGCTTTGTGCTGAATCAGGAGACCAATGGGGCGATATGGGACTCAAAGCACGAGGGCTACAGGATATACGCTAAAGAGGCCGTTACGCTTGGCCTTGACGCAGGCTACTATTGGCAGAGAAGGGATGCCGTTCATGTCCAGAAGGAAGCTGGCAGGGTGATGGACAGATATTCCTGGGCCGAGCTTGACGAGCTGATGAAGTCCAGGTTCGGCAAGGAAGAGGAGAAGGTGGTCAAGGTGGACGTGCAACTAAAGGCTGGTTATCCAGAGATGAGGAAAGAGGTAGAAAAGCTGGTAAACAATCCTAAGTCGAAGTTTGACAAGTTGCTTATGCAGCTCTTGGATATGCTTTTTCAGTTTAGAGCTTAGGTGGCCTCCCCACCTTCCTAACCCTTACAAGCTCAAGATCCCTTTCCCTGATTATCCAGTCCCGCCCGTGCTTCTTGGCTGGCAGGCGACTGGCAAGGATGAGCTGCCTTACCCTGGCCTGCTTGACGTTGAGGATGTCGGCGGCTTGTGTTGTGGTGAGGAAATTAGTCATTTTTTTGTACCACAATAATTTTATCCTCTGGCACCATTCGTTTTAATTCATCAAGAGGATCTATGAAATCATGTATATTTTTAGGTAGCGGTTTTATCTCTAAATATTCACCATATTTTTCTGCCTGCTCAGTTAGCCAATCTTTCCAAGTATCTTCATTCACTGTGCTATTATCAATGTCTTTCAGTTGTTTGTGTTGTGCAAGTAGCCAGGGTCTACATTCATGCGTTGCCCGCCCTAATTGATGGGTATATAAATTATCCCCTGTAAGATAATTTAGGATTTTATAGATACCGCCCATTCCTTCAGATGAAACTAAGCTGCCAGTGGTAATGCTAAGAATATCTCCTATGTGGAATTTTTTAGTTGTCATTTTTTACCTCCCTTTTTATTAGTTGTCCTCTGCTTTAGCTATGACTGGATTTTTCCATCCATCTTGGCTACGTATCTCAATAATTTGATCGATAGTTAATTCCTTAATATCAGCAGGCCATCCTCTCTTTTCGCGATATGCTTTAGCAAACATTCCCCTTGCCTGTAAATAGTTTTCTTGGTCTGGACTTAACCCAAGTATTTTCATGCCTTCAATTTCCATCTTTATCCTCCCCATTCATAGCCGATTACTTTCTGCACTGACAATAGCATCCCTCAATCTCTGAAGGGTGAATGCATTTTTATGCACTATTAATTGTTTGGCTGCGTGCAATAGCTCCGATTCTTCTTGCTCTTTTACCGGCTTTTCATATGGGCTTTTAGTGGGTGTCAGATCCTTAAAGCCGAGCGATAGAAGAATTTTGCAGAATTCGTCAGGGCTGATATGCTGATTGTCTACCTTGCCAAGCTCCTGAATGACATCAGTGAAAGTAGACAGTGCATGCCAGGCATCATTGAAGACATCTAATCTTGGCGTTAGCTCTCCTCCTAATTGATGCCATCTCATACTCATTTCACCCGTTGTACCCTCTCCAGGGGTATAATAACCAAACATCACCTGGTCTTTAATGTCTGCGTTTCTCAAATTTGCTTCACCATACCAAGCTTTTGACAAATGGAAAAATGCTTTGATGTTCCCTTCGTGCTTTTTCATCTTGTGTCTCCTATTTAAAGGTTAACTTGCTTCTTTCTTCAACATCTTATATGCCTGATTAGACCACCCATCAAAATAGCGCAGATATGCCATAGTTGCATGGGCCTCAATCCCCTTGTACTTCTTCATAGCCTCTTTTACTGTCATTGTCTTAGAGACATGGATCTTACCCTTCTCGGTATCCTTTGTTTTGTGGCAGAGTTGTACGTGCATGGTTAGAACTGCTCTATTAAGGGTTCAAGCTCTTTCAGCCGTCCGTCTTCCCATGTGTTGCGACGGTTGTTGTCAACCAGGGCCTGATATTCCCCCTTTAGAGACGCTGACAGTAAAAAGGAATAGGCCGATGGAAATGATTTTCTGAACTTTGCCCATTGATCCGAGTTAATTGTATCTAATTTCATCTTGTCCTCTTATTGAGG
>SDBT01015217.1_pt1 | contig 12235 bp, 9 predicted proteins | sample 2277101 | NCBI WGS metagenome assembly SDBT01 (sample SAMN10404973, study PRJNA504765) | marine sediment metagenome | isolation source: marine sediment core GS10_PC15, 103 cmbsf | place: Arctic Ocean: Southern Knipovich Ridge | collected 2010
GATACTCGAAGTCAACCTGACCACCGGGGAAATAGAGACCGTCCAGCTCGATGAGAAGGACTGCCGGGAGTACCTAGGTGGCGCCGGGCTGGCGGCGAAGATGTACCTGGACCGCTTTCCGGGCGACGTTGACCCACTGGGCCCCGAGAACCTGCTGATACTCATGACCGGTCCCTTGACCGGGTCGCGGGTCCCCGGCGGAAACCGTTTCGCCCTCGCTGCGCGCTCACCGCTCACCGGCCACTGGGGCGAGGCCTCCTGCGGCGGCTACTTCGGCCCCGAGCTCAAGGCCGCCGGTTATGACGGCATCGTGTTCACCGGGGCGTCGAAGGCACCGGTGTACCTCTCGATAGAAGGCGAGAAGGTCGAGCTGCGTGACGCGTCGGACCTCAAGGGCAAGAGCACCTACGAGACCGCGGATATCCTGTGGGAGCGGTCCAGAGAGGACGGCGGCAAGAAGGCCAGGGTCGCGGCGATAGGGCCCGCGGGCGAGAACGGCGTGAAGTACGCGGCCGTAGTCCACGACAAGGCCCACGTGGCCGGGCGGACCGGAATGGGAGCGGTCATGGGCTCCAAGAACCTGAAGGCGATATCGGTGGTGGGTGCCGGCAAGAAGGCTGAGGCCGCCGACCCGGACGCGTTGAAGTCCTGGCGCAAGGAGGCCATGGAGATCATCGGAGAGTCCATCGTGGTGGAGTCACTCAGGGCGTTCGGGACCAACGCGAACCTGGAGATAGGGGCCATGCTGGGGGATGTCCCGTTCAAGAACTGGCAGGTAGGCGAGTGGGACGAGGGGATAGAGCTGTTGAACGGCCCCACTTACACCGACGAGATACTGGTCAAGGGGCACGCCTGCTGGGCCTGCCCTATCGGTTGCAAGCGGATCGTAAAGATTGATGAAGGTTCCTATCAGGTACCGGAGGGCGCGGGTCCCGAGTATGAGACCGTCTGCATGCTGGGCACCAATATCATGAACGATAACCTGGCGAGCATCGCCAGGGCCAACGAGATCTGTAACGAGTGCGGGGTCGACACCATAACCCTGGGGGAAACGATAGCGCTGGTCATCGAGTGCCAGGAGAAGGGCCTGCTCACACCTGAGGAGTGCGACGGTGTGGCGATAACCTGGGGCGACCCGGACAGTATGCTCAAGCTGGTGGAGATGACCTGCGCCAACGAGGGGTTCGGCGCCAGGATGGCGGAGGGAAGCCGGGCGCTGGCGGAGTCGATAGGAGGGGAGGCGCCGGACATGGCGATACAGGTCCGGGGGCTGGAACTCCCGGCGCACGACCCCAGGGGTTTCCACGGCTTCAGCCTGGCCTACGCCACATCGGTCAGGGGCGCCTGCCACTGCGCCAGCATGAACCTCTACATGGAGCAGGGCAGCGCCGTGCCCCTTCCCGAGCTCGACCTGGATGGCCCGTTCGACGAGCAGTCCAGTGAAGGGAAGGCGTACCTGACCGCCAGGGCCCAGGAGCTTGCCCAGATCTTCAACTCGGCGGTGGTTTGCCTGTTCACGGCGGTGGGCTGGAACGGGAGGATGATAGTAAACGCCATGAACGCGGTGACCGGCTTTGGGTACGACCTGGACAGCATGATGGCGGTGGGTGAAAGGACATGGTTCCTCAAGAGAGGCCTGCAGGAACTGTTCGGCTCCGGTCCCGAGGAGGACGTCATGAACTCGCGGATCTATGTCCCGGTCGAGGAAGGCCCCCACGCCGAATCGAAGCCGGATTTCGAGATGATGAAGAAGGAGTATTACCAGTACCGCGGAATGGACGACGATGGCCACCTTACCCGGGTGAAGCTGGAGGGGCTGGGACTTGCCCCGCTGGCCGACCGCCTGGAGGTTTAAGCTTGAGGCCGGGAGGCGATAGTTGGCTAAGACCGGAACCCGCAGGGCGGTGGTGATCGGTGGAGGGCTGGCCGGCCTGGCGGCGGCGTACCGACTCGACCAGGGTGGCTGGAACGTACTCGTCCTGGAGAAGGAACCCCGGGTCGGCGGAAGGTGCCGCACCGAGCGTGACGGTGGATTCCAGTTCGATACCGGCGTACAGTTCTTTCGCGATTCTTACGACAGCGTCCTGAAAACCGCGGTAAGCCTGGGCCTGGGGGAGGAGTTCCGTATACCACCCTGGGGGAAATGCATCTTCAGGCAAGGCAACGCGGCCTGTTTCACCCCCCGATCGGTGAACCCTCTCAAGCTGCTTCCCTGGCGCGCGCTGGGCCTCAAGGGCGTCCTGGACGTTCCTTCGACGGCCCTCCCGTTGCTGGCAAGGTACCGTGCCTACAACATCAAGCTGCCACAGTGGTGGGACTCAGGAGACCGGGTCACCGCCCGGGAGTTCCTCTCCGGCCGCACAACCAGGGCTTACAGGCGGGCGATCGCCGGGCCGGTGGCTCTTTACGCCGGCGGCGCCGAGCTTGAAAGGCTGTCGGCCTCAGCGTTCATGGTCGCGCTGCGGACCACGTTCGCGGACCGTACCGTGGGCTTCCACTCGGGGGTCGGGGCCCTGGCCGATGCGCTGGCCGGACATGTGGAGGTCAAGACCGGCATGGAGGCGGTGGAGTTGCACCGAAGCGGAAGCGCCGTGACCGGTGTAAGGGCCAGGCCGCGGGGAGGAGGAAGAGCGAGGAGTTACCACGCCGACGTTGTGGTCTGCGCCCTTCCGGCTCCGATGGTGTGCCCTGTTACCGGGAAGCTTGGCCGAAAGGCGCAGTCGGTCATCAAGAGTACGGAGTACTCGCCGGGGATAGTCGTAAACCTTGGGTTTTCCGGCGAGGTGAAGGGCGAGGTGGGCCCTGTCCTGCTTTCCGCCGCCGATGGTTTTTGCGCCTCATGGACATGCACCCAGGGGAGCAAGGCGGTGGATTACGCGCCTTCCGGAGGATCGGTGGTGACGGTACTGTTCGTGGGAGAACAGGCCTCCGGCCTATTCGCCAAGAGCGATAGAGAGTTGATCGAGCTGGCCCTCGGCCAGGTGGGCAGGGTCTACGGGTTGGAAGGGCTCACCCGACGGCGCGGCCGCGTCGACCGGCATCCGCTGGCAAGGCCGGTGGCTTCTCCGGGGTACTCCGAACGCGTGCGTGAACTTGCTAAGGCGGGAAGCGGGGTCAAGAACCTTTTCCTTGCGGGAGACTGGACTTCGTCTCCGACCGCCGAAGGCGCGGTGGCGAGCGGGTTTCTCGCCGCCGAGGTGGCGGGTTTGAGCGCGTGAGTAGTGGATTGTGGATCGTTTATGAACTAAGCGTCTGAGCAGTACCGTTTCCCATGGAGTTAGAACTTGGGAGTGGAGAGATGCGGGCGTTCGAATGCCATTGTATTTGTGAGACGGGGCACTTAAGACGGAAGGAGTAGGTAGGATGGCCAGAGAGAAACGGAAGAAGAGCAAGATCAGAAGGCTGGTGCGCTGGCTGGTGATCGGAGGGGGTATCGCCTACGTGGCTTACGCCGTCTCCGAGAGGCAGAAGCCCGGTCCCTGTGTGCCCGCAGGCGGTCCCGACGAGAGGGTCCTGGTCAAGGACGAGGAAAACCTGAGCGGCCTGGGCATGATAATGAAGTCTCTCGTCGCCGGGCTGCTGGAGGAACCCGCGAAGGTCGAGTTGCTGAACGGGCTCAACCTCACGGTGGCCATCGAGCCGCGGGAGCAACCGGAGACGGCGATAACCATGACCTTCTCCGATGGGTACATCGTGTTGGAACCGGGGGTGGTACCTTCGCCCGACATTCGGATACTGTGCGACATCGAGGTCCTCATGCAGATGGCGGGGATGGGCTCGGGGGTGGAGGCGATGAAGTTCATGGCCACGCCGGAGGGAAAAGAGCTCGCCGGGAAGTTCTTTTCCGGGGAGCTCAGGATAGAGGGCCTTGTGGCGCACCCGTTCGGAATGATGAAGTTCACCCGTTTCCTGTCCCAGGGACCTGGCTAGTGGAGGTGTATCATCCCGTCCGACGGACCGCCGGACCCAAGCGGGGGAAGGTCGTCGCCTGATGGAACGGGTTTTCCTCTACCCACAGGAAACCTATGACCCGGATGTGATTGCCGAGGCCGCCAGGGAGATAATCTCCGGCAGCGGCATCGATCCGCGGGGGAAGACGGTTCTGCTCAAGCCAAGCTTTGTCTACGGTTGCTCACTGGCGTTGATAGCCGAGGGATCACTGCTGGAACGCATCCTTGATGGCGGCCCGCCGCGCGCGGGTTGGGCCGGCGCATCGACGCTCTCGGTGCGTCACCGTACCTATGAGACGGGACAACAGGTGACCGGTGTGCCTTATGATGGTACGCTGGGTATATGATTATGGGAGCGTGTAGCGAGACCGGGCAGAAGTGATGCTGGGAGGACAAATCGATGGCAAGGGAGTTATATTCAGGCAGATGGGACCGGATGCCCTTCGACGAACAGCGTGAGTACCGCAACCGCAAGCTGTCTTATTTCGTGAGGACGGAACTCTACCCCTACAGCCCGTACTACCGCAAGGTCTTTGACGACAACAAGGTCAAGCCGGAGGAGATCCGCACCGTTGAGGACTTGAGAAAGCTGCCGTTCACGTACAAGTCGGACATCGCTCCCGACACCGATAACCCTGACCGCTTTCGAGAGTTTGTGCTCCAGCCTGACGAAGAGCTGATGAAGAAGTATATGCCCCGGTTTCAACTGGCGCGACTCAAGATGGACCGCGTCTTCAAGGGAGAGGAGTACGTCAAGAGGTCCGTGTCCAGGAAGTTCCTGCCCGTGCACATGCAGTTCACCACCGGTCGCACCGGCTTGCCGACGCCCATCATGTACGCCGCGTATGACGTCGAGCGCATGGCCGAGGGGGGGAGGCGGATCATGGAGCTCGCCGGCTTCGGGACCGTGATCAGTCACGAGGAGGCCAGGGTGGTTAACGCGATGCCGTTCGCGCCTCACCTGGGCTTCTGGATGGTGGTAAAAGGCCTGGACAAGACCGGCGTGCTTTCGCTTCATACCGGGGGGGGAAGAATCCTGGGGACCCAGCGCATCATATCCTCGGTGGAGGGAATGAAGGCGACGTCGATCGTTGGGATGCCCGGCTACGTCTACCGCGTGCTCAAGACCGCGGCGGAGCAGGAAAGCGACTTCTCCTCGATAAAGGTAGTGTTGGTTGCCGGCGACCGGATCTCCGACGGCATGAAGAAGAAAATGGGCGAGTTCCTGGAATCGATGGGAGCAAGGGATTTCCACGTCCTGGGGGCCTATGGCTTCACCGAGGCGCGCAAGAGTTACTCCGAGTGCGTGCCGGACGGCGACACCGGGTACCACGTGTTTCCCGACATAGATTACATAGAGATAGTCGACCCGGCCACAGGCGAACCGGTGGACGACGGCGAGGACGGCGAACTGGTCTACACGTGCCTCGAGGGACAGGGGACCAGCGTCGTACGGTTCCGCACCGGGGACATCGTTAAGGGCGGCATAGTTTACGAGCCCTGCCCGTCCTGCGGGAGAACGGTACCCCGCCTGGGCAGCGAGATTTCGCGCCCCGGGGGAATGCAGGGGTTCTCACTCACAAAGCTGAAAGGGACGCTGGTCGACCAGGGCACTTTCTTTACCGTCCTGAAGAGCAACCCTAACGTTACCGATTGGCAGATAGAGATAAGTAAGGCCGGGGATGATCCCTACGACATGGACGTAGTGGATGTCTACATAGCGCCGTCGGAAGGTGCCGACCCGGATACGCTCAGGGACGAGATCGAAGCGGCCCTGCATCTCTGTACCGAGGTCAGGCCGAACGCCATAAAGTTCCTGTCCCAGGGCGAACTGGTTGAACGCCTGCGCGGTGAGGGCGGCGTGAAAGAGATTCGCGTGGTAGACAGGAGGCCGGAGGTTTGAGCCGTGCGGCGCCGGTGTTAATCCCCTGGTAAACAGTCGTATAATAAGAGGCAAGGGGTTGTGCTGGAAACGCCAATCGAGTATTGACGGGAGAGAGTACCTTGGCGAAGGCCACCAAGAAAGGGAAATCGGTAACCCACCTTCTGATCGAAGATGGGTTGGTTACCAAGGAGCAGTTGCTGGAGGCCCTGGAGCAGAAGAAGGAGTCCGGCAAGTCCCTGGCGCGAACTCTCATAGAGATGGGTGTAGTCTCTGAGGTCAAGCTCACCGAGGTACTGGCCCAACACCTGGACATGGAGTTCATCGATATAGGCAACTACCATGTGGACCTGACCGCTGTCGCCCTTCTCGACGAGAAGATATCGAGCCGCCACCTTGCGATTCCCTTGCGTTTTGATGAGGATACATTGGTGGTGGCAATGGCCGACCCCACCAACATATTCGCCCTGGACGACGTGAAGATGTACACGGGTTACCAGGTTCGGCCGGTGGTTGCAACCAAGGGCGACATCGAGGACGCCATCCGGACGTACTACCGCGACACCGAAGGAGAAGGCAGCACGGACGTGATCGAGGGTATTGACTCCGTCGGTATGGAGGATTATGAACTTGCGGAGGCCATCGGGGTGGCGGTGGACGACGCTCCAATGGTGAAGTACGTGAACTTCATTATCGCCGAGGCGGTAACCGGCGGCGCCAGCGACATTCATTTTGACCCGCAGGAGAAGGAGATAATAATAAGGTACAGGGTCGATGGCGTTCTACACGACATCAAGAGCCTGCCGATAAAGACGCTGGGGGCGCTCACCTCTCGAGTGAAGATCATGTCCGACCTGAACATCGCCGAGAAGAGAATTCCCCAGGACGGCCACTACGAGAAAATGATACAGGGTAAGCCTGTCGACTTCCGTGTGGCGGTTCTGCCCACCGTCTACGGCGAGAAGATAGTGCTTCGAATCCTGGACAAGGCAAGTACTCTCTTGCGGCTGAACGACCTGGGCTATGAAGGGGAGACGCTGGAGAAGTACGAGGAAATGTTTACGAGGCCGAACGGGGCGATCCTGGTGACGGGCCCCACCGGTAGCGGGAAATCCACCACGCTTTACGCGACACTGAACGTCTTGAACGATGAGACCAAGAACATTACTACCGTTGAGGATCCGGTAGAGTACCGGCTCGACGGGATCAACCAGATGCAGGTGAACCCCAAGGCGGGGCTGACGTTCTCCTTGGCGCTCAGGTCCATACTTCGTACATCACCGGACATCATAATGGTTGGTGAGATTCGCGACCTGGAGACGGCTAAGATAGCGGTCGAGTCCGCCCTGACCGGGCACCTGGTATTCAGTACGCTTCACACCAACGACGCGCCGGGCGCGATTACCCGCCTTACCGAGATGGGCATAGAGCCGTTCCTGACCGCGTCCGGTATCGTGGGCGTACTTGCCCAGAGGTTGGCCCGACGGCTTTGCACTTGTAAGGAGGCCTACGAGCCGGATCCGGAGTTTCTGCAGAGCATTGAGTTTCCGGTGGAGCCCGGTGAGACGGTCGAGATCTACAGGCCGAGGGAGGGAGGGTGTTCCCGGTGCTCGAATACCGGGTACAAGGGCCGCATCGCGCTGACGGAGATAATGAATATGACCGCGGAGATCGAGCACCTGACCATCCAAGAGGCGCCCACCACGGAGATATCAAGGGTTGCTGTAGCTCAGGGCATGAGGACGATGAGGCAGGACGGCTGGGCCAAGGCCATGGTGGGCACGACCTCCATAGAAGAGATCTTCCGCATTATTATCTAATGTCCCCTCCCCTGTAGCGCCGGCATCCTGCCGGCATCCTCCGCTACCGTCCAACCGTTCCTAGATTACCCGCCTGCAGGCGGACAGGTCCGACCGGGAGCCAAGCGGTGATATCTTCACGACGTCCCCTGTGCGGGGGGCGTGCACGTACCAGCCGCCGCCCAGGTATATTCCCACGTGCCTGTTCCCCCTGAAGAAGACCAGGTCGCCGGGGGCGAGCTCGACGGCCTGGACCTCACGGCCGACACGGACCTGCGAGTGGGTGACCCTGGGCAGGCGCACACCTATCTGTGCGTATACGTAGCAGACCAGACCGCTGCAGTCGAAGCAGTTGGGACCGGTGGCGCCCCACACGTACGGCTTGCCGAGGTGCTGAAGGGAGAGCAGTGAAACCATCGTGGAAACGCCCGAGAAGCTCTCCGACCCTCTGCGGGATAGGAGCGTCATGAGACCGTCCAGCGCGGTTGGGTCCATGGTGTACCATACCCGGTTGCTGGCCAGCAAGGCTTCGATATCGACCTCCGCAGCCGCTCTGGCGGTCGCCTTGTCCGGACCTACCCCCATCCCGCGGAGTAGCAGCGATCCAGGCCTCACCGACACCTCGACCTCCACTCGAGAGCCGCCGGCCGAAACCTCTATCATCTCGAGGGTCGCGCCGTTGGCCCCGGCGATCTTCGAGGCGGCGGCCTCCGGTTGCTGCCCGGTGCCGAAAAGGGGAAACGACTGCTGGACCGCGGCGAGGGAGGCGGCGTCGGCAGCGTTCTGAGCCCGGTGGCGCGCGGTGAGGTAGAGGCCGATGTCGGTCATGAGAAGGCAAAGTGACAGCACCAGGAAAAGGCAGGCTATCATGAGTACGGTCACGCCGCCCCGCTGGTCTCGGATGAGGCGTCCGGGCGCCCTCATTCACTCACCCCTCTCCAGCGCCATGGAGGTGGATCCGCTAAACGATGGCTCACCCATGAGGTGGCTGATCCCCGGCAGGAGAAGAGGCATACGGTAAGTGACCGTAACCTTCACCGGTGAGCCTTTGGACCTCCCCTCGGGAAAGCCGACATCAACGCTTGGCGGGTTCCCGGGGAGGCCGGCGGATGCGTCGAGCGCGGCCCTGCGGGCCTCCTCGACTTCGTTGGTCTCGGCGCCACGCCGCGCGCCTTCGCGGCTGGAGGAGGTGACCACCAGGTAGCAGTTCAGGGCAATGGCGACCTGGCAGACCGCTACCACTACGATAAGTAGTGTGGGCAGAACCAGGGCGAACTCCACCGTTGCCTGGCCCGGCGAGACACCTCTCGTCATGCGCTTACTGTGCCGACGACGCTTCGTCTTCAAGCCGACCACCCTTACATCAATAGAGTTATCGAGGACACGACGATGAGCCCCGCGGACAGGGGGACCGCGTACGGCATCCGCGTGTGGGCGCACGTCCCGGCGGTTGAACGGGACACGGACGACTGCTTCCGCTGGAGCCCCGCCTTCAGCAGGACGAAGCGCCCGAGGATCCGCTCGATAGAGCGGTCGCGGGCGACGAGCAGGACAATCCCCGTCAGCCCTCCAAGGGTGGCCCCGGCAAGGAAGGAAACCCACAGCACATGCCACCCGACGATCGCTCCCGCCGCGGCAAGGAACTTGACGTCGCCACCGCCCACCATGTGAAGAAGGAATGGCAGGAGCAGGATCGACAGCCCCAGAAGCGACCCGGAAAGGCTTCCCGCCAGTCCCTTCGTGCCATCGGTGAGGCAGGCGAGCAGGACTCCCGCCATGAAGCTGGTGGCGTTCAAGAGGTTGGGGATCCTGCCCCGGCGCACGTCTGTGTAAATCGCCGCCAGGCAGAACGCGACCAGTATGACCAGCGACACCGCCCCGTACAAGGCGCCTCCTACAGGCCGCTGGTGAGCTTGTCGAAAATCTTGGTGAAGAAGCCCTTTATCGCTTCTCCGCCCGCCGCCCAGGCGATGAGAGCACCAGCAACCGCCGACGCCCCCAGTATAACCAGCGCGTACTCGGCGGTGGTCTGGGCCTCCTCCTCGCGAATCAGTCGCTTGATCTCTTCCATCTGCCGGTCTCCTTTCTCTTCGCGCCGCCTTTCGGGCGGCTGGTCGGCTACGGTGCTGCCGGCGAGATGCCGGCGGTATAACACGGCTCTCACCGGGAACGGCCCTTCCCGGGGAACAACCCCGGTTCCCTCCCCACCGGGGGACGGATGAAAGCGTCGGGGATGACCCACGAGCTCTCTGGAGAGGAGGAGAGGATAGCAATACAAGCAGATAGTAGCACAAGCAGAGCAGGCAAGTCAACAGAACCGGCGGGGGAATTCAAGTTGCAAGGCGCTTCGCGGGGGTCCCCCTGTACCTGCCGGGGGGTACTATGAAAGTCGCATACCACCATCTCTTGAGCTGAAACCTCAGTCGCGGTTCACCCAACATACGCTGGATGCTGGCTGAAGCCCGGGGATGCGTGCCGGAGCACGCCAGGAGGGCGACAGGAGAGTCGCCCCTCAAACTGGGGGGGGTTGTAGCGCAGCCTTCCAGGCGGCACAGGCCGCAACGAATGCCGGCAGGATGCCGGTGTTACGCGGTGCGCATTATGGTGTTTCCGGCGGGGGCTGGGTGGCCTCCGCCTTCTCGCCCTGGCTGACGCCGATGGCCTTCATTATCTGGGCCGCCAGCCCTTCGAGCACACCACTGCCGCTTCCTCCGGCGACAAGGATCTCGGGAATGACCTACCTGTATTTAAGAGAGATTCTCAACTGGCCCGGCCGGCATTCCAACCCAAGCTTATATTAGAATCACTTGACTGCGGGTGATATAATCACTCACCAATAAAACGTAGCGTTCAGGGGGCAACTATGAGACGAATGAGAACAATAGTCTGGCTGTCGGTTCTTATCATGACGGCCGGCTTGCTCCTGGGGGCGTCCTCCCCCGCGAGCCAGGCGGGAGTGGAAGCGGCGGGTGGCCCGACGCCCTGGTTCGCGGGCGGCAACGGGGAACAGGGTGCTATCAAGGCGATGGCTACATACGGGGCGGACCTGTACGCCGGGACAATCCACTGGACGAGCGGCTGCGAGGTCTGGCGCTACGATGGCAGTGACTGGACCCGGGTCGCCACCCGTGGGTTCGGGGACGCGAACAACGAAGGGGTCGTCTCGATGGCGGTGTTCAACTCCGAGCTGTACGCCGGGACACTGAACTGGGTCGGTGGCTGCGAGGTCTGGCGCTATGACGGGACCGACTGGACCAGGGTAAGATCAGGCGGATTCGGCAACGCCGGGAACCAGAGCGTCTCGTCGATGGCCGTCTTCGACGGAGCGCTTTACGTCGGCCTTGAGAACCACCAGGGCGGTTGCCAGGTCTGGCGCTCGGCGGACGGCGGTACCTGGAACCGGGTCAGCGCCGGTGGCTTTGGAGACGATGGCAACGCCGACGCCTCCTCGATGGCGGTTCACGACTCCATGCTGTACGTCGGGACGTTCAACCCGGATACCGGGTGCGAGATATGGCGCTCGGCGGACGGCGCAACCTACAACCAGGCGAATGACGATGGCTTCTCGGACGAGAACAACGGCACCGTATCTTCCCTACGGTCGTTCAAGGGTAAGATATTCGCCGGGACATGGAACAACGTAACCGGTTGCCAGGTCTGGCGCTTCGACGGGCCGAAACCGGCGGACTGGACAAAACCGGGCGGCGACGGATTCGGGAACAAGCACAACGTGGACGCGTCCAGCATGAGCGTCTATGACTCCTGCCTGTACGTGGGGAGCTACAACCATGATTACGGCTGCGGGGTCTGGCGCTCCGCTGACGGTGACAGCTTCCAGCAGGTCAACACCGGCGGCTTCGGGGACACAAACAACCTGGACGCCTCCTCCATGGCGACGCACGGGGAGTCTCTATACGTGGGGGTGGCGGACCGGGAGAGGGGCTGCGAGATGTGGAGGACCACCGGCCTGGGCGGGCCGCCGTACACCGACTGGACCCAGGTGTCATTCAACGGTTTCGCAGGGGCGACGTGGTACGTGGCCGAAGGCAGCACAACCGGCGGCTTCGAGACCTGGATACTGGTGCAGAACCCCGGGAGCGGGACGGCCCATGTGTCATTTACCTACATGACCGGCGAGGGAGAGAAGGAGGGTCCCGCCACCGACGTGCTACCCGGGAGCAGGGTGAGCGTGAACGTGGCGGATACCGTCGAGACGATGGAGGTATCAACCGAGGTGACGTCCGACAAGCCGGTGGTGGTGGAGAGGGCGCTCTACTTCAACCAGAGTCAGTGCGCCACCGGCTCACTGGGCGCTACCAGCGCCGATACCAACTGGTACGTGGCCGAAGGCAGCACAACCGGCGGCTTCGAGACCTGGATACTGGTGCAGAACCCGGGGAGCGAACCGGCCGAGGCCAGCTTCATGTACTACACGGACACCGGGATGGCGTTCGGCCCCGTCATCACGGTACAGCCGGGATGCAGGCGTAGCGTGAACGTAGCCGACACCGTGGAGACGCTCCAGGTGTCGACCGGGGTGACGTCCGACAACCCGGTGGTCGTGGAGAGGGCACTCTACTTCAACGACAGGCAGTGCGCCACCG
>SDBT01015218.1_pt1 | contig 12235 bp, 20 predicted proteins | sample 2277101 | NCBI WGS metagenome assembly SDBT01 (sample SAMN10404973, study PRJNA504765) | marine sediment metagenome | isolation source: marine sediment core GS10_PC15, 103 cmbsf | place: Arctic Ocean: Southern Knipovich Ridge | collected 2010
CACGACCTGGACGCGGACGACGCGGGCGCCAGGGTAGACGCCAGCGTAGGTCTCGGCCCAAGACTGACTTCCGCACGTTTTCTTGTTTCTAGTCTTACCAAAACAAGCTAGCTTCCCGCTCTTGAGCATCACGCCCCAGCCGTTGCCCTTCTGCTTGGCCTTCTTGGTCTTTGCCATGGCTACACCTTCACCTCTTCCAATCTGACAGGGGTTGGCTCTCCCGGGTAGATAGCGCAGCGAGCGTCAGTTTCAAACCCAAACAACGTCGGCACCCGACCGTACACCATAGACTTGTGGGTCAGCCATTTTCCACTGCGTTGTTTCAATCCCCAGTACACCTGTCCTTTGGGCCTATGCCGAGCTTTTACCTTTTTCTTGGCCTTCGTCTTCGCTTTCTTCCGCGACACAACCTTCATAACAACGCGAACCAGCTTCGCGTTGGTTGTCGTCCTCGCCTGATTCATGGTCAGTCCTTTCTCAAAAGGTGCGGGGCTTCACCGACTGTAGAGCCAAACACACCCCACAACAACGATGACCAGCAGCCACCAATTCCACCGTGGGGACTTGTAGGGCGTCAGGGGTGGTTGCGGTCCTTGCCAATCAGGATTCTCATACATCATCGTCTCCGTTCCACGTTACCGCCCGTTCGATGGCGGACAATGGGGCGGACGGGACTCGAACCCGCGTGTGTTGGTTTCGGCATTTGAGCCGTAGCGAACTCGGCTGCCCTGCCTGGCACTCTGGGTTGCTGTCCCGCAAGCCCAACACTTAACCCGGTTAGCGTTACCCAACGCCTCGTCCCCACTTCGTCGTGCCGCCCGTTCGATGGCGGCTACTGCGGCGAGCGGGAATTGAACCCGCAACCAAGGATGTCTCCCTGCTCTGCCACTGGGCTTCCTGTACGTGTACTGCAAAGCCCATTTGAGCTACCGCCGCTTCGTCGCCCCGCGCGCCGCCCTAGATGGCCAGCCGGACCAATTCCCCCACAAGGTTGGCACCGATACTGATCGGACCAAACACCGACGCAGCCCAGCTAAGAATGAACGGACAATCTACCGGCTCACCCTTGGCAAAGGATAACCAAAAGTCCAGATTCCGGTCCGTCCAGAACGCCACTGGCAAGGACAGTGCCGCCAACAACAAAGGCAGGATTATGACATAACGCATGGGTTCACTCCTTTGTGTGGGTTTATTGAACCTCGTTCATCGCCCCGCGCCCCGCCCGACGCACGGGGCGGAGCTACATAGTGTTACGGACTACAGCAAGGTCACCCACGTTGTTGCCCATCGGCATCACCCCCTTTCAGGCGAAGAGCATCACCAGCAGCGCCGCAGTCGCAGCGCAGCCGGCGATACGCGAACACCAGACTTCACGATTGGACAAAGGGTAGACTACCCTTCCATGCCGATCTGGATCAGCGGGACCAAGCCCTCGATCAAGTCGGTCAGCCAAATTAGCAGCCGCATGATGCACCTCCTTTCTTTCGTTCATCGTCCTACTCCGTTCTGCGCCGGGCAGCGGCGCTCGGGCTGTTACGGTTTCTTGTCCGCATTGCGGTGTGCCTGCCCGCGAGTAGCCCCGCGCCCAGCAGGCCCAGCCCGAGCTCGCCGCCGATGGTTCGCTTGGTCATGGCTTGACCCTCTTGAACGTAGCCCACCAGACCCAGAGGTTCGTGTCCCAGCCGAGGCCGCGCTTGGCGTAGGTGGCGTCCCAGCGCTTCGCGTATTCGGATATAGCAAACCGACACCATATTGGATGGCTTACCGAGGCTTCTGCCACCGCCTCTTGCTTGCTGATCTCCTGCACCCGCTGCACGCCCACGCCCGTGACCTCCAGGTCGATGCGGCTGGCCCAACGCGGCATCCGGCTGGAGGGACGCCAGGGGTCAACGTTCGGGAATGGTCCGCTGTACTTGTCCGCCCGATACAGGCAGTCCAGGCCTTGGTATGTCGGCAGCCACGCCTCCGCGCACCAGAGCCGCTGGCCTACCGAGTAGGGACCGGGCCTCATCCACTCCGCTACCATGTCGCCTGCCAGGTCCGAGCAAAACGCAGGCTCCGGCCGCGGCTTCATCGGCCACGAGTGCCGCGTTAGGTCGCCCTTGAGCACGGCGCGGATCTTCGCGCCGGCGTCCGGGCCGGGGAAGATGATCCGACGCTCTTTGGGATTGGTCATGGGAACATCCTCCCCTGCCGTAGCTCCTGGTCGATGCGTTTGATTATCAGCTCGGCGTACTCGGGGTTCAGCTCGATGCCGATGGACCGGCAGCCGTGCTTGTGGGCTACGTGCATGGTGGTCCCGCTGCCGGCGAAGGGGTCAAGTACGATGCTGGCCTGGGTCTCTGTTGTGCCGCACTTGCAGGCGGGCTGCCAGCCAACCGTCTTGGGTGGCACGTAGTGCTCGTAGTAGTCGTTGCCTTTCAAGCCCTTGTCGGCTTGATGCACGCCCTGCGCGGCACGTTCGCGTGAACTCCAGTCCCCGACTTTGACCTTTTCGATCATCCTCTCGTGAGGCGTCCCGCACTCGGCGCAGCACTTGGCCGCGGCCCCGGCCATGATGCAGGGCTCGATCAGGGCGGGCGGGTAGGTTGCGAAGTGGGCGTCGGGATACGCGCACGTTTGCACTGTCCACACGCTTCGCTTGTTGCGGGTGTCGTATTCCCGATTGTCCATGCCCGCCGCGTTCTGTTCGTAGCGGTTGGTGCTGCCGCCTCGCGGCTGCCCGGCATAGATCGCCGGTTCCTTGATCGCCTCGGCGTCGAAATAATACTTGGCCCGCTTGGTCAGCAGGAAGATGTACTCGTGGCTCTTGGTGCAGCGGTCGGTACACGACTCGGGCATCGGATTGGACTTGTACCAGATGATGTCCTGGCGGAGATACCAGCCGTCGGCTTGCAGGGCTAACGCCACCCGCCAGGGTATGCCGCATAGGTCTTTGGACTTGAGACCAGGGGGAACTTTGTAGCTCATTGCCTTTTGCTTTGCGGCATCGGTTGCTCGCGGCTTGCGTGGACCATCGGGCGAACTGCCGCCACAGGCCCCACTGTGCGCGTAGCTATCCCCCAGATTACACCAGAGCGTGCCGTCGTCGCGAAGCACCCGCCGCACCTCGGCAAAAACCTCAACCATCTTGGCCACGTACTTGTCGGGCGTGGCCTCCAGGCCGATCTGCCCATCGACACTGTAGTCTCGCAGCCCCCAGTATGGCGGCGAAGTCACCACGCACTGCACCAGCCCGTCGGGCAGCGAGCGCAGCACGTCGAGCGCATCGCCGACGTACAGGCTGGCCCGCCCGCACTCGCTGCGCCATGTCGGGGGCGGTAGGGCGCTCACGGCGTCAAGACCTCCATCCGAAGCCGCACGCGGACCGGGCCTTCGCCAGGTGCAAGCTCCTGCGGGATCAGGCCCTTGAACTTTGCACCCCCGAACCACATCGTGGCACCCAGAGATTGCCCGTCCCACGAAACCCGTTTGCCGTCGCGGTGGTGAAAGGCTATTGGAGGCCGTTCGCCCGGGAAGAAACAGTACGACGAGAGAGCTTTCTTCTCCCGGCACAGCCAGCCGTCGATGTGGTGGTCGGTCTTTTTCACGGCGTCGGTTCCTTTGCGATGAACATCTTGCACTGTAGGTTGTTGCCCTTCGCGTCGCGCGGGATCAGTACGGTCAGAGCATGCTTCTGTGTGGCGTTGTCGTGCTGCGAATAGTTCCACTCTTGGTGCAGCATCCAGACCTCGCAGAACGGACCCTCGGGATCGTTGTGCGCACACTTTTCGCAGTATTCCTCGGTGTACCAGTCGCCTTCGCTGCCGTTGCTGAAATACCCCATCTCATTAGCTCCTGTTGGAGTCCACGATGCGCGTCGCGGCGTGGTGCTTCATCGCTACGCCACCGCCGCGTCGTACTTGGCCAGGGCAGCGCAAAGCTCGTCATCGATATGTCCACGCGCGAGGGTCCATCCGCGCACCGCCTTCGCCAGGACCGCCCCTCGGTCGCCCTTGGCGGGCTCGGGCTCTGCTGTTGCGTCTTCCGCTAGCCAGCGCTCCGAAATCTCACGCAGCTCTCCCAGGACAGCGATGCACTTATCCTGCCACAACATCCACGTCTCGCGATCGGGGCGGCTGCCAGCAATCGCGAGTTCGTGGAGGTAATCTAGTTCAGTTTCCGCTTTGTCGTACTCGGCGAACTCTGGGGTTGCCCGCACGTGCCTGCCATGCGCCCGCAAGCATGGAGGGCACAAGCTGGCCTTCACATGCCCCAGCAGGTCCATAAAGCACACCACCTCTTGGCGACCACACTTCTCGCATTTCATGTCTACTCCTTCTCCGCCGCGCAGGCGGCTAGCAGGTCCACGGCCATCGCCAGCAGGACTTGTCGGCTCCGGCCGCGATGTTCGTCGGTTGACGCCAGCCGCTGCAGCTCTCGGAAGGTTTCAGCCGTGACTCTGATCGGTCGGGTTTTGGGTTTCTTTCGCATAGCTACAATATACCACCTTCCAACACACGGGTCAAGTAGATTCTTCGCCGATTGAGCGGTCAGCTCAAACTCCAGACTCAGCGGCCATCGCCTGATAGGTCATCGTCGGCCGGTGATACAACAGGGTCAGCTTGCCTGTTCGCCCTTGCCGGTGCTTGGCCACGATTATGTTGGTCTCGGCGAACGGACCCGACTCGTCTTTGCCTCGCTTGATTAGGATGGCATTGTCGGCTTCCTCTTCGATCTGCCCGGACTCCCGGAAGTCGTCCAATCGCGGTTCCCGTCCATCCTTGGCTGACGCCCGGCTGAACTGGGACAGCAGCACGAGCGCAAGGTCGCCATCCTGGGCGAGGTCTTTCCAGTATTTGGCCATGGCTCCGATCTGCTGATCGGCCCGGGCGAACCGGCCGGCAATGCTGCACCGCTGGAGGTAGTCCACCACGACCAGCTTGACACCCCACTTGCGAACGGCTCGCTTGACGCAGCCGCCAATGGCCTGGACTTGGCGAACACCATCCAGCACGTACATCGGCCGGCTTGACGCGGCAACATTCACCGCCCGCTGCCGGGCTAGGTCGAAGTCGATCGCATTGGCGCCGGGGTCCGCCAGCCAGGTCATGTCCACCTGGGCGTGCATGGCAAACAGGCGGCGGGCTACCTGGGGACCAGACATCTCGCACGAGACGAACAAGGCCGGAGCTCCACCGTCTACGTGGCACGCATGGGTACACCACCCCAGACCGAGGCTCGTCTTGCCGCAGCTCGGACGTGCCCCGACTACCGTGAGGGTTCCGCGCTCCAGGCCACCGTCCAGGGCATAGTTCAAGCTGTGGGGGGCGATCGGAACGCGCTGAGCGACCGTAGCGGCCGGAGTCGGCATCTGCCGCAGCAACTCGACGACCTCGACAGGCTCTCGCTGTTCCAAGCCGGCCTGTTCCAGCTTGCCCACCTCGTCGGCCACCCGCCCCACAAACTCGGTGGCGTCAATCTCCGCGTCGCCATTCAGCGCGTCCGTGATCCGCTGGGCGATCCGCTGCAAACACCGCAGGCGATGCTTTTCGAGCACCCGGTGGGCGTAGTGCGGGGCGTTGACCCAGGTCGGCACGCTCTCAGACAGCCGGACTAGCTCGGTAATCCAGCCGTCCCGGTCGTGGCTCACATCGCCGGCTAGCAAGGGCAGTGTCAACAGAAGATCCACCGGGCCCCCGTCGGCCACGATCTCGGCCAGGGCGCGGTAGATGGCGGCGTGGTCGGGGCCGACGAACATCTCCGGGGCTAGGCGGCTGACGATCTCGTCCAGGGTCCAGTCCTGGTCCCAAGCTGACCCGTTCTGGCAGGTCATAATCGACCCCAGCAACGCGGCCTCGGCGTCGAGGTCTTGGGGGATCAGCAGCCGGTTCGGGCTTGCATCCATCGTCTCACCGCGGTCCTAAGTGACCGCCCGTACAGCCGGGCGTGGTCCAGCCGATTCTCTCGGAGGGCTTTGGTCAGGGCCCGGGTCAGGGCTAGCACCGCTTTCCCCTGGTCTTCGCCCTTGGCGTCTCTGATAGGCGGTGGTCTGGCGTAGTCGTTCAAGGCAATCATGTCTCGCTTGCTCCTCAGACTTGGCCTGGGTGGCCAGCTTCGCGACGTCCTCGTCCACGGCCCACTGGTGCGTCTCTACCAGCAGCTCGGCGATGAGCCGCCAGGCCTTCGCGTTGGCCTGGACCTCGGCCGGCCAGCGGTTGGCTAGGGCCAGGAGCGGCGGGTGGGCGGTCAGGTAGGCGAAGTCCTGCCCGGGTTGCTTGGGGCTGGCCGCCGACGCGAATCGGGACCAGTGCTTGACGATGGCTTCCGGAGTGTCGGCGGCGTCCGGCCACTCTTTTCGGTAGGCCGCCCGAGCCGTCCGGATGCCCGCCGGGGTGGCGCCCATGTCTTTCAGGTCGCGGACCAGCTTGCCCAGCCGGGTCCGCTGGCTGGTGGCGACGCCCGCGGCGAACCACTCGGCGGCCACGGCATCCCAGATCGGGTCCGGCTCGCGGGACTTCCTGGGCTTGGGTTTCTTGGCCCTCTTCTTGGCCGGCGGTTTTTTCGCCGGCGCGCCGTTGTCTGGAAAGAGTCTTGAAAGAGTCTGACAGTCTTTCCCTTGGCTCACTGGTGGGCCACTTCTGGCCCATGGGTGGGCCACTGCTGGCCCACTGGTGGGCCGCGCCTGGTCCACCGATGGGCCACCCTCTTTACTCGAAGTGGCCCACTGGTGGGCCACTGGACCACAGCGATACCGCCCCCGTCCGACGCCACGGTCCGGTTCGATGAAGCCGCCTTCCACGAGCCGCCCAATCGCCCGCGCCACGGCCCCGCGGCTCAGCCCTGTCTTGGATGCCAGCAGTCGTTGGCCCATCTCGGCGACACCCTTTTTCCAGAAAATCTGATCCAGCAGGACGGCGCACACCAGCTTGTCTTGGGGCAACAGGTCCATCCGCTCCAGCATGGCGTGGTAGAGCTTCACGAAACCGGGTCCAGATTTGGGCATCCAAAGACTCCCCAAGCCGCAGCAGACGCGGGCAGGAGAAACGCAGGAATAGCGCCCGGGGCCTTACGGCGTCCGGCTGCCCGAGCCTGCCACGATTGGGGAATCGAATAGCTTGGCGTGTATTCCATCGTTTCTCATCCTGGCAGCCTACCGCGCCCCCGCGGGGGCGTCAAGGGTGCCCCGCGGCCCCGCTAGGGGCGTGCCATTTGACCTTCTGGTCCCCAAGCCAGGCGTCGGCGGTTAGCATGTCGTGTTCGCTGGTGTCACGCTCTGCAATCGCCTTGCTGAGGTTGTCGTAGAACTCTCGACCGCTGGCGCGGTACTTGTATGACCCCGCATCGCGCACGGCCTCTAATAGATAAACATGGTCAGGGCCTAGAATAATTCCCTTGGCCAGCCCTTCGGTAGTTCTGCCGATGCGAAACACGATGTGCCCGTGTCGTGGGCCGCAACCATAGGGGCCCGCTTCGCTCTGATCACCGAACGAGGCGTAGTTTTTGATGTAAAGGAACTCGCCCCGGAACGCCGCTGTCCCATCCTGAATGATTCGTTGGATTGCCACCTCAATCAGTTTGTGTCTGGGGTGCCCTCCCTCGTTCTGGCAAGCGTATTGTGCTGACGGGTTGGCGGATGGGTCGCCGACAATAGCTAGGTGTTGCATTGCCCTACGGCAACGGTCTACGTCGATTACTTCGCTCATCGAGTTCTCCTTTTCATTCCCAAAGGCTGCCCCGGGCACCCGCCCGCCAGTTTCGCGGCTCACGGACGGGGCCGGGGCAGACTGAACAGCTAGAACGGGATACCCGCGTCTACTTCCGCAGCCGATGGCCCACCACTCGCTGCGGCAGGTGCGGGCTGGGCTGGTGGTGGCGCTGCCGGGGCACCCTCGGGCTTGGTCTGGCGACTCACCGACGTCTTCCACCGGGCGTTCAGCTTGCGGGCCTCGCCCTCCGGCATCCGCTCGATCTCACCGCCGCCGCCGAACCCCAGAAGATCCCAGCGTTCGCTGATTTTTCCGCCGTAGTTGTTCTCGGTACACTCCAGTTGCGTACCCTTGGTGACGATGGCCTGATCGAATCCAGGGGCTAGAAAATCACCATTGAACCCCAGGCTCAGCAGCTTGCGCTCGGTGTAAGACCATGCCGCCCCGCTGAGCGACAAGTACACGCGGCGGTCGTCAATTTGCATTGACTGCCAGTTGGTTCCGTCCCACATCAGCGTAATGTCGAAGCGCAGGACGATTTGATCCGTGCCCTTTTGCGTTTTGCAAGGCACGCCTTCAATCAAAGTCCCGTGGTAGGTTCCTGGTGCATTCACGACGTCACCTCACTTTCGTTTGTAATGTGCTGGGCAATGGACTTCCACGACCCGGCCGGTCCGCCCTCTAGCCAGATTTCTGCCGGCATTCTGTAGCGGTTCTTGGCAACATACGCGTCGCGATGCTCAGTGTAGAGCACCCGGTCGGTGCCGCCGATAGCCTTGCCCTTGCCACTGCGTTCAGCTTTCGCTTCGTCCTCCATCACTGTGTAGAAATTGCCGAACAGTACCGCATCAGCCCAACGATTAGTTGGGGCCCAGGTCTTATGATGCACATCACAGATGTAGCGATCATGGTCGGGCCCGAGCGGGTTCTTGAATGGCGCAATCTTGGCGTGCCCCAGCATGATGATAGCCATATCGTTGTCGTGCAGCCGATCCAATCGGGCCAGTAGCTTGAGCCATTCGCCAACGCTCAGGTCGTAGCCCTTCTGGAACGCTGCAAATCCGCGCTCACCCCAATCGCCCTTGAACTCGGTGTCGCAAACATGCTCGTGGCACAAACGCTCAAATCCGCCCAGGGCATCCAAAACCACGGTTTCCCGCCCCTGTGGGTCAACAGCCAATGTGTCGAGCCAGCCCAGTAGCTCCGTCCACGATTCGATTGGTTCCGCCGGCACGGCAGGCACAAGCGGAGGCGTAGCCGATAGCAACGTATCGTAGCCCGTCTCGCCGCGCGCCATAAGGATGACTGGGCTCGGGGCGTAGGCTCCCAACGTAGTCTTGCCCCAGCCCTCGACGGCGTTAACGACAATGCGGGGTGGCAGTTTCTGCGGCTGCCGAACGGTCAGCTTGCGGCTGACGGTCTCGACTGGCTTCCGCGTGGCGCCGTTACCGGCTCTCGGCGGTGGCGGCGCAGGCGGGGGCGCGGTCTTCGATGGGCTCATTGCGGTGCTCCTCTAGTTCGGGGTGGACGTAGTCTAGCTTCACGAACCCCTCGGGGATCGTGTCGGTGTCGAGTTGGTTGCAGGGGAAATATGAACACCGGAACGACGATAAGCACGCCCCGGTATTACGGAACCATCGCCCGTTGCGCTGGCAATCTCGGAGCAACTGTTGCGTCTGCCAGAGTTCGAGTCGGAAGTCCTCGACTTCATCGAGGGTGCGGGCGATCTCCTGGCGCTGATAGTACCAGTCGGGACGCAAGGCGATGTCCTTGTTGAATCGCTCACCGAACTCGGTGGGCGTCTCGGGGCGGGTCTGGAGCGTGTAGCCCTTGGCCTTGTCCCCGGTTTGGCGCGGCTTGCCGGCCTGAGTGTAGACTCGTTGGCCGTTCTCGTCTGTTACGACCTTGTTGTCGGCCTCGTCCAGCAGCGGCACGACGCCCCGCTTGATGCCCGGCTTCTTGGCCACATCATAAAGCACCGTCTGCACGCTGTAGCCAAGCACCGGAGCCGCAAGCAGATAGGTCGTGATCTGGTGATCCATCCGTAGCCGCTTCCAGTAGTCGTTGTCCGGCTCGATACTGGATTGCCCAGCGGTCTTGTGCTCCATGACAGCCAACCGGCCATCGGGCAGGCGAACGATCTTGTCGATCACGCCCGCCAGCTTGAACGTGGGCGTAGTTCGGCCGGTCTCTGGATTGACGATCGAGATCTCGAACGGTAGTTCCGTAGCGACCACTTCGCCTCCGAACAGGCCGCCCTCTTGATCCTGCCATCGCCAAGCGTAGCCGCAGACCATTCGCACCACGGTTTCCTCTTCCGTTCGCCAGTCGTCGAGAGCGCTGACCCACTCGGGGGGGGTGGCGTAGTTCTTGCGAATGGCCGCGACGGCCTGGTCCAGGTCGCCGCTCTTGCCCAGCACCTCCAACCCCAGATGGTACGCTCCGCCCATGCGCAGTGGTTGGCCGCTACGGTCTGCCCGGATGCCTAGCTCGTACTCGAACCAATGTCGCCGTAGGCAGGTCTTGGCGCTGGCCATTCGGCTGTGCGTCAGTAGATTGCGTCCGTCGTCCACGTTACTTCCCCTTGTCGAGTGCGTCGAGCAGGGCGTCGGCATATAGAAGAGCAATTCCTGCTGCGTTGTAGCCGACACTGCTAGGTTGTTCTTTGATTTCGTTCGGCGAAGCCAAGAGCCCCTGCAAAAGCTGCTTCGCTAACTCGCGGCGCTCGGTCGTGCTCGGCGGCGCTGGCTCAGCTGGCTGGGCAGCCTGCGCGTGCCGGTCGATGATCTTGGCAATCACCCTCATGTGCGATTCGTTGCGGATCACTTCCTGTAGCCCTATCGAACGGATGTAGTCCACGATCTCCGTTGCTGCTTCGCTACTCATTCGGCACCTCGTTTTCTAGGTCGCGGACCAGGGCGTCAAGTTCCGGCGTCTCGCCCCTGTCGATCGCTTGCTCGGCGCGGAGCAGGGCCCCTTCCCGTATAGCCATCCGCTCTAGCAGGGTCGTGCGGTCGCGCAGGTATTCTTCCTGGTCCAGGTAGCTACGACGCCAGTTGATTCCGTGCTCTTCCGACCCGGACTCCGGCGGTTGGAATCGGTCCATGTTCATCGTTTGCCCTCGCATTCGCGGTTCATACACTCTTTCGTGAACTGGTGGAGCGTCATGCGCTTGCAATAAGGACATTCCGAAGCCTCCGGTCCCGCCTGTTCTTCCGGGGTACAAGGATGCTCGTTGCGCGACTCTAACACCTCGGCGTAGTTGTCACCAGCCCTCGAATCGCGCCAACATTTTTCACATGAACTCATCGTTTGCCCTTTTGCGCCCAGCAGCGCTTGCAGGTGACGTCTTTCCAATTACGGGCATTCTGGTAATAATTGGGCGGCAAGCGACACCAAACGCGGCAATAACCGTAAGAGCCCCAATGGGTTTGCGAGGGCGCTCCCTCCCTCTTGTGTACCACTGGCAGCTTTGCCATCACTTGCCCCTCATCGCTCGGCAGCGCTTGCAGGTGACATTAGCCCAGCGCATTGTTTCTTTTTGATGGGGGCGGGGCCAGCATCCACGCCCCCCTCGCTTGTGTACCACTGAGGGCTTAGCCATCACTTACCTTTCCTCGCCAGGCAGCGCTTGCAGGTTACGTCGCCCCATATCGTGGACGAACGCTGACACGGCAGTGACGACAAACACTTACACCGGCTCTTCGGGACACACACGATATGGCTGGTCAAATGTCCATCTACTCGTTTGTGAACCACACGGCTGTCATATGCGCCAACCCAGCGTAGTTCCGGCGGCCACAGCCCCTTGTGTATCACCGGCGCCTTGGCCATCAGCCCACCTCCTCGCCCGCCGCGGCCAGGGCGGCTTTAGCGTCAAGCAAGATGTCGTGCATCAAGGCGCAGGGGTGGCACGAACACGTCCAAGCGTGGTAGTTGCCGAGATGTTTAGCGCTCCACAACCTCTTGGCCACCTTGACCAACGCGTCGTAACCGGGGGCAGCGACAGCAAGCATGTCGTCGTATTCTTCTGCGGTGCAGAGCAAGTCGCCTAAATCGTCGTCGGTGGGCTCTTCCCCTTCTACCTGTTTCCAGTTGTATCGCGCCGCCTTCATCGCCCGCTCGCTCGGCTGAGCGTTCATGGCGTCACCTCGGCCAGCGCGATGGCCTTGTCTGATTCGTGCAGAGCATGCTGTACGGCCCTGCTCGTGTAGTTCTCTTTCAACCACGCCGCACGGAGCAAATGCACCGCCGCCAGCAGCGCCTCGTAGCCGGGAAGGCCGCGATCAATGGCGACAGCTAAACGGACTCGCGACACCTTCGCGAAGCCGGCCTCAAACGGCATTTGCTGCGCTGCCACCTTCATCGCCCGTTCGCTCGGCTGCTTGTCGGTCATGGCTTCACCTCGGCCAGCGTAGCCAGGGAAGTGGACGGCCAGATGCTGGGCCAGCTTTTGCCGCGCGTCGTCGCCCCAGCCGCTGTTGAACCACCGTTCAGCGGCGAGCTTATGCTGTGCGCTGGGGGTCGGCTCGGTCATGGCGTCACCT
>SDBT01015219.1_pt1 | contig 12234 bp, 9 predicted proteins | sample 2277101 | NCBI WGS metagenome assembly SDBT01 (sample SAMN10404973, study PRJNA504765) | marine sediment metagenome | isolation source: marine sediment core GS10_PC15, 103 cmbsf | place: Arctic Ocean: Southern Knipovich Ridge | collected 2010
CGAAGTGGCCGAGGCCGGATGCGACATCATCCGCTGCGCCGTGCCCAACCGGAAGGCGGCCACCGCGCTGAAGGACATCGCCGCCGCCTCGCCGCTGCCCGTCGTGGCGGACATACACTTCGACCACCGGTTCGCGCTGCTGGCCATCGAAGCCGGCGCCCACGGCGTGCGCATCAACCCCGGTAACATGCACGACAAGAAGGGGTTGCGACAGGTCTACCGCGAGGCCGCCCGCGCCGGCATCAAGATCCGCATAGGCGTCAACTCGGGCTCCGTCAGGCCCAGGGAGGGCATGGAAGTCTCCGAGAGGGGAGACCCCGCCGACCTGGCGCCGCTGATGGTCGACACCGCGCTGGACTACTGCCGCGAGGCCGAGGCCGAGGGATTCGGCGACATCGTGCTGAGCCTGAAGGCCAGCGACGCGCCGACCTGCATCGCCGCCTACCGCCAGGCGGCCGGCCGGTGCGATTACCCATTCCACCTGGGCGTGACGGCGGCCGGCCCCCCGGCCGACAGCGTGGTCAAGAGCGCCGTCGGCATCGGCACGCTGCTTGCGGAGGGAATCGGCGATACCGTTCGGGTGTCAATGACGGGCCCGCCTCGTGCCGAGGTGCAGGCGGGCATAGCCATACTGCAGGCGCTTGGGTTGCGCGGGCCGACCGGTCCCGAGTTGATCTCGTGCCCCACGTGCGCCAGATGCCAGATCGACCTTACGTCCCTGGTCGCCGAGGTGCAGGGACGTCTCCAGGGACTGCCTCCGGGCCTGAAGGTGGCCGTGATGGGCTGCGTCGTCAACGGCCCTGGAGAGGCGGCAGAAGCCGACGTAGGCGTTGCAGGAGGCCGCGACAGCGGCTACCTGTTCCGGCAGGGCAAGAAGGTCCGCAAGGTGCCCGCCGAGCAGCTTGCAGACGCCCTGATGGACGAAATCGAGAAGGCGCGGGCCGTCGCGGACGCGTCTCAGGAATAGGACTGCATGGTTCAGGCATCCCCGAAACGCATCATCGTGCTGGGCAGCACCGGATCGGTGGGCACGCAGGCCCTCGACGTCGTGCGCGCCCAGCCGGACCGATTTCGCGTCGTGGGGCTCTCTGGCCGCTCCAAATGGGAGCTGCTGGCCGAACAGGCGAAAGAGTTCCGTCCGGAGGTGGCCGGCGTTGAAGATGCCGCCACGGCTGCCGAATTGTCTAAGAAACTGAACGGCCAGGGCGTCACCGTGTTGCACGGAGTGGACACTTTGGGCCGTCTGGCTGCCTGGGAGGGCGCCGATCTGGTCGTAAGCGCCGTAAGCGGCGGGGCCGGCCTGCCCGCAGCCATCGCCGCTCTGGAGGCCGGCCGGACGCTGGCCCTGGCCAACAAGGAGGCCATCGTCATGTGCGGCCCCCGGCTGATCGAGCTGGCCCGTGAGCACGGCGCCGCGATTCTGCCGGTTGACAGCGAACATAGCGCCATCTTCCAGTTACTAAGGGGAGTGGAGCGCGACGAGGTTGCCCGCGTCACCCTGACCGCCAGCGGCGGGCCGTTCCGGGGCCGCAGCCGCCGGGAGTTGGCCAAGGTCACGCCCGAGGAAGCCCTCAGGCACCCGACGTGGCGCATGGGGAGCAAAATCACCATCGACAGCGCCACCCTGATGAACAAGGCGCTCGAGATCATAGAGGCCAGGTACTTGTTCGATCTGCCGCCCGAGAAGATCGGCGTGCTCGTGCACCCGCAGTCCATCATCCACTGTATGGTGGAGTTGGTGGACGGCTCGGTCCTGGCCCACATGGGTGTGCCCGACATGCGGCTGCCCATCCAGTATGCGCTGAGCTACCCCGACCGGCTGCCCTCGCCCGTCAGCCGGCTGGACCTGACGCAACTGTCCGGGCTCGAGTTCCGCGAGCCCGACCACGAGGCCTTCCCGGCGCTGAAGCTGGGCTACCGCGTCGCCGAAACCGGCGGGACCAGCGGGGCCGTCCTGAGCGCCGCCAATGAAGAGGCCGTGGCGGCCTTCCTGGACGGGCAGATCGCATTCACCGACATCACGAGCGTGGTGGAAGCCGTGCTGGACCGCCATGAAACGCAACAGAACGCGACCTTCGAGGCGGCCCTCGCCGCTGACGAATGGGCGCGAGAGGAGGCACAACGTTGCTTGACAGCGTGCTGAAGATCATCCTGACCATTCTTGCTCTGAGCCTGCTGATCCTGGTCCACGAGTTGGGGCACCTGTTCGCCGCCAAGGCGGTCGGCATGCGGGTGGAGGTCTTCTCCATCGGTTTCTGGAAGAAACTGATCAGCTTCAGGATCGGCGAGACGGAATACTGCGTCTCGCTGGTGCCGCTGGGCGGGTACGTCAAGGTCACCGGCGAGTCCGCCAAGGAAGGCGAGGGGAGCCCCGAGGAGTTCTGGTCCAAGACGCCCGGCCAGCGGGCCCTGTTCGTTGTCGGCGGCGTGACGATGAACTTCATCCTGGCCGTCATCCTGTTCGTGATCGCCTTCTCGGTCGGCGTGCCGTTTTCCGCCGCCGAGGTGGGCCAGACCATCCCCGGCATGGCTGCCTGGGAGGTCGGGCTCAAACGGGGCGATACGATCGTCTCGGTGGGCGGCATCAAGGACCCCGTCCTCGACGACGTCATCCGCGAGTTCGTCCTGTCCGCCGCGGACACCGTGGCCGTCCGCGTCGACCGCGAAGGCGAGATCCTGACTTTCCACGTTAAGCCCTCGTATGACACGACCTTCGGCATGAAGCGCCTCGGCATATTGCCGCCGCGCGAGCCCGTAGTCGTCGAGATGGTGATGGCAGACGAGGACGGCCGGCCCGGCCCGGCCCAGGAGGCCGGCATCGAACTTGGCGACCGCATACTGTCCATCAACGGCAAGCCCGTGCGCACGGCCTACGACGTGACATCCGAACTGATCAACTACCCGAACGACCGCGTCGAGATCGAGGTGGAGCGGGAGGGCGAGGTGCTGACCCTCACCGCCGTCACCCAGTCGCTGCCGCGCCCCATGATCGGCATCGCCAGCATGGGGACCACGGTCCGCTCCGTCGAGGGAGGCGGGATGGCGGCCCGCGCCGGCCTGCGCAAAGAGGACCGCATCACGGCCGTCAACGGTGTGCCCGTCCCGAGTCTGATGGACATCGAAGAACAGATCCAGACCCAGCCCGGCGACGTGGCGCTCACGGTCAGGCGCGGGGGCGAGGACGTCGCCCTGAGCGTCACCATCCCCGACGCCCGGACCCTCCGCGAGTTCGGGTCCAGTTACCTGGTCGAGTCCGGCACCACGCTCACCTGGGTCGATGCCGAGGGACCGGCCTGGCAGGCAGGTCTGCGGCCGGGAGACCGCATCACCCGTCGCGCTGGCGAAGAGGTGAAGAGCTGGTCGGACATCCTGAAGCTCAGCGGCGCCCAGGGCGAGAACGCCAACGAGATCGAATGGGAACGGGGCGGCAAGGTCCTCTCGGCGTCGATCGAGCCCGTCATCGAGACCCGCCAGTCATCCGGTTACCTGGGCGTTGCGCTCGGTCCGGCCAAGACAGTCAGGCGTCGCTACGGTCCTGTTGCCGCCGTGCAGCACGGCTTCCGGAACGTAGTCAGCACCGTCACGGACACGCTGCGGATGATCCGGGGGTTCGTCACTCGCGACGTGAGCCCCAACAACGTCCACGGCATCGTGACGATAGCGCGCATCTCCTACCGCGCTGCGGAGGAAGGCGCCGGCAAGTTCCTTTACCTGACGGCCCTGATCAGCGCCGCCATCGCGTTCGTGAACCTGCTGCCCATCCCGGTGCTGGACGGCGGTCACCTGCTGTTTCTGGCCATCGAGAAAGTCAGGGGCCGGCGCATAGGCGAGCGGGCCATCGGCATTGCACAGACGGTGGGGCTGGTGCTTCTGGTGGCGCTATTGGTCTTCGCCCTGCGCAACGACATCTGGCTGATGATCCGCACGCGCTAGCCGCCCCGGGCGCCCGGGCCGCGTAGGCGCCCCCGTCATCGACGTCGAAGCCGGCCTTCGTCGTGCCAGTGGGCCGCGCCCCCCGCGTCAGTTGACCGCCCCGGGCATCACGTGCTATACTGGCCCTCACCAGTGGGGGATTAGCTCAGCTGGGAGAGCGCGACAATGGCATTGTTGAGGTCACGGGTTCGAGCCCCGTATCCTCCACCACGAGACTGATCGAACGGGCCGTCCGGCACACGCCGGGCGGTCCGTTCTGCTTCGGGGCGCCCGTTGCTGCTCCTGCTCGCCTGCCCTCCGTAGCTGCCTGCTCCTGCGTGGCCTTGCGCGGAGCAGCATTGCGCGGAGCCAGATCAGCGAAGGAGGGTCCTCGGCCCGGCTCCCGACCTGCGCTCCCTCCAACGCTGGGCGCTCGCGTAGGTAGTGCCGGATGAGGCGCTGGGCATGTTCAGGGCCGCGATGGATGGGGTCACGTGAGGTGAGAAACAGCCTCGACAACAGCAGATCGTGGCGTATAATCGGGGCAGAGGAGGTCGAAACCAGAACAGGGGGAAGCTCACGATGAGGCGACGCCAATGAAGCGTGCGTTCACCCGCGCCGAGTTGCTCGCGGTTGTCCTGATGGTCACCATCCTGGCCGTGCTCGCGATCCCCGTGCTGGCGCAGGCCAACGAGGAGGCCCGCCGGGCGGCCTGCGGGGCGAACGTCCGCAGGCTGGGGCTCGGGATGCACATGCTGCGCAAGGACTACGACGGCCAGTGGACCAGGGAGCCCCCGGGAGAGAGGGTCACCTACCCCGAGACCATCGCCGACATCGCGGCACTGGGCTACGTGAACTCCCTGGACTACTATGTCTGCCCCAGTCTGGCGACCCCGTTCACGAGAGAGCCCCGGTTGATCGAAGTGCCCGACGCCATGCCGCCGGGCGACGCACCGGATGTGGCCCTCGGCACGTCTTTCAGCCAGATCACAGACACCTGCTACTTCGCGGACGAGGGGCGCATCCCGAAGGAAGCGGTCTCGGGACGCGTCGTCCTCGCTGACGGCATCGAGATGCTCACCCACCACGGCAGGGAGCCGGCGAACCATGCCAGCGATGACGGCCGGGCCATCGGGGTCAACGTTGGCTATGCAGACATGGCCTCAGAGTGGATCGACGTCTCGCTACCCGAACACGAATGGGTGATGGACCAGCACGGCGTGGACGGGCCGAGCGGCATCGGCTACGCGGCCGGGTGGGATGCCTACCCCCACGTGACGGGCGGCACGTGGCGGCGGCGCGGTTACGTTCAGAATCTCAGGCTGCTGGCGCCGGGTCTGACGGGTCCGACGGGTCCGGGCGAGGACGACGTTCCCAACGACCGGAGCGCGGCCGACCAGCCGCCTGCCGACGTGGACGACATTTACTACGAGGACTGCGATGTCGCCACATACGGGGCCGAGGACCCCGGGGTCTGCGCCTGGTCGTTCGTCGCGAAGGCAAGGGGAGCGCGTTACGTCACTGAGGACGACAAGGACCCGCGCGACTGCTCGCTGGCGGGCGGCAGCCTGCGTGGCTGGCGCGGGGAGGACGGCATCTACGAGGACTACCCGCAGTTCAGCGGCTCCGAGGGCTGGGGATGGCCCGACGAGTTGCCCGCCGACGCCGTCTGGGTCCCCGAGGAACAGGAGTAGAGCGGACGGCTCCCCCATCCGCGGCACCGACAACTCAGGCCTGACGGGCGGACCACTGCGCGTCCGGGGAGCTGGCAGGCGCAGGATGGAAGGGAGCACAGAGCCATGGAATGCCCAGTCAGCGGCGACGAAGGGGGCCTGGACATCGGCGCCGTGGACGATAGCGAACTGACTCAGGCTTGCTCGGCCGCGGAAAGGTCGGCTAAGGAGGGCAAGTTCCAAGAGGCCGAGGCAGCCCTGCGATCGCTGGGTCAGCAGTTCCCACATGCTGCCGAGCCGAGGGTCTCACTCGCTCGGGTCTACCGCGATAGGGCCATCCCGAGCATGTACAGGCCCGTACGAATCGACAGACAGCTGCTGGTCGCTTCCCGGGAGCAAGTCCTGAAGGCAATCGCACTGGAGTTCCCTGCCCGGATGGCGACGCTGGCGCTCCTCCAGAAGGCGACGCATGACCTTGCCATGCATGCCGAGCAGGCGACGTTCTTCACGGAGTTGGCCCGGACTGATGGGCGAGCCGAGGCGCGCTTCGAGGCGCTGTGCTGGGCGTCCGTGGCACTGGAGTGCCTTGGGATGGAGGCGGAAGCGGCTGGGGACGAAGCTGAGGGGCTGCGCCTGTTCGGGCAAGCAGTCGAGCGACACCGCGAGGCGTTGGGAACCTGGCCCGATGCGCCATTGGCTGTTCGCGTTGGCTCATATGCCGGCCATGTCAGGTGCGCCTACCGAGCAGCGGGAGATCACTGGCAGTGGATCCAAGAGATGGAGGAGTTGCTGTCCCGCGACGCTGGACGAGACCTTCCTGCACCACAACGCATACAACGCCTGCAGGAAGCCAGTGACATGGCTTCGGACGCGGGACTTGCAGACGATGCGGTCCGTCTGGCTGAGCTGGCACTCGCAGAGGTCGAACTGGCGGACGACCAGGAGTTGCCACCCATATGGCATCACAACAGCCTATGCAGTTTCCTCAGGGCCTACCACGTCAAGGGTGATGTCAGACGTGAGGAAGCCGCCGCTCGGAGCGTCCTTGAGTACCTTTCAGACTGGGAGCGTGCGGCTGCCGACGGGCCGCCCGTAGAGCCGCCGGACTACCGTTCTCCGGCGGTAGGCTATCACGTGGCGTCGCGCTACTTCGAAGTGATCAAGGACTGGGGTAGAAGCATCGAAGTCGCCAGCAGGGCCGCTGAGCTATGGGATTTTGGGACCAATCACTACTTCCTGGCAATAGCGCTCTGGGCGGGACGTAAGGACCGGGATGGCACTCTCTGTGCGTTGCGGAACGCCGCACGTCACGCCCTATGGTCCGGCAGGTTCGCCTGCCGCAACCTTAGAGATGACTTCCTGAGCGAACCGGTCTTCGCAGATGTGCGCGATGACCCGGAGTTCCTCGCTGTGGTAGAGGCTCAGGACGCCAGGGACTGAGCGTGACGATGCGGGAACTTCCCCCGCGTGGTCTGGCAGTGTCCTCCCCCGTGTGGTCTGGCGCTTGGCTCCCACGCGAGGATCAGCCTCGACAACAGCCGGTCGTGCCGTATAATCGGTACCCACGCGAGCCCCTACGCCACCCCGTGCTGCCAACCGGAATGCCCCATGAACAGAGCCATCCTGTCCCTCATCGCACTTGTCTCAGTCGTCGCACTTGCCCTTGCTGACGTCGTCGAGTTGAAGGGTGGCGTCAGCATTGAGGGCGACGTCATCGAGCAGACGGCGCTGTCCGTCCGGATGCGCGTGGACCCCAGCGGCAGGGAGGTGAACTGGCCGCTGGACCGGGTCGTGGCCGTGACGGTGGGCGGCGAACGACAGGCCATCACCGCGCCGGCACCGGCCCCCGCGCCCGCAGCGGCGCCGGTCGAGGCGGGCGACCGTGAGATGACGCCGTCCGAGGCCGAGGCACTCATCTACGAGCAGGGCCGCAAACAGCCGGACTGGTGGGATTCGGTGCAGGTGACCTACCCCGACACCATGGACCTGTCATGGCCCCATCCCACCAAGCCCTGGGATGCGAGCAAGAACCCCGGCCAGTTCGCCTGGGAGATCATCAGCTCCAACCCCCGCCGGTGGCGCGAGGGCGTCAAGTTCATGCACCAGATCCTGATCTTCAACCAGCAGCGACCGGCCGCCGCCATGCGCGCCATGGATAAACTGGCCGGCATGTACCACAACCTGCTTCAGGACTATCCCCGGGCGGCGTTCTGGCTGCAGCAGATTGCCCGCCGACGCTACCTGCGCCCTGGCCAGATCGTGGAACTGGCCAACTGCTACTGGTGCATGGGCTGCCGCGACATGGCCGTCCGCACGGTCTCCAACATGCGCATCGACAACGTGGGCGGGCGGCTCATTCAGCTCTGGGCCGACATGGGCGACCTGCGCACCGCCCTGAATCTGGCCGAGGCCACCGCACATACCGGCGGCGCCGACAGAGCCTTCATCGCCGCCGGTAACGCCTGCCGCCAGTATGGCTTCTACCCGGAGGCCCTCGACTACTACCGCAGGGCCCTCGCCATAGCGCAGCGCTACAAGGACCGCGACCTGAACGTCAAGCGCGCCCGGGCCAACATCGAGGCGGTCGTCTTGTTCGAGACGCTGGACGTCACGCGCGTGCCCGACGGCGTCTACGAGGACCAGAGCATGGGTTTCAACGGGCCGATCCGTGTGAGCGTCACCGTCGCGGCCGGCCGCATCGAGTCGGTCGAGGTCCTTCAGCACAACGAGAAGCAGTTCTTCAACGCCTTCACCGAGACCGCCGCCCAGGTCGTGGCGAATCAGGGCGTGCGCGGCATCGACGCCACCACCGGCGCCACGATCACGTCGTCGGCCGTGATGAACGCGGCCGCCAAGGCGCTCTCGGCGGCGATGCAGTAACGACAGTTTCCAGCTGCCGCTGAGCACGTTCCAGCACCCAGCAACCAGCAACTGGTGGGCCACGCGACTCGACTCCCTCCCCCGTATGGTCCGGCAGTGTCCTCCCAAGCTGTCTGGCCTCTCATGCGTGGCGGAAGATGAAGCGACTGCATGACAGAAAGGAGGTGATGGACGGGCACATGGACGGTGTGCTACGCACGAAAGGGCCATACGCGCCATATACGACATCTCTGGGTCGGACCACGGTCACGGAAAGGGCCTCCCGAGGTTCTCCAGGACAAGGGCTTACGACGTTACGACTGCACTCTCCCCCGTGTCCTCCACCACGACGCTTGATCGAACGGGCCGTCCGGCACACGCCGGGCGGCCCGTTCTGTCTTGGGGCGCCCGTTCCTGCTCGTGCTCGGCCTCGGCCCGGCTCCCGACCTGCGCTCCCCCCAACGGTGGGCGCTCGCTCAGGTAGTGCCGGATGAGGCGCTGGGCATGTTCAGAGTCGCAACGGATGAGGTCACGTGAGGTGAGAAACAGCCTCGACAACAGCAGGCCGTGGCGTATAATCGGGGCGCATGAGGGAAGACGAACCTAGAGAGTGGCACCACTTGCGGGGGCAGGTCAGCCGGGGCACGGGCAGGATGGCTGTACTGCGACTGCGGGCCCTTCTTGGGAGCAGCAGTGTGACTCAGGATCTCCTAGCGTTCCACGTCCAGATCTTCGCGCTTGTCAGCCTACAATGCGCGCTGTGTGTCGGTGACATAGGATTGAGGCTCTGGCACAGCCGGGGGCTTGGCCAGCTGTGGCTGTTGCCCATTGCTGCTGAGGCGGGCTTGCTAGCGATCTCGGCCCACTACCTGCTGGCGTGGCCTGTGGAGCCGGTCAATACCGTCTGGAGCCGTGTCTACTGGTCGTTCCTGCTCTGCGCGTTTCCGTTTCTCCTCTATCGCCTGGGTGCGACATGGCGCCCGTTCCACCCTTCTGCCAGTCGTTGCCCGCCGCCGGGCGTCTCACCTGCGAAGGGCCGCATTGCGCCGATCACGATGGTGGTCGTTGCCGTGGCAGTCTTCACCTTCATGCATGCTATGCTCTCAATGTACATCCCGGTTCGCGACTATCTGACATGGATGGAGACCACCTTTCCAAAATGAGATGCTGACCCAGGGCACATGACGGCCGTGCTGGACGGCAAGACGGCCAACCGGTCCCCTCCCCCGTATGCTCTGGCAGTGTCCTCCCATTCTGCCTGGCTCCCACGTGGAGGGAGACGGACCGACTGAGTGAACGAAAGGAGGAAATGGACGGACACATGGACGGTGTGCTACGCACCATGTTACGCACAAAAGGGCCATACATGCCATATATGCAACATACGGCTCTGGGCAGGATCACGGGAAGGGCTCCTCAGCCCCTCTCAAAGCGCTCCAGGAAGACGACCTACAACGGATTGAGCACCACACTCCCCCCCGTGTTCTCCACCACGAGTTCTGGCCTGGACCTGTGTGACCTGTCCGATGCGTCCGCGCCGGCGCACGTGAGCGCTCGGTCGCTCACCGCCGGACTGTTTGGCGGCGGCTTCGCCGGTGGGGTATACTGGGAGCGGCAGACGCGGTTGCTCACTGAAGGGGGTGTGGGGCTATGGATAGACGATCACGTGCGCTGATCTGGGTGGCTTCCGTCGTTGCACTCAGCGTGGTGCTGGCCGCGTTCATGCGGGGGCCCGACACGGTCGCGAGACGGCCGCGCAGTCCCGGCTACGTGTCCGGTGCGGAGCCGGCAGGGGAGAACCCGGTGCAGCTTGGCCCCAACGCGAGCCTCGGCGGACGGCTTCCCTTCCCCGACGATAACCCGTGGAACCTCGACATCTCCCACATCCCCGTGGACGCGAACTCCGACACCTACATCGCGAGCATCGGGTCGGATGCACAGTTGCATCCCGACTTCGGCCACGTGTGGCGGGGCGTGCCCTGGGGGATCCCCTACGTGGTGGTGCCGGGCGACCAGCCGAAGGTGCCGGTCAAGTTCGGCTACATGGACCAGTCCGACCATTGCCTGTATCCGATTCCCCCCGACCCGCCCATCGAGCCGGCCAGCGACAAGCACATGCTGATCATCGACCGCGACAACTGGCGGCTCTACGAGCTGTTCACGGCCAGGTTCAAGGACGGTATGTGGCTCGCCGGGTCCGGGGCGGTCTTCGACCTGAACTCCAATGCGATGCGACCGCGAGGCTGGACGTCTGCCGACGCCGCCGGGCTGCCGGTGTTCCCGGGGCTGGTGCGCTACGACGAGGTGGTGGAGCAGGGGGAGATCCGTCACGCGTTGCGGTTCACGGTGCAGAAGACGCGGCGGGCTTACGTCTATCCGGCCCGCCACTTCGCCAGCCGCAGCAAGGACGCGTCGCTGCCGCCGATGGGGATGCGCGTGCGGCTCAAGGCCTCCTACGACATATCCGACTACCCGCCGTCGGCCCAGGTGATCCTCACGGCGCTGAAGAAGTACGGCATGTTGCTCTCGGATAACGGGAGCAACTGGTTCCTGTCCGGCGCGCCCGACCCCCGGTGGTCGAAGGAGGAGATTATGAGCCTCAAGCGCGTCAAGGGGCGGGACCTGGAGGTCGTCCTGATGCCCAACATCACGTCGGGCTGAGCCGGCTGCCGTGGGGCCGCGCCACGCTGCGCCCGTTCCCATTCCGACGGGTGTGACAGGCATGATGCCGGGAGTGGCGTACGTCTGTCAGGGATCATGACAGGCGTGGCACATTTGCCTGATGCGCTGCATCCACCGACCGTGCCGAGGGGGCCGGCATCACCGTACGCTCCGTGCTGCCCCGCATGTGGCCCCTGGCCGCCCCAGCAGCCCTCCTGTGACCGCCTCAGGCCCTTCCGTGACCTTCACGGTGAATGCTCTCGATGGCCTGTCGGAAGGACAGGAGGCGTTGTGCCAGAGGTGGCACGGTCCTTGCTTTAACATGTGCAGCAGGCGCGGAGGCGCCGGTTCGTGGGCTGCTGGGCCCTGCCGGCCTCCCGCCGCGACGACCTCTATGGATTGCAGGAGTCGCGCCAGATGATGCTGATGATCCAACGTACAGGCGGATGCTTCCAGCCGGTCGAACTAAGGCCCGGCCAACCGGTCCGGCTGGGGCGGGATGACGACCGCTGTCACGTGCTGCTGCGCAGCAGGTCGGTCTCGCGAATCCACTGCCGTGTCACGCCGAAGAACGAGCGTCGGGCATGGTTGGAGGACCTGGGCAGCACCGGCGGGACCTACGTGAACGGCGATCGCGTGGAGGCCGCTCCCATAGGCCCCGGCGATGTCATCAGACTCGGCCGGTTCCGCATCTTCGTCGAGTGACCCGGTCCCCCGAACGCGACCTGCGCATGCAGGTCACAGGGAGGTGTCGTCATGCTTCTGCTCGTCTCGCCGCCCAATGGCCAGACCAAGCCCGTGAGCGTCGGGCGGGGCAGCGCGGTGCTGCTCGGCAGAAGCAGTCAAAGGTGCCAGATCGTCCTCCCGGATAAGCGGGTCTCAAACATGCACTGCCGGTTCTCCCGCGACCGCAACGGGGCACAGGTCGAGGACCTGGACAGCCGCCACGGCGTATTCGTGAACGGCCACCGGGTGCACGTCTCCCCCCTGGAGAGCGGCGACGTGGTCGAGATCGGCTCCTCGAAGATCGAGGTCGAGTTCCCTGCATCACCGCTGGCCCGTGCGCGGGCCACGGCGTTCGGGGTGGTCTGCAAGTCCGATGCGGACGTGCGGAAACTGCGCAGAAAGC
>SDBT01015221.1_pt1 | contig 12233 bp, 10 predicted proteins | sample 2277101 | NCBI WGS metagenome assembly SDBT01 (sample SAMN10404973, study PRJNA504765) | marine sediment metagenome | isolation source: marine sediment core GS10_PC15, 103 cmbsf | place: Arctic Ocean: Southern Knipovich Ridge | collected 2010
TACGGCCATACACCTTACTCCAACGCTCGCTAACATCCGGTAGTTCAGTTATTGCTTTAATATGCAAGTCCTTACGCAAACCCATTGTTTGTCTGGCTTCAGCCATACTTATCGGTACTATGTGTTTTTTAAATACATCCGCAATCACAACTGCTTGTGCAATAACATACTTATCTACAGTCGTTCCACTCCAATCTAAAATTACACCCTTAATTGGACCCTGATATGTTTTTTTATATACATAATTTGAGCTAACTTTAGCTTCAAAGCTATGAGTAAAACGTCTTATTCCGAGTCTAAACATGGGGACGTGTCTCGCAAACATTTATAATTTAATGTAATCTCTTTTAAGCCTCTCTGAGTCGAATTTTTAAGATCGTTTTTAGTTTGTTTTAATTCAAAATCCATAATATAGACAATTTTACAGGTACAAAGTAGTAAAATTATATCTCAATAAATGTCACGTTAGTATAATAACTTTGTTGTGCGAGTAGGTGAATTTGGTATATTGGTAGTAACAACTGAAAAAGATTATGTCAAGGATGTAAAAAGTACCAAATATTCAGAGCTATAACTACAACGTTCTAATCAGGAACATACAGTTTCTTGTTAATCTAATCCAGTACAAAAAAAGTTTAAAAGTTTATTCACGATAATTTAATGACTGACAAAGGACATTGGAAATCATATGGTCTTCGAAAACCTGGAACAGTAGAAGGATCGTGGACCGGTGCTATTGTTTTCTCCAGACATACAAAGTCGGGCAGACGCACTAGTGGTATTTTCGATAATAATTTAGATTATATTGGTGATAACATCTCTATATTTGGGGAATATTTCCGCTATTATTATTTTAAATTACAAGGTTGGAAAACAATGTCCGAACGAGACATTAAAAATACATCTGGTATGACATCCGAGGAAAGAGAAGATATAATTAATCCTACACTTTTTGGTGTAGTAAAACATTATCCACCTGAAGAAGCTTCTGATCTGTGAGCTTTGTTCCACGTGAACTTAGGATCTTGGCTACGGATTGCCCAATCTTTAACGTTTTTACCATCCAGCGACCTCTATGTCGCCTGCTACGAATCATATTTCTATGATTCCGCGGTAGTTAAGGGTTCCCCGCAGTTGAGACGTTGCCTTGTACATGTTTTAATGACATGTTACAAGACTAACACCTGAATATACTAGTAGACACAAGCCCGTAAAATATAAATGTAATTGCGGAACAATTACAACCATTAGGTATAGTGATTTTGTATGTGGAAAGAGATGTAATGAAAAATGTAAAGCCATAAAATTCAAAAAGACATGCCAAGAAAAGTATGGAGTTGATAATGTTTTCCAACTAGATTCTACAAAAGAAAAGAGTAAAATTACATGCAAGAAAAAGTATGGGTTTGAATATTGTATGCAATCACCAGAAATACATAAGAAAGCAATATCTGCCGCTTTTCATCGTAAAAAGATCTTTATGTCTTCCAATGGAGAGTACAAATGGGTTGTTCAGGGATATGAACCATTTTGTATACGTGATTTATTAAAAGATTATGAACCAGCCGATATTATAGCTGGCGAAGGTCAAAATGTACCTATTTGTCCGTATATTTTTAATGATAAACATAAAATTTGGCACCCTGATATATACATAAAGAGTAAAAATATAATAATAGAAGTCAAATCAACATTTACATATACAAAATATCCAAAGCAAATGTTGGCAAAGATGAATCATTGTAAATATAATTGTGAGCTATGGATTTATAATAGAGACGGATCAATATTTGAGATACTTAGTCGTGATGTGGAGACAGGAGATTTGACCTATTTATATGGTAAAGTGATTCTTGGAGATCCTCTGTATTAAAAATTATAGTTTGAAATCCAAACTATAAAATTAAAATTGTTTACAAAACTGGTACCTTTATACCAAACTCGCATAGGCATTTCCTCCTATGGTCGTCATTCTTGCAAGTTCTACCTTGCAAAACCATTTCTGGTTGGAGTAGACTATATCTTGAGCCATCATTGTAGTTGATCAAACTACTCAAGCCCGTCTCTTTTAGTCGTTGAACCTTACCCATATCCTAATCAGCGAGTTTTTCTCGCACGGACGTAGGGTCTTGGCTGCGGATTGCCCAATCTTTAACGTTTTTACCATCCAGCGACCACTGTGTCGCCTGCTGCAAGTTATGTTTCTATAACTCCGCGGTAGTTAAAGTTTAAGGGGTTTCCCGCAATTGAAAGACGTTGCCCTGCACATGTTAATAACATGTTACAAGACTAGCACTTGTCAAAAAGTTGGAGACTAAACGTTCTTCCAGTGAGAGAGCCAACATCTCACTGGCGCAGTACTTTTCAGGACTATTTTTAAAATTTAATCCAAGGGCGCCGCCGGATACACGGACGATATTAAAATTGAGTGCACGAATGTAGATTTGGAACTGTTGTGCAGTTGCCTGACCACCGTCATTAGCAGTGACTGCATCAGCAGATGGAGTGAGTTGGATACTGACGTTGGTCAACTTGCCAAAGTTGGTGCTCGCAGTGGGATCCATGGATTCCGGTTCCAAGGCAAAACTGTACGCATGGTATCCAGTCTCCTCAGGGATGCTGGTCCAGTGAAACCATGGCTGAACAAGTGAAAAGTAGTCACTACCCATCTCAAAGAGACGGTAGGTATTCTCGTACAGCAAGCTGGAAAGTGCAATTGGGTCAGTGCCATCAAGGCCGTTAATAACTTGGTTATTATCAGGGACTGGAGAACAGACACCACCAGTGGTGTAGTTAGACCATTCACGAGCTTGGTTGTTGTTAGCACTGTTGCAGAGAGTGGTATTTGCGACATTCCAGAACAAGGCCTTGATGCTGTGACTGAAACGGATATCGTAACTTGCATTGGCGTTGACAGTAATCTGGCCGGCATTGAAAGCACGACCGCCATGGCGTTGTACCTGCTCAATAACCATATCACGAGGACACTTGCCCATCTTTACACGTTCTTCGTTGGATACAACCGCATAGTTAGCCCACAATTGAACACTGGTGAGACGCGGGGTTAGTGAGCCTGTCTGCAAATCAGTTGGGCTTGCACCACCATCAAAGATCAACAATTCGCGCCAATCGCGGAATTCAAAGTGAATACGCATCTCATTGTATGGTAATGCAGCAGTTGGGAGTGCAATACCAGTATCACGAGTAAAGAAGTAGGGTAACGGTACATTGACAGTATAAGTTGGTAAGGAGAGTGTTGGTGTAGTAAGATCAGCAATGTTACCGATCATATTGTTATAACCGTTGCGCTTGCTGGCAGATACGGTAAAGGCAGTCCAATAATCAAGCCAAAAGCTATCAAACTCTTGTACTTTGAGATCATTGAAGGAGATCCAGGTGAGATCAATCAAGTTATGACCGATATTAGCCGCCCAGCGGATACCAAATCCAGTCCCAGAGACACCGGAGATGCTGATAGCTGGCAAAGTAGCACGAAGCCATACATGTAACAGATAATCTCCAGCACGAGAAATCTGAAACGCTACATCCCCGTTGAACTCGGGATTGCCCGCATTCTGAGTAAGGGGAACAGGCACTTGGGCAAACCAAGTACTCTTTCGCACACAACGGACAAAGTATGTGATGGCCGTAGGACCATTGTAGAGATACTTTTCGATTTCATCAAAGGTTGCGAGATCAATAAAGGCGCTGGTCACAGTATTCGACATGATTACTTATATTCAATATTATCTCCTAAAAAAACGAAAAAAAAATTAATATAATTTTTTTCTTGTCTAATATAACCTGTTTTCAGATCCCGTCAAATTTACACAAACTTTTCTTGATGAATTTATTAAAATGAAATGTTTCAACTCGACAAAAATTTAAGAACATGATTGATAATATGCAATGAACAACAATGCTGACTTACATCCTCGTACGATAGTATTCTTTAAACCAAAAAGTAACCATGGTAGACCATATCAACCGCAACCCAGACCGCCGAAAACACCGCGCAAAAAAAGTGGTGATAGCCAGGATATATTTGAATTACATAATCGTATCATAGATTTGTTGGAGGACGAGTTTACTCAAATTGAGCAATTAAAACAACAAGCAACCCGTTTGAAATGGATTTCTGTTAATAGCGATAGTCCAATTGAACGACATCTTGCTGATACAGAATTAAGTAAATTATCTACACAAATTCAACTTATAGAGAGCGGGTTTCGTGAGGCTAAATATATACATTTAACTGAAAGCATCCTCAAAGAATATGCATTACTTATTGCTCAGCCAATTCAAGTCGATTTTATGAGAAACCGTGTAGATGACCAAAATAATCGTAAACAAACTATAATCACGGCATTTTTAAATATTGCAAAGGATTATATAGATGTTCAACCGCTAGAAAATCAAAAAAGGCTCGTACTATGCGAAAATTGTCAGGTTGAACTCCAACTTGAGGATGATTTTTTATTTGTATGTCCAATGTGTGGTCTTGCAATAAAACATTTTACATCTACATCAAGCTATCAAGAAAACAATCGTATTAATGTCACACAGAGATATGTTTATGATAAACGTGCTCATTTTGGTGACTCTATCAAAAAGTTCCAAGCTAAACAAAATACAACAATTGCTGATGGTGTCTATCGTGACCTGTGGGATAAACTTCATAGCCACGATCTTCCCGTTGAACGGTTGACTAAAGATCATCTATATGAGTTTTTAAAGTTAACTGGTCATTCTGATCACTATGAAGATATCACTCTTATACATTGTGAGATGACCAAAAAGAGTCCACCTAACATTAGTACTATAGAGCAAGAGCTATTTGCACTATTTGACGAGGTTGATCCGATATATGAACGAGTAAAGCCAAGCGGACGAGTAAACTTTCTCAATGGACAATTTGTGTTATTCAAACTATTACAAAAACTGAAATATCCATGTCGCGAAGAAGACTTTTACATTTTAAAGACACGTGAAAAAATGCTTGAACATGATCAAATCTGGAAAAGAATATGCCATGAATTACAGTGGACATATGTCGCCACAGTTTAGCGGGAACATTCCCTGCCATTTAGAAAAAGGCAGACCTAAAATGGGGTATGCGGCGTACGCCCTTGATCTACTTCTTAAGAAGTAGTGCGGAGGAGGAGCAGTGACGTACGTCACCTGCTAGTGTGGCCACTATACCTTTAGAAGAAATCCATATAATATATTACAATAACGACATCCACTAAATTTATTGTAATAGTTATATCTGACATCATACATCATAGTCAATTATTTTTTCTATCTTGATAATTTTGAGGGTAGTCTCTACAAGGTAACAATGTGCAAAAAATCAATACTCTATTGAATATTGTGCAGCAACTCGCACAAACCCTCAGTGAAACTATATAAAGAATTAAATAGATGACTAATTTCACATCTACTTAATTTGATTTATCCCAATACACACAATTGTCATTTAATATACGTTTCAATGAAATTGAGATCAAAACCATAACTCATTTTAGTACCTATTCAACTCAAACGTTATTTTCAAGTTTACGTGTGAAAACATTAAATATAAACTAATTTTCGCTTACCAAAGCAGATTCTGGGCGCTTGATCTACTTTTTGAAAAAGTAGATTTAATCGTAATATGTGACAAGTATGGGCACGTTGCCGTCCCCGCAAAAATTGATTCTTCACATCTGTAAAGATAACAAAATCACTTCCCGCACAAACATGGATATACTTGCACTCTGTTTGGAGACAATTACTAATGATATAAAACATCGTGTTGATCCTGCTCTTCTTAATCATATTATCACTAGCGTCTGCTTACTTGATCCGGTGCGGATTCGCTGTCTGCGGGCGCTCAGTGGGCATACTGGCTGGGTAAATGCGGTTACGATCTGGAACGGCAAGCTGGCGAGTGCGTCGTGGGACAACAAAGTGAAAATTTGGGACGTGGCTGAGGGGCGATGTCTCCAGACCCTACGGGGGCGCGTGGCGTCCTTGGCAGTCTGGGGTGACAAACTGGCGAGCGGCGGAGGGCGGGGAGACAACATCATCAGGGTTTGGAACGCCGATGGCACTTGTGAGAGAACTCTGTTGGGGCACACTGCTGCTGTTTGGGCTCTCACAGCGTTTAAAGACAAGCTGGCGAGCGGGTCCAGTGACAAGACCATCAAAATCTGGAGCCATGTTGGGAACTGCGAGAAGACGCTCACTGGTCACGGTGAGGTGTATGCGCTGACCGTGTGGGATGGGCGACTGGTCAGCGGGTCCAATGACGAGACGATCAAACTGTGGGACGTGGATGCAGGCAGCTGTCTGAAAACCTTCACTGGGCATTTCGGCGCGATCTTGGCTCTGACTATCTGGCAAGGGAGGCTCGTGAGCGGGTCCCATCATGACAGGATAATAAAAGTATGGGACGATACGGGTGCATGCGTGATGACGTTGCAGGGGCACATGTACAGAGTGAGTGCACTTATAGTGTGGGAAGGGCTGTTGGTCAGCGGTTCGTGGGACCATGGTGTAAAGCTGTGGAATGTGAAAGGGGAGTGTGTGCGAATACTGGAAGGGCATACTGATTTGGTGACGTGTCTGGCAGTGAACGAAGGAAAACTGGTGAGTGGAGGGAATGGTGGTACGCTGCGGGTGTGGGGATACATATAAAGATTGGGACATGTAATAAAAATTGTTTAATTATTCTCACTTTTGCAATACATACAAAATGGGCAGCTAGGAACGGTACCTTGAGGACTCTGAAAGACTTGTGGCTCCCAATTTGACCATGCTCTTAGATACGCAGTTGCGTATGATGCGATGACCAATATAATGGAAAATTGAATAATCTGAATTCCCGCAAGTTTACAACCATGGACATGGATAAATTAGAGATTCCAAAGTGTTACTATCCCACTGAATATCCTGAACTAGAGGATATTGTAGCAGTAAAAATATTAAGGATCGAGGACTCGACTATTTCTTGTGAACTATTAGAGTATGGATGTAAAGGAATGATGCTTCATAGTGAGGTAAGTAAACGTAAATTACGTAATATTACGCGAAGCATTCATGTTGCTCGTCAAGAATATCTAGAGGTTATTGATGTAGACACTGAAAAAGGTTATATTGATCTATCTAAAAAGAATGTTACTGTTGAGGAGCAAGAAGAGGCTGTTGAACGATTCTCTACGGCCAGACGACTATACAATTTTTTCCGGCATTGGTCTGAGGAGACTGGTATGGATCTGGTTACAAACGTATTATGGAAATATTACGATCCTAACGAAGACAATGTCTATAAAGAATTAGCTCCTGATTTATGCGGGAGAGACGACAATGCGGCATGGCGAGAAGTACTGAACAATGCCGTTTTGGATAGTGAACAAGTTGAAAGGATTTGTGGTGATTTTTTAAAATTATTTGAAACAAGAGTAGAAAAACATGTTATCGAATTTGAAATGGTTTGTTATGCTTCAGAAGGGGTAGAAGCACTTACGGCAGCTATTTTAGAGGGACTAAAACACAGCACCGCGGAGGCACCAATAGAATTCGTCAACAGTGGAAAAACTGGACAATGTGGAACCATATACGTCTTTAGCACCCAAAGTAAAAGTGAAGATGCTGCTGTGGCTCTTGAAAATGCAGTACATGCTGTAAAGGATAGTATCAGTAAATATGCCCATGAGTTTAGAGTTCGTGCTAGTTCTTGAGAACTGCTTAGCGACGCACGCTGGGGTGGCGCACGCCACCCCATTTTGATCAACTTTTCTAAAAAGTAAGTAGATCAAGAAAGGATGTATAAAACCACTGAGATTATGTTTGTTAAGAATAATGGATTACTATTATTCTAAACAACATCTTGATACTTTTTCTGATCAAGAGTTGAATTTATTAACCAAATATTATGATATTTATATCGATAATAGAGACGATTTGTTGTGGTTACTTTCTGTTGCTATTCTCTCCTCCCATATGTATGTTCAAATGCCACCTAATAGGGCGTGGGAGAGATATAAAGATCAATTATTGAAGAAATTTGCTATAGATAGATCTGCCACAAAAAATGTCGATAAATTACCAATAGAAATAATTAACGCAGATCCTTTATCTACTAAAAAATATCTGGAATGGATTATAAAGAGTTATATTGATAATGGGATAAAATTATTTGAGGATATGGGCAGAGTAAAAACTGCCCTTTTAGAATACGGATATTTATTAAAGAAAAAGCTAATAACGAATAAATTCGAGCAAAATATTCATGCTTTTTGTGGTTTAGCTGGTTGTCAGCAAGGGAAACGTACAAGGAAAGGTCTAGACGAGTTCTTGGATCAGTATAATACGGAACTGAAAGAGATGCGAAGGGTTAGTGAAATTAAGATTGCAAAAAAAGATGTAGAAAAAGTTTATGAAGACGAGGATTTAATGATCATTACTCCATTAACTCAAGAGGCGTCATGTAAATACGGTGCCGGTACAAAATGGTGCACGGCGGCTAGGGAAAGCAATGTTTTTGAATATTATTCAAGTCAAGGCCCTTTATATATATTGATTCCTAAAAAACCGAGATATGATAGAGAAAAATATCAAATACATATTGAAAGTAATTCAATAATGAATGAAAAAGATGAACATATTGAATATAAACTTTTGCGGGATAGATTTCCCTCAATTAGAAATATAAAAGTCTTTGTACAACTAGAATTAATATTAAAATTATTAAGTGTGATAAATGATACTGAAGCAGTGATGAAAATTCTAGATACGGTCACGAGCATCGATTTGTCCAATGCTAATATCGGAGAGTCGGGTATGTTGGTGATAATTCGGGCGTTGATAAAGAATAATACTATTGTCAATATTAACTTATCTAATACTGGTATTGGAGGATTGAGTATAATGATGATAGCTGACATGTTAGCGAAAAACACTACGCTGAAAAGTATAAGCTTGCGGGAAAACAATATTGGTATTGATATTGTTGCGATATCAAGTGCATTGGAGAAGAACAATACATTGTTAACCATTGATTTGTCCGAAAACAATATTGATAGCTTTGGTGCTACTATGTTGGCCAATGCATTAAAGAAGAATGAAGCTCTTCAAAATATATATTTACATGCAAATAGTATCGGTGACACTGGTGTCTCTAAATTGTCTCGTGCGTTGGAGGAAAACATTACACTGTTGAACATTGATTTGTCTGAAAATAATATAGGAGACTCTGGAGTTGTAGAGTTATCTCGTGCATTGGAGAAGAACAAGACCCTGCGGATACTTGATCTGAGTTTTAATAAGATTAGTGATACGGGTGCAACTATTCTTGCTAATGTTTTGGAGAATGAAAATAAATTTATAACTATCTATATGAGTTTCAACAATATCGGAGAATCAGGTATGACTATATTGGAGAATCTAGCAATAGCCAATCGTGTAGTAATTTGAAAAATTGATTTATCAAAGTTATAAAAATCAACCGTAGATGGGTAGTTTTAAAGAATGCGATCTGGTCATGAATGCTCAATACTATAAATGTCTTACAGCTGCGAATGATGCCAGAGATGTTGAAAAGATTAAAATGAAAGAGTTGAGAAAACAAGCAAAAAATTTCGATAAAATAACCACACAACATGCAATGGAATCTGCAGATGAAACATGGATTATATATTCTTTATTAAATTCATTTGTCAGTTAAAATCCGGAAATATCGTGGATGTCTAGGAACACCAGCGTCGGTTAAACCAGTGTACAAATAAGTAATGATTGTGCCTTTGGGGTGAGTTTTGAGATAACTATCCCGAATTTCATCAGTTAATCCAGACCCTACTTTGAATTCTTTACCAGACTTTAGGTCTTTTACTACGAATGCACCAAGCATTTTGCTATATTGACCAGTACCTTTGGAGTACCCAATAATTTTAGCTTCTGCATCAAAAGTTGGCTTGTATTTGAGTAGGTCACTGCTACGCTTTCCAATATATTTACTCCCCGGACGTCTAAGCATCATTCCCTCACCGGTTTTTGATAATATTACCTTATATTGTTTGACCAGACCCGCAGCACTCTTAATTTTGACTTGTTCGACAATTTTGATTGGGCACACTGAAAGGTGTCCAGTTGGTTTAAATGCAACGCAAATACCATTTACAATTTTAGTATACTCTTTACTACGATCCTCAGCTCCTTTATTTGACGCCGGTAGATCAAATACCATGTATTTAATCTTTTCCCATTCCTTATCAATTGGAATTTTCTTTCTGACCGCGCTGACAGCCTCTTGAAACTTTCCACGATCTATAAAGAGTTCACCATCAAGAACCACTCCCTTTGGCAGTAGTTTCTTGTACCAAACTGGAGCAGTAAAAATTTTACCAGCCCTCGAGACAAAGTCTTTCCCATCCCACACTGCTCTAACGCCATCATATTTCTCTGAGGCTAACCAACCAGTTGGATCTATTACTGGCTTTCCAGTCTTTTTATGTAGATATTCATTGGCAAGCATTACCCCCTGTGCGACAACGTCATACAATCTTCCGGATTCTAATGGATCGGTCACCTTTCTGATCGCAACGCAAAGATCCTTTTTAGATTGATTGTGATTCTTTACCCCACACGCCTTTGCAATCTCTCTGAGATCTTCTAATTTATATCCTTGGGGGCAGGCCTTTGATAATTGACATCCGACAGGAATTTTCTTTTGCTTTATCTCAGAGCCTTTTTTGCCAACTAATACACCCATCACATCGGCATCTCCTTCTTCTTCTGCAACGAGCTTTGCATCTTTTATAGTGTCTTGAGACACACCGATACCGGTGAAATATTCTACAATATCAGTGTGTCCTGCAGTAACTGCCTCAAGCATTGCATATTTAATGTCTTGCTCTGATAATTGTTCAGAGTACTGCTCGATAATTTCTTTTACAAGATCTATGCAGTTACCTTTAATAGCCACACTTAAAAGCTCTACAGGAGGCATTTTTAAGTATTCTTCAAGTGTTTTATTCATAGTGATTCTTCTTTTGTATATTCCGTCATTATCAATTGTGAATCGTTTATTGAATTCAATAATCAAGTCGGTTTTGAACATTGTTTGATAACTTTTCGCTGTAGAATGTTTAAGATAATCATCAATTTTCATCAGACCATTTGTTGGTTTAATTCCAAATTGTTTATAATAATCATCATTTTCCGTAAATATAATACCGCCATCTGAATTTAATATTTCTTCAAGAAGAGCAATGTATTCAAGTTTTTCAAAAGCGGACCAAATTAAAGTACATCCCGCAAACCAGATTAAATCATATTTCTTCGTCTCGTTTGCTAATTTATCCAAATCTTTCGGAAATTCATAACCTTTAGATGCTACTCCATGCATGTACATTTCGCGCACATTAACACTATTTGTACCGAGTTTTTTCAAAGTGTCTACTATCAAGGTTTTATCCCTGGGATTATTATATGAAGGTCCTGATGGACTTGAACAAACAACCAAAACATATGATGGTTCAATGTCTTTTTCCACCGGTGCAGGTATTTTTCTCCAAGTATAGATACCTTTAACATTAGGTTTTGACTGATACCATTTGCCATCATTGCCTAGCATTTGAACTCTTTTACAATCACCAGCTTTGTAGGGAGGTCCTGGACGTAGTTTATACTTTGCAATTTTTTGTTCTACGCAGCTAGGAGGCATCAGCGCTTTTGAAAAGGGCATTGCGGTAGTCTTTGAACTCACAATTTTTAAGGCAAGTAACCAAAAGGTATCATCGTTATCGAGATTCTTATCAATATTATAGTACCTAGATAAGCTATTTAATTCTTGACTAGAAAATGTTGATAAATCTTGCTTAATGTTTAGAATGGTTGTTGTGTATTCATTCATTTATCATATACATAGGTTTTTATTCGAGATTTTGTTGACTAGTTTTAATGAGTTATAAACCCTATTACTTCGCGGGGAAAGATTTACCCACCTGTCATCCCCACACCTATCATGCCAAAGTTGCCTGCAATACCCGTGATATCACCAGAGAGTTGATCCATCAGTGAACGATAACGAACCAATTCAGCAGGCATGTTTCAATGGTCATACACAGATGGAAAATCAGTTTAACATCTATTTAATGGTTGAAACCTCTAAACATAGGCAAAAGCGCCAATGGCCACTGTATCCTGATCCACGTAAACATTGATACTTTCATGTGTATCCCCATACCCGC
>SDBT01015222.1_pt1 | contig 12232 bp, 16 predicted proteins | sample 2277101 | NCBI WGS metagenome assembly SDBT01 (sample SAMN10404973, study PRJNA504765) | marine sediment metagenome | isolation source: marine sediment core GS10_PC15, 103 cmbsf | place: Arctic Ocean: Southern Knipovich Ridge | collected 2010
ACAGAGGCCAACAAAGAGAAGAAGCGACTGACCGTGCTGCTCACTCAAATGGCACCACCTACCGCAACAGATCCGGACATAGAAGTATCGGTGTCTGATCTAACACAGGCTATCTCGGACGCCATAACCGTGAACACGCAGGAACAACGGCTTGCAACAGAGTACCAGGCCAACACCGCCCGCCGCGTACGTCTAGAAGCTGAGTTAAAAGACACTCGTACAGACGAGGTACGGATCGCAAAAGAAATTGCCGAGCTACCAGAAGCACCTGATGTGGAATTTCTCAAGGGTGAGCTTGAAAACATCCAAAAGAATAACGCTCGTGCTCGTGAGGTCTCTACCTATCGTGCCACGAAAGAATCATTGGCAACCGTCGAAGGCGACATCAAAGGTTTCAATGATCGAATGGAACTCATTGAGATCAACAAAGCAGAAGCCCTGGAAGAGTCGCCGCTGCCCGTCAATGGCCTACGGATCACGCCGGATGGCATCATGGTGGTAAGCGAGGACGATCAGTTAGTGCCTTTCTGTCAAGCGTCTGCCGCTCAACGTCTGCGAATTTCCTTGGGTATTGCCATGGCCGCTAACCCCACGCTCCGCGTGATCCGTATTGCCGATGGCTCCCTGTTAGATGACACTAGTATGCAAATAGTCAGAGATATGGCAGGAGACGAAGATTTTCAGGTGTTTATAGAATATGCCAGTCGTAACAGTGATGATCGTGTAGGAGTTTTTATTGAAGATGGAATGGTTGGCGAGATTTTGGCCAAAAATCAATAGGCAGGCCGCCAATGGCTGTTGGGAGTGGTTAGCTTGCACCAATCCTTATGGTTACGGTAAATTCAAGATAAAGGGACAATACAGGTTGGCCCATCGTTTGTCTTGGCAAATACATTATGGAACAATTCCAGACAAAATGTGTATATTGCACAAATGCGACAACAGAAAATGTGTGAATCCTGTACATCTATTCTTAGGAACCCGATCTGATAATACCAATGACAGACATACAAAAGGACGGTCTGCTAGGGGTAGCCAAAATGGCAGAGCAAAGCTCACAGAGGACCAAGTATTGTGTATCAAGCGGCTTCTTGCCCATGATACAAGTAGACAAAAACTGGCATTAAAATTCAAAGTTGGTATCAATGCTATTGACAAGATCGCTCGTGGTAGAACCTGGAAACATCTGTCTTAGTGTAGTATTAGGATAGAGGAGGCTACCCATGATGAGTATCAATGTAGATTGGGACAAACTGAAGGCCGTTGAAAAACATTTAAGTGAAGTCGCTACTCTCACACCCGAAACAGAAATCATCTTTGTGATGATTATGAACGACGGGAGTCCAAAGAAATCAATTGTAAAGTTTAAAGATTTTCTAAACTTTTTTTGGGCACTTTCAGAAAACTCCAAGTATAGCATTGTTACTCTAGTAGTACAAGATAAAGAAGGCCGTATCCTCTATCGACATAAGCAAGTTACCGCAGGCAACGAAGAAATTCCTGTAGGTGGAAACGCTGGCGTATTTGGTCAGTGGGCAACACTAACACCCGAAGAAAAGAACACGTATATACGACTGATGACTGCCCAAATCAATGGATACAATAAATAGCCCGCTAGACTCGATACCGCAAAACGAATGGGATGCTATGATTTTGAGCATCTTGACTCCTCTTTTGCCATTATGTTCTCGTGATGTTTTGATCACGATTGACGACCTACAGCAAGAAGCCTGGATTGGTTTGCTTGCTGCGGTCGATAGGTACGATCCCAAGAAAGCAAAGTTCACCACGTTTGCGTACCATTATATTCGTGGTCACGTCATGCGGTACATCTTGAAACGGACTCGTCATAAGCCTAATCAAATTGATGTAGACGCCACCGAGATTGATGATCGCGAATACATCGACGTGGCTGTAGAGCGGCACGATCTGCTATCAACTATTACTACTAAGGTATCAGACCAGCGGTACGCTCATCTTTTGACCCAACATTTTGTACACAACAAATCTTTTAGGGCCTTAGCTAAAGAACACGGTGTGTCCCACGGCACTATTGCCAATAGAATCAATGCACTCTTAGATTTGTTAGAGCTTAGACTGAAACATGAAAACGCTATCGATAATTGAGTGTCGCTGCTGCGGCGGTTCATATTTTGCTGGGGACTCCAGACTCACACTCATGCCTGGCAATGAAGACAGGCTACCCGACGAACTCAGTGTGCTAGTACGTAAAATTGCCCGCTGCCCTGGCTGCAAAGCAAAGGGACCACGTACTCGTGGCGGGCAACAGAAGAATTCATCAGGCATGACACGACATAAACATGAGCGTTGAAGTTTACATCCCCGTCAGTTCGCTGGAACACGACAAGAATTACGAGCAAGTCTTCTTGATCGCCAGGATCAAAACAAACTCCAATATGGTATCGCCAAAAGGCGAGCCATTTGCTCGTGTCTTATGCAAGGATGTTACTGGCGAGATTGAAGGAGTAATTTGGGATTACAATGGCGAACTGACGGAGGGCTGTTATGCCAACATCAAAGTCAGTACCAAACTCTACCGTGGTAGTCTTGAATTTCAAGCTCAAGCATCAGACATTGAACCAACATCAGAACCTCTGAATAAGTTTGATTATATCAAAGGCGTGAACGCACACATACTATCCTCATACTCGGGCGAGATCGAAGATCAAATCATGAGCATAGAAGATAGTACTTATCTCAATATCATGGGGAACGCCCTACATAGTTTAGACCTCTTGGACGCTTTACGGCAGTCTCCCTATGGAATTACCGGTCCAATGGCTTATCGCGGCGGCTTGCTGGTGCATGTGGCACATTCGATGCGTCTTGCACTCGTTGCTATTCAACAAGCGAAAGAACTTGAGCTTCCGTTCAGTCCGTCGTTAGTCATTGCCGGCTGTGCCCTTCGTAACATTGGATGGCATACAACTACACGTTTTCAAGGCGATCACCTACGTTCCCGTGATGCGTTTAACATGACAGGTATCCACCGAGCAAGTGCAAGGTATATAGATCATCTAATGCTAAACTGTGAAAGTGCTCTTGAAATAACGATCCCTGAATCAAAGCGACAGGCGTTAGAGAATATGTGCTTCAAGCGTGAGAATATTCTCACGCTTGAGGGTAAGATCGTATCATGTGCCGACAACATGGCGGACGTACTAGACTTTTCTGTAGCTACGCTACAGAAGAAACAAAGAGGCAATTGGAACGATGAACTTTTTACGGGGCATTTATCATGAAAATCATTAATTTAGAAGAACGCCAAGTACCATGTGACGTATTGGATGATTGCATAAGAATTCAACGCATTATGGCTCGTAGTTATATTTTTACACTACCAGAAATCTTATCTCTATGGAGTGAATTTTCAGACAGCGTAGATGCCAACTGGATGATTCCATATACTAATGATAATCACGTTTTTGAAGCCGTTATAGAAATGTTAGATTAAATATTACGATGCAAGGTCTAAATGAATTAAGACTTCAAATGAAAGATTGTAGGTCGTGTGACCTCTATCGTGAACGTACCCAGGTGGTATTCGGTGAAGGCTCAACCGAACCCCTCATCATGATCGTTGGGGAAGCACCCGGCGAGGACGAGGATATTCGAGGCATCCCCTTTATTGGTAAAGCTGGCGGCAAGCTTGACAGTATACTTGACTACGTAGGCGTCACGCGTGATGAAGTCTACATAACGAACAGCGTACTTTGTTTATATCCAAACGCCTTAGTTTATTTACCTGATGGATCTTCTAAACGTATTTCTCAATTGGCAGCAGAAGAATATCGTGGTTCGGTCTTATCATTTGATGAACAAACTGAAACCTTTATTGCAAAAAACGTAACAGCTATTCATCGTAATAAACTTGGAAATAGAAAATGGCTGAAGGTATCTTATAGTGGTGCTAAGAAAAACGCTCAAGGAATAGCTGGTGTTGTTGTAACAGACGACCATGAATTCCTAACAGATTATGGCTGGATATCTGCTTATGACATTATGGTTCGTCAAAATGATCCCTATGATCATGTAAGTATTAATATTGGTCCAGAAGCATTTAACACTATTGCTTATGAGATTGCTCTTGGCACCATACTTGGTGACGCAACCATTTCTAATGAATGTGCCTCATTAACATTTAGCCACGCAGACAATCAAAAAGAATGGGCAAATCTAAAAGCACGGGCGTTTGGTATTTCGCTCAATGAGATAATATTATCTAATCGACAGAATCAGTGGCGAGGGTCAACAGCCGCAATGCGTCAAGTAGCATATTGGCGTGACGAATTCTACGCAACAGGCAAAAAACAAATACCATCATGGATGACAGAGTCAATGACGCCACTTATGTTAGCTACATGGTTTTGCGACGATGGATATACAAGAGTTAGACAAAATCATGGTCGTCCACTTGCAGAAATTGCTACTTGTGCTTTTGACGATCAATCGGTAGATGTTCTCATGGCAGGTATTCATAGACTTGGTATTGAGTCTTATGTACGTAAAACTGGTAAACAAAAACAGTATAATCGAATTTGTTTCACTGCCAACGAAACTGAAAAACTTTTACAACTTATTGCTCCATATGTACCAGATTGCTTAGCTTATAAAGTACCGGGACAAAATAGTCAAGGTCAATTGATAAACGATATTTTTGTGCATCAACCATTACAAGCATTATATTGTCGTGCTATTGTTGAAGAAGCATCAGACTCACACTATAAAAACAAAACTACTTATTGTCTAGAGGTTAAAGATACACATAATTTTGTTACACCAGGCGGTGTTGTACATAACTGTCGTCCGCCGTTGAACAGAAACCCTCGTGGCGAGGAACTAGACGCATGTAAGTGGCGTCTGGATTTGCAAATTAGCCTGCTAAAACCTAAGCTGATCATCCTGCTGGGCAAAATTGCAATGCAGCAAATGAATGGTGGAGCTATCAAGGGAGCACTTTCTCAATTTTTTCCAGAAAAAGTCGGCTGGAAGACCTATAAGGTAGGTGGCCACGAAGCCCAGGTGATGGTTAGCTACCATCCAAGCTACCATCTACGCTCACCGGAGCGTGCGTATCGTATAACATTACCGCATTGGCAAAAAGTTAAGAAATGGGTGGATGGTGAGCGACAAATTAGATAGTATGCGTTATGCTGGCAAGATCAATCTGCAAGCAATCAACTATGGCTTCGGCTTAGCTGAACCTGGTGTTACATTAAAAGAACTAGACGAAGGCATAGAGTGGTATATCACACACGCCGGTTGTAAGCCCGCCTTTAAAAACTACTGGCCAGCAGGCTACCCCAAACCGTACCCAAATACAGCCTGCATTAGTCCTAATGACGTGGTGGTTCACGGTATTCCTGGAGATTATGTCTTAAAATTAGGTGATCTTCTCACAATTGATGTGGGTACAGAAAACGAGGGCTGGTTCGTGGACGCTGCCCGCTCACGAGTAATCAAGAGTCCGCTCTCTCTGATGACTCCTAAGCAAGCTGACAAGTGTTTTCAAGCACAAAAACTTATAGACGCGACCGAAGCGATCATGGATGCCCAGCTTGCCGTCATCCGACATGACTGTACTTTTCTACAGTTAATTGAAGCTGCCGATGCTGTTGCCAAGAGTTATGGCGTTGTAATTGCTCCAGAGTGGGGGGGTCACGGTATCGGGAACAAGGTCCACCTCCCACCATTTGTACCTAATGTCATCGATAAATCTAAAAGTAAGATTAAACAACAAATTGCAACTGCCCAATTTGGAAGAGAAAAATTTATAGCAGGAGAGACATACTGTATAGAGCCCGTAGTGATGTATGATAACAGTCATATCACAATAGACGATGACGGATGGACGGTACGAAAACAAGATGGTGGATTAGTGGCTCATACGGAACGTTGTATCTTGATCTGTAAAAACGGATACGAACTATTATCATGATAAAATATTGCCCCAAATGTAATGTGCGATTACGACCCGGTAAGTCGCTAATACCATCAAATTTTATTCGTACTATTGTTGGTTGCTTTTGGTCACACAAGAGTGATGGTAAACTTATTGATGTAGACAAGTGCCCGCGATGTGGACACTCTGAATATGAACCTAAAAATGAAAGATAAGAAAAGCACTCCGGAAGAACTCGTCGCGGAAGAAACAGCTCGCATGGCTGAACAAGCCATGCGAAATCCCATCATCACGCCAGGAGATCCCGAGCGATTCCCTTTGCTAGAAATGAAATCGCAAATCTGTAGCGTACCTTTGAGTCCCGCAGAGGAGCAAGCGATTAGCCAGATGGATGACATCTTGGATGTGCTTGACGAAGAGGCAGCAGGACTGGCGGCAGTTCAGATAGGCGTCCCTCGCCGCATCTTTCTACTTCGCAACGGCGTCAACGACGACGGCGAAGTAGAAAATAATGTCTACATCAACCCCGTCATCCTATCCAAGAGTCGCGAAACCAAGAGAGCCATGGAAGGCTGCCTATCACTCCCTGGCATGGGTGCAGTGTTCCCACGGTCGAAGACCGTAGTCTTGGAATACATGGACCTTGCTGGCGAGGTTCATACAGAAACTTTTAGTGGTCTCTGGGCAAGATGCATTTTGCATGAAATCGACCATTTAAATGGCCGTCTCATTACTTATTATCTTGAAAAAGAAGCGTTACGACAGTCAAAACATAACAAATCTGGCATGAAAATTACCCCTCAACACAAGAAGGCCATCGCCAAAAGGCGAGCAAAAAAGAAGAGGGCCCGAAGGGGGTAAACATGCTCAAAAATTTCATTCCTGCAAGACCATTAAAAGGCCAAGAACTATACTACAAAGCATTACAAGAAAAAGAGATAGTTTTTATCTCAGGAGACGCTGGAGTAGGCAAGACATTTCTAGCCATGAACGAAGGATTACGAAGATTACAAGATAAAAGAAATCCCATTGATAAAATTTGTATTATTAGACCTTACATTATGTCCAGAACAGGTGAGCGTCTGGGTGCTTTACCTGGTACTTTAGACGAGAAGATCGCACCATTCGTTGCGTCAATTCGCGATAATCTAGAAGAACTACTGCCATCAACACAAGAAGTTCTTAATATATTAAATAATTATATTGAATGCCTAACGTTAAGTACGTTAAGGGGTAGATCTTTACATCGAAGATTCATTCTTGTAGAAGAGGCTCAAAATGTACCAATTCACGGCGATGGTATGCTTACCATTCTCACAAGACTCGGAAAACAATCTAGACTTGTTGTTGCTGGTGATTTATCTCAATGTGACTTAGATCACGACAATAGTGGTTTTTTAGAAGCCGTAAATGCTGTTAATCATTTACAAGAAGTACAATATATCGAGATGGAAGGGGCAAAAACTTACAGAAATCCACTCATTCAACAAATCATTCAAGGATTCATAGAGTTTAGAAAAACCAATATATAAAATGGGTAAAAAACAAATAACATATTGTGATTTAACGAAACAAGAAATAGAAGATGAAGATAGTTTAGTCATTATCACCATTAAAAAGAAAGGCAAGACCAAAGGACGTAGCTATGATCTCAGCCCTGATGCTGCCGCAAAATTAGAACAACAACTAGTGGCTGGCAGTGACGCTACACTACCAGAAGATTGGTCTTTTATGAGCGTGCCTGCGGCACGCTCGGCAAGGGGTCGTACGTTGGAAGACTTGGAAAATGAGCCTGAGGACGATGCCAAGTTTGTTGCAGCGAAAAGACGCGAGCTTCGTGAGGCTGGCGTTATAGGGGACGAATCCCCTGAAGAACCCACTGAAGCTCCAGTAATAGATACGACCACGAGCAAATGTCCTACCAGACATATGAATAAGGGTCGTATCCAAACAACCATGAAAAACGGAAACCGTTTTATTTACCGACTATGTGCTGACTGTCGTAAGAGAATTCCTGAAAAGACGGCAGGACAGAAGGAGTCATATCAAAATCAGAAACCTGAGGAGGGCGTCAACGTCCGAGAATTATAATGAATATAAATAAATGGATTATTACTGGCGTCCTAGCCGTAACCGGCTGTGTTAGTACTGATGATGGACGTGGTGTAGAAGCTATCGAAGAAATGAATGAACTCAGCTTCAATAGTTTTAAGAACTACGTTAGACTTAGCGTGAGGGTCTCAGCTAGACTTTCTCTTGAAGAGGGTTTGGTTTCTGAAAATGATCTTAATGCAGCCGCTACTGCTATTGAAATACTGCGTGATACAGATATCGTTGGCGGAGCCAACTCTCTCATTCTGCCCGCACTTGAAGAGGCTGGCCTGACGAGTGATGATCTTCTGCTGATACTGCTCATCGCTGAAGATCAGCTTTTGAAACGTGGTGCTCTAGACTGGCTAGATCCAGTAACGGGTGTCGTTGCTCTGTCGCCACGTACTAAAGAAGTGCTGACACTTATTGCAGGAGCATTGCGTTCGGTTGCTACTATTACCCAGGCCGAAATGAGAACTATGCAAACGGCATTCACAAATGATTACAGTCTTCTTCAATGAGGACGGTTACCACATAGCGGGGGAAGGTATCGAGATCGCTCGACGCTGTTCCCCCGCTATGACAGAACAAGGCGACAGGATCTTTCTACCACATCACCACACGTACAAGGTGCTTTACCTCGCACTGTGCGAGCTACGTGAAGCACAAGTGCGAGAAGATATTATGGTATATAATGACAGTCGCATTATAGACGAACTCATTAGGAACACTGAACCACTCGATACCACCTGTGACGAGTGGCTTAAAACATTACAAAGGGATGTCATTCCCAAGATTAGGTCAGTTGTATTCTTCCGCAAACAATCGACCGCCAAAATAACACAGTCCCTCGCCGCTTCGCATAGTAACATGCTCGATCAGATCGATCGCAAACAACGGCAAGACATCGCTGAAAGAGAAGCCAAGACTCATGAAGCGAACAAAAAGGCTGGCCGCAAGAGGCTGGTCGATAGATTTAAACTATCTTGGTTCGGAGAACAGACAGATGGTAAGTGATAAGAACACCGATATAACTCAGACTCTTGATCGTATCCTTCGTGAACGACTTGAACAATTTGACATAGCACCCGAGATTCGTGTAGAACTTCGTAACGAGATCCTTGCTTTTTTCCAGCGTCCTCAGGTTGAAAAGTTTGGTGCGACAGTCATGACTGCCGAGGCAAGCATCGCCGCTGATCAAGCTAGAAAAGAAAAGAGAGTTCAGCAACCAGGGCCGAACGTACCCAGGATTATCTAGAGCTTTCCATACGGTCGAGGGTAGCTTTAATTGCCGTGAGGCAGCCGGTCAATTTGCCAACAACCGCGTTGTTGTTTTTGACCAGGTCTACATAATCGCTAATCATTTCCTTTTGATCGGCACGATGGGCGGTGTGCTGTACCTGCTGCTGCTTTTCCAGTGCTTCAATACGAATCTGCGAAGCCTTGTTCTGACGCAGCATGATTATAAGCAACACTCCAAAAGCTAAACCGGTAAGACCATACTTCTCCAGGAGTTCGCCAATCAGCGTCCCTGTTGCGGGATCCGCGAGTAGTAAATAAAGCATTATGGAGTTTCGACCATATCTGTCCTAGGACCAAGACGTTCAATAAGTAAATCTGAAAGGGAACTTGCACCAGCCTGAGTAGTAGCATCTAAGCTAGCACTTTCGATGGATAATATATCGCTGGGATCAATATTAATGGTAAATGTACGACCCGAAGATGATTCAGAAGCAGTAGTATTTCGTGAGTAACAAAAACTTGTACTCCTTTGAACAATAGCACCGTTCACTCTTGCACGCGTACGGATGATAGTACGAGAAGCACTGGCACTATGTTGAAAAGACACTCCATATGTTACTTTATACCAACCAGGTGCTAAGAAAACAACATCTCTGTTGGTATCTAACAGAAAATGACGATCTCTATTGACACGAGCCCAGTTCCAAGGAATATCTGTGCCAACTGGACTCAAATCACTTTGAACAGCAAAACCAGTGAATTCTCCAATACCAGACGCCATCATAAGATTAACAACGCCAGAAGCAGTAGTGATCGTAACATCACCAATACCCAAAGCCTGTGCTGTGGCTTCGGCTGCATCTGCTGGTGTAATCACCGGAGCGGACGGAAAACCCGCACCATGCAGAACAAAGTTAATGTCACCGATCTCACGATCGGTATGAGGCAAGCTCAATAAACCAGATATATTAAGCTCCGCACGAGCACCATCTGTACTTAGCCTAAATTTACCTGCTCCTGCTGCAAAAGTCAAATCAGGACTATCGATAAAGATAGTCTGTCCATTTTCATACGCCTCTTGCAGAGTGCTTGCACCATCACCGACATTTTCTAGAATCATCTGAATGATTTGTCCAGACGGTACAAGCGGATTGAAACCATCCCCAAGAGGACCACTCGTAGACGAGTGGCTTTGCTTCATGTGCCATGATTGATGCGGCCCAAAACGATACTCTAATTGACCACTGCCAAGAAATGCATGGAGAGCAATCTGCCCGCCTGGTTGATTGGCTAAACCAGCCAACATATTTATGTCGCCCTCAGCAATATGTTGAACGCCAGCATCCGTTGCAAAAAAGGCTACCGTTGGATCAGTCAAGTACCCAATTGCGAATACAGTTTCGTTTTGAGTGCTAGTACCAGATGATTTGATACTCAGACCATTAGGCATCAGCTTGGAAAAAGCAAAACCATTTGCACCCGTAGCACCACTGACAGCAACACCATAATTAAGATGCACAATGGAAGCAGACTCATTAAGTGCTGCTGGGTCAACCCCTTCTTGCTCCCTAACGATGACACCTCTATTGTCATCGTTAGGGGTGCGATCCATCAGGATCTCATCGCCACCATCATAAGCGGCTTGCAAAGTGTGCGGAGTGGCACCGGCAACTATAAGGGCCGCTTCAATAGATTCTTGAACTTGCCCAGAGTGAGGCAAGACACCAAAGGTCAAGCCACCATCTACCGAACATTCAAAACCTCTTGCCTCACCCTGGTCAAAGCGTAGAACGCCAGACTCACCATGTAGAGGATCATGCCATACACCACTATTCATATGGACATGAGCATACGGACGAATGTCCGTAGTAAATCCACCCATGCCGTTGATCATCTCAACGCCAAGGCTCGCAGATCCACTGGCCCGGGGGCTTAAGTCACCAGTAAATACACCCATAATTAACAGCCTAGAATAGTAATTCTCCCCGCCTGAGCGACGTTGAATCTTACAGTAACGTTATCAGCATCAGTAATTTCAATTTCATCAGGCAGCAGCCAGACACGAGGCGTGCTAGCATCTAATGCCATGACAGTCACATCTTCAGTGTTCAAGTTATGGTTAACTACCCAGCTTGTTAAAGCACCAAACGTTTCAGAGTAACAACGGGCAAGCGAACTCACTTCAACATCGGAAGCGATCGTCATGACCTGGCCAACAATGTCTACGATGACACCAGAGGCACCAACAACACTGACGACACCTTGGACTTCAGTACCATTGAAATCAGTCAGGGCGTTAACGACACGCCCGTTGAAGCCCTGGCTGGGGAAATCCCACAGACCAGACAGGCCAAGTTGGTCAACAGCGAATTGAATCGGACTTGCGTCAGAGGTATCAAAGATCGCGATAAAACCACTGGCCGCAGCACTTGCCAAGTCAACGTTACCAGTGAGGTTAGTATCACCAAGAACGCCAACGCTATCTACCCCACCAGCCGACAGGTTGGTGAATGTTAGTCCACCATCAATCGACACCTGGAAGGCACCTTGTTCTTGGTTGTAACGGAGAACACCAGATTCACCGTGCAACGGGTCATGATAAACACCACTAACTTGGTGAATATGACCGAATGGACGAAGAGTTGACTGATCGAACGCATTTTGAGCGTTAGATCCTACATCTACGCCGAGGTTCGCAAAACCACTAGTGGTCGGAACCAAGTCGCCATTAAAAGGTAATCCCATAATCTATCCTCCTTATCTACCCGATAATAAATACCCTACGTGTGGCTCCACATGATCCATTATTTTCGGTAATATCTGTTACCACCTCATTCTCCGTCGTACCAAGCCCAAGGGTACATGATCTAGCCATAGTATCGGTATTGGTGAACTCAATTTCAATGGCAGCACGATTCCCACAATCTTCTTCTATGTCCGTCCAGGCTGGTGCTGTCATGGTATAGACCCTGTTAG
>SDBT01015223.1_pt1 | contig 12232 bp, 16 predicted proteins | sample 2277101 | NCBI WGS metagenome assembly SDBT01 (sample SAMN10404973, study PRJNA504765) | marine sediment metagenome | isolation source: marine sediment core GS10_PC15, 103 cmbsf | place: Arctic Ocean: Southern Knipovich Ridge | collected 2010
TCTTCCTGCAACTCAGGACTCGTTGGGCGTGGTCGTCGTGGTTTTCTTCGGTGCCGGTGTCGAGGACTTCTCCGGCGTTGTCGTGCTCGGGGTCGTCGTCTTCTTCTTCTCCGGCGTGGTCGGGTAGTGGTACAGTTTGAGGAAAATAGTTCAGAACCCCAGAAAGATCGGTGAATCACCTAATTTGGGAGGAAACTCCATTCCCCGCTCCTGTTTTGAGGTTGGGATTGAGCGAGGGAATGTCATCTCGGTCTTGGAGTAGCGGATTCAGGTACATTTTCTGGGTCTGACTCACGATCTCGACATTCTCGGAGCGCCCTGTTGAAATTTCTTAGCAGATTATCATAGCGACTGTTCTCATTGAACTCCTCGATTCTATCCGGCAGATCATCTAACTTTGAATTTAGATCATCCTCGTTTTCTAAAGAGGATTTATTCAACTTGGAACCGAGGAGGGTGATGAGAAATTCCATTATACTTTGAAAATGAGGTTCGTCATTCGTTTGAATACATGCACAGGCTGCCCGAGCATAGGTCACAGCAGCATCGGGGAACAAGCCTGCACTGAATTGAACTGCTCCTTGAAGAATTAGTGATGTAGCTGCCGCCTCATCTTGGGCATGCTGAATCTTCTTCTCTAGTTTCGCTTCTTTTTCAGCAAGTTGCATTTCTAATTGTTCCTTAGCTAGCCTGAACTCTTCAGAGATTTCATTTCGTAGGTTTTCATTTTTTTCTTCATTTTTTTTCGAAATGTCCTCAAACTTTTCTACTAATTCACTCCTTAGTTTCTGTTCACGAAGGCGTATAGACCAGCGCTGAAGCAGGACAAGAAAGATCGGAATCACGACTCCGATGAAGGTGAGAAAGATACCAATGGTCCAAGTCAAATGTGTCAATTGGTTACTATACATCTGCTCGATGGTTGATATGGCTTCCGTGATGTTGGGCTGTTCAACTGGCATTCTTCTGTCCTCCAAGCAACGAGTTGCGATACAGAGCCAGAGATTCTTCGCCAGCCATTATACCAATCCAACGAGTGCGGCAAGGGGGCTGGTTGCTAGCCGATGCGATGCCTAGACTCAACACCCCAAATTGCCAGACGAAAATCGCACGAACCTTCTCCTAGCCGGTCAGTGTCTTCTTTCTGTCGAAAGAAGACACTGCCCTCCCAGCACAGGAGAATCACACAATGCACCGTCGAAACTTCATCCTGGCAGCAATCGCCGCATCCACACCTATCAAAGTTCAACCGCGCAGCCAAGCCAAAGTGAACTGTTTTTGCTTCCGTGTCCCGCGCTTCTATGTCTCCGCCGTCCGTGACCCTGATGAAGTAGAATGGACACTGTACGTCAATTATTTCAAGCGGGCTACGGATTCTGTGCAGACAGCCTTTCCTAAACGGATGCAGGATAAGTTTGCAGCCTGTGGAATCCGTGGAAAGGTTATTTCGTCCAACCCGAAAGGGATGCGGATGCGCACGGACATGAACCCCGAGGAAGTGATGAGGATTTGCGAGGGGTTGGTGGTGTAGTAGGGATCGTTGCTCAGCAAGGCACAGGGGGATACTCGTTCAATACTTCTCAACACGCCGCTCAACTCTTAGGCTCGTCGGTTTCACACCACAGCCCGATTCACTCAACCTTCAACGAGATCAACTTATTTCCCCATTTGGGGTTTCCCTCGGTGCATTTGAACTTGATCGTTACTTTATAGGATTTATCCACGTTGGGAACATTCATATCAAAGGGAATGAAAATGGCGACCTGTAAATCGGGACTACCTGTAAAGACTGCCATGTACTGATCTCCTATCACGAACCCTCGTTTGACAGCAACCTTTTTCCATGTGCGAAGTCCCGCATTAGATTGAAAACGCATTTTGGTGAGCGTTACAGTCTTTCCTTTGTAGGATTTGGTGTTGTTCTTGAAATCCGTTTTCGATGTTGAACCCTCATCAACAGCCGCCCCGACAACTCCCAGAACGAAGAGTGCCCCTACTCCCAGGACAATGTAGAGCACTTTATTGTTCTTCTTCTTGCGACTTCGTGACCTACCTTGCTGCCCACCGCGCTGTGAGTAGGTGTTCCCTGTGCTTGGTGATGGATTGGAAGAACTTGTGTCAATGTGAAAAGGATTGTCGGAAGCGTTGGAGAGGGGAAGAGGCAAGCCTTCTGGAGGCAGCGAAGGCATCACCAGGAGCCTCGTGCAGTGTGGGCACGAAACCTGCTGCCCAGCCAGCGTTCCGTCATCTTGGATTTGACCGTTGCAGTGCGGGCAGATTGAAATGAGCATGGTTGGTTTCCTTGCTACAGTGATGAGTGAAAACGGGCGACACAAAATCAAGAAACAGCAACGGAGTTCCTACGGACTTATCCCATTTCTCAGCATCACATCTCGAAGTGCATCAGACCTTCCTTTGTGATATTGCGCACCGGCTTCGCGCCCTCTACCAACACTCAAGAGACTCTCATAGGTATGTTGGGATGCGTTACGAGTGGCTCGCATCATACTTGCAATGCCGTTGATTGATTCGGGCGGGAAGCCTAGAGAGCGGGCTTCCTGAATTTGACTTGCAATTCTTTCTCCTACACTTTTCCCGTCTCCATATCCTTCTTTGTAATCACTCGTTTTACCTGCGATTGGATTGCGAAAAGTCGGCTTTCCCGATGATCCACCAGAGCCGCTTCCACTTGATCTTCCACCATCGTTCATTTTTTCTGCGACGGCTCCAATAAACCCAAGCAAAAGAACGAGACCGAAGAATCCTCCCACAATTCCCAACACGATCTTTGTGGTTTGGTTCTTTCCTCCCTTCGACTTCGCTCCCTCGTTTCTCTGTTGGGGGTTTGACGGCAGTGATGGAGCAGGGCTTGCGAAAGCAACAGGGGGCACAAGTTGAGCCGGAACCTGTGGCGAAGTCGGAGCAACAGGAACAGGCGGAAGGGGCGCAGCGGAAGGAGACAGTGGCGCGGCAGCACTGGGTTGAGCCGCAGGAGCGACACTTCTAAGAGAAGGGACAGCACCAGGTCGTGGATGAACCGAGGGCACTGGCGTTGCCTGTGCGCTTGGTGGCGGCTCATGCTCCTCTGGCATGGCGAAACGGTGTCCACATCCGCCACAACGAACCTGCTCCCCAGGCTCGCCCGTGAATACCGAAACCGGCTGTCCACATTTGAGGCAGTTGGTGCTGGGCATGACTGGTCTCCCGTGTGAAGGTAGGAGGAGACCCCGGCGCAGCGCAAGAAAAAAAGGAACGCCGGAACCGAGGCTGCTTCCAAGACCCTTGCGACAGGGTATCAGCGAACAGCACTCAGCCCGGCGCTCCCTTGGAAGGGAAGCGCACAGAGCCAAGATGCTGCCTCGCTGATGGCAAGAACCCGAAGGTTCAAGGTCGCAATTTCTTGGAAGGCAGGACTTGACGCATTATGCGTCGTTCAGATTGTTGGTTGTTGCAGATTTATCTCCTGTTTGAGGTCTGATTTATTTGATGGGTTCGCAAATCAAGGATGCTTTCGTTTGTTGATCTTCCGGTGATTCCCAATAATAAAATGTGCGGCGAGATACCTTCCACACACCTGTGTCGGAGGTCTCTATGTAGTCACCGACTGCTGGGATTGGTATGGGAGAATCCGATACAATCGACGACTCTTCGCTGATGAGGATTTTCTGATCATCCAGAAGTTCCAAGTGGTATGTCATTTGCCATCCCCTAAGGTGAGAAGACTTGGTTCCCCTGTGGGAGTGCGAGCGAATTACACATCATCAAGTGTAGCGCGACCAGCAGACTTCAGCAAGAGTCACGATCCGCCTCGAACCAGTCTGGGTAGCCTGCGAGGAATGCTGGGACTACTGGGCTGTTGAGTCGCAACAGGGCGATGGAGCGGTGCGTCCCTTCTCTAATATCATGCTGCGGATCATCCATTTGGATGAATACGGGAAACACAGGATCGCCTTTGATGAGCAATTCTTGGATTTTTTCGATACGATCCAAATGCTCGATTCGTCTCGTTTCGTTTGAGTCCTGAGAGTAAGTCTTCTCGTTTTTTCTAATTTGCTGAACCAGTGTGCTCATTGGGAGAACCGTGTATTGAAGTAGGATTTCTTTGTCTCCTCGGTATCTTTTGTGATCGTCCTTCCTAGTCTCTATGTCGATTGGAAAACCTGACTTGAAAACATTGTAATCGCACGAACCAGTCTGCTCGCCAATGTATTCACTGACTTCGTCACGGCGATATATTCGCCCTTCTTCGAGATTTGGCAGGTTAGGGATCACGATGCATCATCTGAGGAGATCAGACAGGGAAACAGGGTTCATCAAAAAGCAGCCGTCCGCGCACAGCGTGACAGGGCACGGGACACGTCGGCGCGTGCAAAGGTTCGGCAAGGTGCGTCAGTAATGGTTTCTTGGAAACTTAGGCTCGGCGGGGCAGTAGTCCACCACTTGCCATGCAGGTATAATTTGCCTTTCCGAGACAGGGAGGGTCATGCCATGCCAGACAAAGAGTTTCTTGAAGAGTACGGGCTTTATCGGAAGTTTCCGTTTTCCATTGATGCTTCAATGATTTTGGACTCGGTTCCTAGACCTGCAATACAACGATTTTGCCCAAAGTGCAAGGCGGTTCGTACATGGACTGAAGGTCAAGATTATCGTCATCGAGTTGGTTATTGCCCAAATCGTGCTGAACCCTTTGGAGCGGACATGGAGCAAAATCTAACTTATCCAAACCAAAGCGTGATGAACTGCACAATATATTTTATATATTTCTGCACAGATTGTATCTCCAATCACGAATTTACCGTAGTCGAATACCTCATTCTGTTCGAATGTAAGCATCTCGGCGCGACGGGATACATTATGAAAATCGGGCAGAACCCAGCCCCGTCCATCGACATTCCTCCTGGACTCCAAAAGTATCTCGGCGAGTACGAGGAGACATTCAAGAGAGGCGCGATCAACGAGAATCAAGGATATGGCATTGGTGCTTTTGCATACTACCGGAGGATCATCGAGAACATAATCGATGCCCTACTCGATGACATCGCTGAACTTTTCACGAGCGACAAGAAGAAGAACGAATATCTCGATAAACTTACCGAAGTGCGGAAGAGCAAAGATCACTCACGACAGATCGCTGTCGTGAAGGAGTTGGTGCCGGATGAATTGCAACGTAGTGGTAATCCGCTAGCGATCTTGCATGCATCATTGAGCGTTGGACTCCACGAGTTGACGGAGGACGAATGCCTCGAATTGGCAGCAGCCACCCGACAAGCGCTTGTGATCCTGAATCGTCACATCCAATTGGCGCGAAGCGAGAAGACCGAATTATCAGGAGCAGTCGAGACGATCCAAAAGAAACTCGACAAATACACCAAGAAGCGGGGAGATTCTGGCAAGGATTCGGCTTGATGAGACCTTTTTCCTCACTTACAACTCTACCTTTCCATTGTGTTCTTCAATCGTCTGCCAGACTCTCTCAAGGTGACCGTACTCATATCTCGGAGCGTGATTTATCACTCTATCCATCATCCGGATGATGAGAGAGGGACAGAGGGTTCAAACACATATCCAGAACTTTCCACTGAAGGCAGACCACACCAATCTCGCCGCCAGTAGACCAATCGGGGCTGATTCCAAGTCCGATACCCGGAGGACATTATTCTTCTAACACGTTGTCAGGAAAGGAGTTACAACATTTTCCTCTCCCATCTCCTGAATTTCCCCTGATCGGATTTTTTGGAATATTTGCCCTCGGGGGACTTATCTACTGTGTTGATTTCCGATATGTATTATACTCCGTAAGGGTGATAGGCATCATGTACTGTGAGTAGTTCCTGAGCGATTTCTATGACTTTTCCTGTTGCTTTTGGCTTCGTCGTAGGTGCCCTCGTTGTTTTGTGGGTGTCTTTTGTGATACTACGTGGAATGTTTGAGGATGTTGGTATCGAGAAAAGTTGCGCCAAAGCTAACATCGTTACTGATTTCGCACCCTGCGCAGATAAAAATATCTTCGAGGGTTCGCGCATCAGGATTGTCGGATGTGAAGGTTACGGGCTGTTCGTAGATGTCAAGGAGGAAGACAGTAGTGAAACCAAAGAGAAGAATTACAAATGGCGTACATGGTTGCGTAAATGGGTTGAGCGTGGAGCGAGAATTGAATATCTGCTTGTGTTACCTACAAACGAGACTGAACAAGGCTTTGCAAACCCACCATTGTCAAACGATCAGAATCTTCCTGACAAAGCAAAACTCGCTCCGTTACTAGAAGGCATTGATTTCCGAGCCTTCCCCAAGGCGCTTACGAAGGAAATCGATCCTGATACCCGCAAAACTGTGAGACGCATGCGAACTTTTCATTTTGTCTTGATTGATCCGCCAAAAGAAAAAACGGTTGGTTCCAAAGTATGGATTGAACGAAATCACCCTATAGGTGAAACTTTCGCATTAGGTTGTGAATACTCAGATGTCAGAAAAGCCAAATACAAATCGCAGTATGAAGAGATGTCCGATATTTTCGGTGATCTTTTTGATATTGCGTGGGATCAGGATCGATTAGCAGCCTGTCTTTCCGAGAAGCAACGACAGCCATCGACAGCAGCGAAACTCAAAGATTAGGCACGCTAGTCGATCAGAGTTCGGCTTCACATTACACATGATTACCCAAGACACTCCACTATTCTTCAACCCGTTGTTCGTGGTTGTTTTTGCTTCTTTCGCATTTCACTTCTGCAAGTTAGTTTTTGAGTCTGGTTGCTTCGATCTGCCGGTCATTACAAATAGTTACATAACACGACGATTTTTCAAAAATGCTTTTCCTGCAATCGGTTGGCTACTCTTTGCATCCATTCTTCTCCATCTCTTTCACAATTGCATCTTCGTCTATCTTTCTCAGTACAATTCGAATTTCCTAACGAGTGTTCTACAAGCCTCAAGTATCTTGATAATTGTGCTGATTTGTCTTGTCTGTTTACTTGGGGGTATTGCTTTCGCCATGTTCCCATACATACTGAAATCGAGAGATAAGGTTCTTCCACAGCCCCCGCCTGATCAATTAGAAGAATAGACCGCCCCCTCACTCCAACTCAAGCAACTCCACCTTCCCATCGTGTTCGTTTACGACGCGCCAGGAAGCGAGCCTAATCCAAGCCGCCAAGGATAGACCTTGCTTCTTGGCTGCCTTCTCAAAGGCAAGCCTCTCTCTCGGCGACATCAGTATCTCGAAGCGACTGCTCTTCGTCGCCCCAGCCGTCCGTGTCGTTCGTGATTTCTTCCGTTTCTTTGCTGGCATACGGGAATCATACGTTACTAATCCGTATGTGCAACCCCCTGATTAGAGGGGGCGAAATCTGGGCTAAATAATACCGCTGTTGATCCGTCATACGGATTTTATACGTATGTAACACGTTGCTATCAAACGTGTTACGTCAATTCGCTCAGAGACCACGAACCTTTCCAGCCTGCCTTCGCTCTATAAATAATGTGACATACGTAGGACATACGGATACTAACTGTTTGACGAAGAACCGCCGACTCAACACCCAGGAGGTATCACGATGCCCAGAGCACCACCATAAGGCGACAACGACGTGACATCCCGTAGCGGCATGGATGCCGCCTTTTCTTCACTCCCACTCATCAAGAACTAACAAGGAGATACACCATGCCTACCCGAAAAGAACTGATCGAAGAACTCCGATCGTGTGAAAAGTTGATGGCAGAGTGTCCGTGCTGTGCCCGTGAGTTTTCACCCGCAAAAGCCGTGATCTTTGATCCCGCAATCGAGTTTCCTGACGAAGCCGAGAAAGCCGTTGCTGTCAAGGAAGAGAGCATTAGCGAGAAGGCACTGAGCCTCAGGAATGGTCGTGCTGCTCTTCGGATCAAAAAGGATACCGCAACGGATGCCGCAGAGAAGAAGGCGATGGAAGTAAATCTCGGACTCACGGCGGAGAAGATCGTGACCGGATGGGAAGACTTCCCTCACCACTCTGCTGACTGCTGCCCGTTGTTCGAGCCGATAGACTACATCATTTTCGATGGTCTGTTGTCGAAGAATCGTTTGGAGAACATTGCCTTTGTCGATGTGAAGACGGGCAATTCTCGACTAACTAAAGGTCAGCGTCTAATCGTCGATGCTATTCAGGATCGACGAATTGAACTGGTCGTACTTTGAGAAAGGAACAGTATCATGGCAACCCTCATTGAAACTTTTCAGTGTTTCACAGGAACCCTTGTTGTTTGTCCCAAATGTGGCGAACTCCTGCGGCTAACAGACTTGACATTTAGTTTCGCAGGCAAGATTGACGGAACGATCGTGGACACGATTCGTGAGAAGGAACGACTGCTACAACGACAGGATGCCCTGCTGAACAAACAGCGTGAGCGTTTCGATGCCAAATGGAAAGCAGTACGAGAAGCGGCTGTGCAGCGAGGAAGGAAGAAAGCCAAGAGTCTCGTCCGCAAACTTGATTCTGCAATCAGTGATTTGCGTTTTGATCCCAACGACATCAAGGCAATCGCTTATCCTGTCGATCTCGTCGTGTTCGATGGTCTGTCCGAAGGAGAACGGATCAAGAAGATCGTCTTCATAGGTCGGAGCCACAGCAGAGTGAAGTTCAGGTCATTGCACCGCCGGATCAATCAGGTGCTGATGAAAGGATGGGTCACTTGGGAAACGGTACGGATACTAGTTGACGGCACCATTGAAGTCACGACTAAGTGAGGGGGGAGCGGGGCAAGGCGGCATGGAACATCAATGCGTGACACCAATGAGCAACATTCTGTCAAAATCGAAACAAATCAACATCCTCAAACTGCTCGTCGAGGGTAATTCGTTGAGGAGCATTACTCGCATCACTAAGGTTCACCGCACTACTATCCAAAATCTGCTCGTTCGTTTCGGGCAAGCCTGCAAAGAGTTTTTGGACAGAGAGATGAGGGACTTGGAGTTAGAGCATCTGCAAGTTGATGAGATGTGGACATTTTGCAGGATGAAAGGATACAACGTGACCGGCGAGGAGCCTGACGCTGAAGAAATCGGCGAGTTCTATCTTTTCATCGCGCTTGATGAGACTACTCGACTAATCCCCGCATTTCTCCTTGATCGCCGCAACCAAGAATCGACTGTGGCGTTTATGTCCGAACTCGCTGGGAGGCTTCGCCGTTGGTCTCGACCGCATGAGTCTGATGACCACGCCTATCAGAAAGGTGTTTACAAACCGATCACCAGGATTTCCACAGATGCTTTCTCTTCTTATCCCGTTGCCGTAGATTTGGCATTCGGACCTTATGTCGAGTATGCACAAATAGTCAAGGTAACCAGCAAGGATGGCGTTGACACCACCAAGAAAGTCTTTCGGGGGAACATCGATCCCGATGACGTAACAACGTCTCTCGTTGAGCGTCATAACCTAACTGTCAGAACGTTTCTACGACGAACGACGCGGCGCACGCTTGGCTTCTCTAAAAAACTTGAGAACCTCCGCGCGGCAGTAGCCGTGTACATGGCGCATTACAACTACGTCTGGGTCGTGAAGACGCTGGGAACGACACCTGCGGTGCGAGCAGGTATCGTCGGACGGCGGTGGTCTTTGACCGACCTGTACGACAATGTGCGCGGTGTTGCACCGGAGATGTTCTTGGAATGACTCAGGACGGCATCGTACAAGTCTCTCAAACTCCACAGCCTATTGGTAACACCGGCAGCCATTGCTGGGGTAATTCCTTGTAAAGGGCGAGGTGTCCAGCAGAAGTTGTAGTGTGCACGATAGATGTTTACTGCGCCTTCGAGGCTATCTATGCTTTTGGCAAATCCCAATGTCTCACGGATGAATTGCCTTAGGAACTGGCGAATCGTCAAGTTGTGTCGCTCAACATGGCTGGTGCAGCCACGTCGTTTTGGTTCGAAATTGTCGCTTACCTACGTCTGTCGTACTCATCAAGATCATCAGGACTGTGGCTACTTTGTTGTTCGGTGTTTCCTTTCGGCTTCTTAGTTACTCGATGTTTGACATAATTTGCAAAGGCGAAATTGACCGCATACGGATAACCATCGTAAGCGTCAGTGTGGATGGTAGTGATGGGCAAATAATCACCGGAGTCTGACATACGGTGCTTGGGAAAAGCCAGCCGGCGTGCAAGGTGAACCATGAACCTTTCGGCTGTGGCGTGGGTTCGCTTGCCTACAATCATCGACGGTATTAGTTTCGTGTGCCTATCAATCGCTACCCACAAATACATATCTCCTGCGTCGGGCTTCTCCTTTTCCTCTGGTGTGAGATTGCGTTGTTGCTTTCGTACGAACGTCGCAATTTCGTCGCATTGTATATGATGGAGAGTGAGAGCGCGGAGCATACTATCGGTGAACCGATTACATGCGTTGCCGAAGTCCCGACGAAGATTCATCACGGTTGTGCGATGTACCCCTGTTCCGGTTATGTGCTTGGTAAATCGAGTGATCCCTCGCAGCGTATTGCCCTCTACAAGAAGTCCCAAAATCATCAACTGCTTTTCTCGGCTCAGAATGTTAGACATTGCGAAAGTCTCCTTTCTTGGGGCTGTCAGAAGCCCGATGGTGGTTTGTTCTGGTACGGTGACCCGTCTTGGTTTTTACGTGCTAAATCTGCACGTGACCTTGACGTAACTCGCGCGTCAGTATAGACTTAGGACAAATGAAACGAGGCGGCGAGCACGTCCATGTACCCGTCGCCTCTTGGAAACGACCTGTAAAAGGTAGCGAATCCTTTTCGCTCCTTGATGCCTGGGCGGGTGTGATGGCTTTGGCTTGTACGGCTTGCCATCACACCCGTCTTTTATTTGTCCTGGGCAGCCCAGTCTGCCCTATGGCTCTTCTAAGCACTTTGTCCTCCTTTCTCTGGTTAGGAGTGATGTGATGTTTGTTACCGCGCGCTTCCGCCCACCCCTATCAAATAGGGGTGGGCGGATTTTCAGGAATAACCCCCCCTATTCGATAGGGGTGGGCGGTTTTTTTGGGATAAAAAAAGCCGCCTCCTTCTCCGAGAAGAGAGAAGGAGGCGGCTTCCGTTCCTGTTCGCTGCATCTTGCAACAGGAACTTATTGTGTTCTGAAAATCTGGTCAACACCAATTCTGAGAGGGCGCTGGGAGGGGCTTAGTCTCCGAGCGATGAGGGGAATTGAGCCTCTTGCCGGTCTGATCCCGCTCGGTTTTTGGAAGATTCTTCTTCCGAGAACCACCTCCCCGCTCCGACAATTCAATCCCCGCTCCGACAATTCAATCCCCGCTCCGTAAGGACGGGGATTGAATTGGACAAACCTGATGGTGATACTTGAAGCACTGGGATGCAGTAGATCGTAAAGGGCTGCATCGGGCAGATCACTCAAACCCATTCTGTTTAGGAGAAGCACAAATGCCATTCCCCGAACAAGAACCACGACCCTTTACTAAAGCCGAGATCGAGAAAATCACTCCTGGTCAAATGGGATGCTACGGACTTCTTAGGGGAGACGAATGGATTTATGTGGGCAGAGGCGATATCCGTGGTAGGCTGCTTGATCACATTGGCGATGATAATGAATGTATTACTGAGGAACAGCCAACACATTTCGTCACTGTTGTTACTAACGACATGATCGAACTTGAAAAGCAGTTGATCGTCGACTTAGACCCCGAGTGCAATAAAAAGGTTGGCTAACCACAGCCCAAACCTTTTCCCGTCCCATCAAATCTACCTGTGAAACGGCGGAAGTAGTAATCTCTCCTATTTACCGAGATTCGAGTGAAGAATATTCCCGTGCGTATGCTGATCCGTTGATCAGTAAGTTCGTCGTGAATGTCGAAATTGGGGACTGCGCCGGGGATGCCAAGATGGTTTGCTATGCGGCAAACCAATTCACTAAATCGAGACATGTATATCTGCCAACGGCTGGCGCCGGCGACAGCCGGATGTTCATTTGATGTATTCATCTCCCCTTAGTGTAGTGTGATGGGGAGATTTTTGGATGGGACTGCGATTCGGAACATTCATTGAGATCGGTGGCGTGAGGGATTTCCAGGGCACTGTGCATCGCCCCATGTATAGAGACATCCCAGGATTTCTAGGGTTCTGAACTATTTTCCTCAAACTGTACCACTACCCGGCATAGTAGCTCCCTTCTTACGATAATATCGTAAGAAGGGAGCCTGGAACATTAGGATTTCTCAGACGATTCCCGACCACGAGGCCAGCAGGCCATCCTTAGTCCTAGTATCCTACCTGGT
>SDBT01015224.1_pt1 | contig 12231 bp, 22 predicted proteins | sample 2277101 | NCBI WGS metagenome assembly SDBT01 (sample SAMN10404973, study PRJNA504765) | marine sediment metagenome | isolation source: marine sediment core GS10_PC15, 103 cmbsf | place: Arctic Ocean: Southern Knipovich Ridge | collected 2010
ATGTAATTCCGTAGGCGATGTAACTTATTCTGGTAGATGCGGCACTTCCTTCAATAACCACGCTGCCGCTCATGCCGACCGTGGAGTGGTAGGTATATATGTTCGCCATCCCCTCAGGTATGTAACACAGGCCGGTAAGGGTGGTAAAAGTCGAAACTCCGGGATGGACCCAGGCATTGCCGACCTCGGCCTTCACCATTAAACCGAGAACCATGCTGTTAGCAACTGTCCCAAGGTCGAGGGCAACACACGCCGTACCGAGAATTAAAGTGCCCCGACACAATTCTTTCGGTGTCCTGGTATCGGCGAGTTTGCTCCTGAGGTCCGCATCTTGGCCAAGTCCAGTTACCCGTACTTGGCAGAGAACTGTTCCAACTGCCGCCATTAGTAGCCTCCTTTATGCTTTTTTCTTTTCAGTTTTTTCTTTTTTCGGCTTTTCAGGCCCTTTTCCTTTGTCGCCGCGTAGTCGTGGAGTTGGCTTGGGCTCATTTTCAGGACTCCCCGGTTCCTGGCGTACAGCTTCTCCGGCTGGTGCTTCGCTATCGCCATGACCCGTCTCTGTGCTTTGCTCACTGCTGGCATATTTAATTTCCTTAGCGATTTTGTCCCACATATTGCGGAAATTCGGTCGCAATTCTGTCGGCACTCCGTAGTTTTTATACAATGTACGCAGCCCAACCCGTTTGTCGTACCGCTTTACGAAGTCTATAAACACCGCAAGCGGCGGCCTTCTGTAACCCATGTCCATCCCTCGAATTAAATCAGTCTCTAAGCCCTGCAATGTCTCGTTTAGACAGGCTTCTCTGCAACTGCCGTTCTACATCAGAGGTGCGCCTGGTTTTTCGTTTCAGTCGGTGGCCGTACCGCTTCATAAACTTTTTGCGGGTCAGCTTTTTCTCAGTTTTGCCGTGTTGGAGATAATGCTCATATATCCGCTCTCCCATCTCTGTATTTTCAGGCACTTTGCTTTCCTTTCACAAAAGTATCGCTTGATTGCCCACTGGCCCGCGATTGCTGCTGACCCAGATTGCTCATATTGCTCGCCGAACTGTCGCCGCCGGAAAATCTGCCGTCGGCCTGGCCGCTCTTGGGCTTCTTTGTCGCCCCCTGCATAGGCTGGTACGGATTCATGTCCTGCTCCTGCGGGATTGCCGGAGACCACCATCTGTCCAGGTTCCGCACATCCAGGAATCTGGACGCTTCCCTGACGAGTTCATCGACATTAAGCTGGGAGCCCTGGGCCGCCGATATCTGCGCCGTCGGCAGGATGACCTGGGAAACAAGCTGCAGCAGTCTCTGATATCTGATTTCCGGGTTCATCCGGCTCATGGAATACGGTTCGATGTCGAAGCCGTAATCGAAGAAGTCGCCTTCCTTGGTCTCCTGGGAAAACTTTGTCTCAATTTCATATCCCGCCACCCGCTTGATAACGGGCAGGTCGATTAGAGGGTCGGACCACATAAACCACGCCAGTTTTTCGATGATTGAACTGGTAAATTGATGGACCTGCTGGACCATATCCTCCAATGCCTTGGAGGCGTTGGCTTGGAGCATCTGTTCCTGGCCCAAGGTTTCGGCGCCGGTCTGCCGTCCGCCTATCGTATAGAGATTGCCGCCCTGGATAGAGAACTGCTGCTCCATGTACTGGGCGAACTGGAAATTGGTCTCACTGACGCCGCCTATCTCGAAATCCTTTACCCCCTCAAGGTTCCTGACGCCGACAGTGCCGCCGTCGGGTGTCTGGGTAATGTGTTTGGCGTCCTGCGAGGCGCCCAGGTCGTAGGCGAGCACCTTGCGCTCACGCTGGGCCTGGTTGTTCATCTTGGAGACAAGACTGTTGATAATCTTATTGAAGCCGAGCCAGGTAAATACCGGCGGAATGGCAAGGACCGAGTCGGAAAAGTATTTATAACCTAAGATATCGAATGGTCCGCTTTCCGGGCCATCCCAGTCAACCGTCCTCATTATCCGCCTGCCCTGGCCGATGAGCGGCAGGGTGATTACAATTCTTTCGTCCGGCACCCAGAAATCCTGGAGCCTGACAACTTTTCGGAGTCGCTCGTACCTGCCCGGTCCCTGCCCATGCTCTTTGCTCACCTTCTCCGGCTTGGTCGATTGCTGCCAGGATTCGACATCCGGCTTTAATTTGTCGTAATTCCTGAACAGGCCGGAATCTTTGACAAATTCCTCCGGCAGGGTGTACTCGTGGCCCTCTATCTCCATTTCCTCACGATTGCGGGCCCAGGGGTCGGCCCTGTAATCGTCAAAGTCGATATTATCTGCATAAGGCTGGCCAACGTCGTGGAGATAACCGTAGACTTCGACCTCTTTGCTTTTCATTATGCCGGTCTTGACAATGCCGAGGCAGAACATCGAATTAAATACAGCCGGTCTAAGGGTAAGCTGGTGGAACTTAATCTCCCGAAACAAGTGCTCCAGGGCCAGTTCCAGCGTTCTGGCGAATGGCCTGTTGGCCGACAGATTCGGCTTGGCGTCAATCATAACCTTGGGCGGCCCGCCTACGAGATAGGGGCCTATAATGTTGACGCCCCGGTCTATCAGGTTCAGCGGCTGCGCCGCCTTGGGCTTGCCGGAGAAGAAGCCACCGGCATAATGCTCCAGCATCCTGACACGGAGGGCCCTGACCGACTTGGTATGAATTTTCCACTGCTCGGCGGTTTCCTGGACCTTTTGGGGAAAATACTTAAAACGGGCGTTGCGCCTGGTTTTACGTCTTAAATTAGCCATACGCTCTCCTGTTTTTGTCTCTCTCTCAGCTTGGAGGCGACATCCCGCCGGTAAGCCAGTGAACCGTAGTTCATATCCGGCAGATTCATCATCGCCGACGGCTGGTCCCACCTGGCCAGATTGCACAGGGCGTCGGAGATAACATGGTCGCCGTGAGCGGCCTTGGCGCCGCCTTCGTCGGCCTCGGAACGCGAGGGGCCGATTGCCTTCCCTGACGGGTAGAAAACATAATCTTCGGCTTCATGGAGACTATCGATGTCGGGATTTACGAATGCCTTGTGAGCCAGTTCCGGGCGAAACGCCATCGATAAGGCGGCATCGTAGTTACACAACAGGTTCAATTTATTGTCCCCGGTGGAATACCAGCCAAAGGTGTGTTTGCGTTTTCTCGTCGGAGATTTTTCCTCGCGGGTGCGAAACACAAAATCATAGCCCAGCTCGTATAACTTTCTTCCGAAAGCCCCGCCTGGGCCGTTCGCCTCCCAGATATTAAAGGGGAGGCGGCTTTGCCCGCCTATCCAGAGGCCAATGGCGTAGACAGTTTCGGCAAAGCGGTCTATAGGGGTCTGGGACGACGCCCAGGAACCGACCTTGGTGTGGGTGTTGCAGTCGAAGATTGAAATAGTGGAGTTAGACTGACCTGTCCCCATCGAGATATCCTCGCCCATGATATAATTGTGCGTCTGGTCGGGACGTGAACCACACAAGGGGCTCCACCACTTCAATCTTCGCCTGCCGTAATTTTCGGCAAATCGTATATGTTTGACCGTGTTGTCGTTGCACTCAAAGAGGACCTCGCCGCGGACATTGGGGTCTCGTCCATAGGTGTCAATCTGTCGTGAAATAATCATAGGATTGAAAACCACATCACCGGCACCAACGTAGTTAATGTCGATATTTGTGGCTTTATCCCTCGCCGAACGACGACGGCATTCTCTGTCGTACCAGGGACTGCGACGACCAGTCGGGGAGAACATTTCCTCGTTGGCCGGGTCGTTGCCGTCGGCGACAAGGCTAAGGTTCTCGATATTCGTGGTATCGGAATGCGTAAATAATGTGGCGTTTTCAAACTCGCTGAACTTGAAGGACTCGCCCTCGGTGATATTATCGAAAATCCCCGGCCACTTGTCCCGATAGAACTGGAGGTCATGGATGATTATGGTGTTAAGGGCCGGGGACTCATAATACCCGCGAATCTTCCAGGGATGGCGCCACCAGGGCAGCGTAATGACGGGGACCTTGCCGCTAAAGCGTATCTGACCGAACGGATGCCCCCTGGATGTCGGGGTAGAATTGAAAATTCTACATTGTGTGGTATCTGACAGTGTTTCGGCAATCGTGGCGGCGTCAGCGTATTTAACGCGGGCAAACTCATCGCACATCGCGGCCTGGAACCGGCCACCGGCGCCAACGTCGGCATTAGTGCTCTCGCCGTCGATAGTGGCGCCGTTTTGGATATTTCCGAAATGCCTTTCGCTTATTTCCGGGCATTTAGGTTTAATCCATGCAGGCAGGGCATGGTACATATAAAATACCTTCCAGAATAAGGTGCTCTTATTGCCGCCGCGTCCGCCCTTGTGGCCCTGCCAGACATATTCCTCTTTGCGGGAGATAATCAAGAGCGTCGTGTCGGGAACCAGCAGCCAGTCTATGAAGAAACAACCCAAGATGAGCCATGTCGCACCCATTTCGCGGGATTTATCAACGAGTAAGTCGCCGCCAAGGCGGATTCCCCGCGTAAGCACATCGATACATTCATCCTGGACAGGCCAGGTGTTAAATGGAATGTGCTTGTGCAGGCTCTGTTCCCGCTTGGGCTGGAAGGTCCACAACAACGTCTTGAAGGCTATCTGCGGCTTGGCCACACACAGCGACATGTACGTCCTCTGCAGGCCCTCGTCCCTGGTCAGCTTCTGATGGAGCGACTGTCGATACAACAGGTTTGCTTTCAGGTCCATCGGGATAGCTGTCAAGAATTGCTCCGGCGAGTTGAGCGACTTTGTCTCCGGTAAGTAATTCATACGTATGTCTTCTGTTTTCGGTAATGTTCTGGACTACCTGTTTAACGTGTTTCCAATGTTCGTTGTCCCGATTTGTCGCCCAGAACATCATCAACATCGGCCTGGGCTGGGTCGTGCCCATGACAGTAGTGATTTCGGTGCCCTTGGACGTTTGCTTGACGGTAACTTTCTTGTACGGCCTGCCGCCGATTGCCTCCTCGTACATCTTCGACACCAGGTAGCGGGTAGCAGCGCTGTCGGCCTTGGACATGGCCTCCTGGTATTTTTCATTGGTTTTCAGGTGCCGGTGCAGGGTATTTTCATGCACCCCCAACAGATTGGCCATATCCCGCTTGGAAAGACCGGTGGCGGCGGCGTTTATGAGAAACTCCTCCAGCGGGATGGCCCCGCTGCGAAAGACACTGCCTTGGGTCAGAGTATTGGTTTTCTTCTTGGCCGACATATTATGTCCTGTAGGTAATTCCGACCTTGCAGTTCGCCGCCGTGCCCCAAAACCACAGCTTGCTGACATCATCTATGGGCACCCGCAGCGCGCCTGCACTGCCTGGGCCGAGCGAGTCAGACACCCCGGATTTTGGCAGGCAGGCACCCAGCGATACCGTAAGGGATGTGCCGATGGCAAAGTGTACCAGTTGGTTGGTCGTAATTATCGACGGGCAATAAGAAATGTAACATTCCCGGCACGGCGTTGGAGTGCTGGTTGCCTGTGTGGCAGCGTCGGAAACCAAAATCCCGATAACTCCTCCACCCTGCGATACCCGGTCTACCGGGACATTTGCAAATCCAGTCATTTCTGACCTCCCTGAAATAACATTACATATATTGTTATAGGGAGTCGGCGCAGTCGATATCAAGGGGGTATATAAAAAAAATGAGCGGCTGGGCCGTGGATTTGGGGGAAGTCCAATAGCTTACAGCCGCTCGACTGTGAAGTGCGTTTATTCTATATGAGCCTTAAAGGCTTTCCAGGCCGCGGCCCTTGTTGGATACTTTTCCAAAATAGTTGCCTTCATTTTTTCAAACAGGTCCCCGCCCGCCTTAAAATCTTCATACAGGTCTGCATTTATACAATCAGTGTGGGCTTCTACTCCACAAGCCCAGATAAAGTCATAAAATTCCACTTCTTCGTCTATCCAGTTCATCTTCATCCTCCACGAGGCTTATTATACACTCTTATATCGCCCTCCATTAGCTATATGGCTACGTCGTACTTCATCCTGAATCCGATGGGCGATTGAATTGCTGAATTGCTCAAGGGCGGTTTCCAGATTGCCCATAAAGTCCGCACCGGCGCCGCTGTCGGCGATATTGATGTTCAGGACAGCCTCGTCCCGTCCGTCGGATATCTGTATGTGCAGCAAATTATCGCTGTTGAGCATGTCCATCATTCTTCTGGTTCTGTCGAATATATTAGCCAATTCCAATACCTTTTCTGAGTCCAGCATGTTCAGTTTCCCAAAAAGGGCGGCACCCTACCGGCGCCCGTGGGCCCAGTGGTACTACTCGCCGTTGCTCAGCCGGTTAAGGACTCTAACGACTTGACGCTTTGCAAGTGCCGCTATGCAGAATATACGCCATATATAAATTTTGTCAATTTTATTATTGACAGTTCCCGGAAATTTGTTATATTGTCTTTGGAAGTTCAATAACAGGATGCCGGGATGAACCCAGAAGAAGCCAAGCTGATAATCGAAAGACTCATCGAGGAGCACGGCCCGGATTGCGGAGAAACAGGGCACTTTCTTGGCCTAAGAAATGGCAAGCCGGTATTTACCCATACAGACACTGGCGCTGATATTTTTATCTGCAAAGTTGACAAATCCGGCATGAAACGTGGTTTCGTAAAACGGTCATGGGATTTTATGGCCTATTTATTATCGAAAGCGGTCAATGAGGCCGGAAAGGGATGATTATGTTACCGAAAATGTTGAAATTCAAAGATTTCAGGCCGAGCCAAAGTATCTGTATTTGGGTTACGGCCAACGGCTACAGGCTGGATGTCGGGTGCAAGAATTTTGTCTTCCCAGACCTGGATGACCTGATGGCGCAAATAAACTGGTACCTGAAAGGTGAATTGACGACGTTCACCAGCCAGTTCAAAGAAGAATTGCGTATGATTGGAGAGGATAATGACGCCCCTCAGACGCGGGAGGCCCCCCTTCGCGGGATTCCTGGAGGGCAATAATGGCAAGACGAGTATTCAAATATCCGCTGGAAATGATTGAATCTCAGGAAATCGAATTTACGGGTATCGTCGACATCCTGAGTGTGGCCGTTCAGGGCGACGGGTTAGTGCTGTATGCGATTGTCAACCCGGACGACAAACGCAAGGCCAAGGTAGAAGTTTTAATCCGCGGCACCGGCCATGACCTGGGGCAGGATATGACCGGGTATGTCTTTATGGACACACACATAACGCATAGGGGCGCCCTGGTGTGGCATGTGTGGCGCTCAGGTGAGGTTGCAGCAGTCGAATAATGCACGGTATTTGTAAAAATTGCGGGTCCGACAAGGATTATAATTTCTCCATAAACATGGGCTTATGCGAAACCTGCATAATGGGCCACATCGCTGACCTTGAAGAAACGGTCCGCTGGATGCTGGCAGACATCGATTTCCGCAACGAGGGCACCGGAATCGACAAAGAAGATTCGCCGGAAGTGGCAAAGGCGAGAAAGTTGGTGGAATAATGGACCTTGATGATAAATACTGGTGGCTGTTCGTTGGAGCGTGCGTGTTCAGCCTGGCGGCCAGCGCCGCGGTATTCTGGGTCGGGTGCCTGATTGTCAAGGCGGTATTCGGATTGTGATTGTTGATAACCTGTGGATAACTTTAGCGCTCGAAGGGCGTAAGTTATGAATCGTAGAGAGTTTATAAAAATACTCAGTGCGTCGGCAATGGCGCCGGTAATCGGCCTGCCCGCGGTGGCGCCGGGCGCCCCGGCGGTGGAGTTCACCAGCGCCGAGTTAGCCAAAATAGCCGAGGAGTGCCTGGAGGAGCTTGAGGAAAAAGAGCCGTTTAGGGATTATTTTGAGTCAAGAGCGTTCATTACATTCAGGGGCGTGAGGTTTTACTACAATGAAAGGCTCCCGGCATGAACAGAGAGATAAAATTCAGAGGCATACGAGTTGATAACGGGGAATGGGTGAAGGGCTGGTATCTCGAATACCCATCCATGAATCATCCAACAGACTGCGACCCCTGTATTACTTACGGCTTCGGACCGCATCAACGAGTCATCCCTGAAACCGTCGGTCAGTACACCGGCCTCAAGGATAAGGCCGGGGTGGAGATATATGAAGGGGATATTTTAGACGCCGTGGAGGGCGAAGGAAGCTATTACCCAAATAGAACGATTATTGAATATCACGCTCTTGCCTTCATGTTTGTCGGCATTACGAAAAACGCATCACCGTTCTGCGAATATACCCTTGATACAATTACGTGTAAAGGACATGTATCTTATCGTGATGGTGAAGTCATCGGCAACATCCATCAAAATCCTGAACTGATGGAGACGGACAAATGAACCGCAGAGCATTTATGAGTTTACTGGCCGGGGCGGGGCTCGCTCCTGCAATCGGACTGCCAACGCCAACAGAGGCAGCCCCGGCCTTAAAATTGTGGCCCATGCAGGAACAGGTATTAGAGACAAACTATCGGTACATTGTGTGCTTTGGGGAAAGGCTGTATTACACCTTAACGCTCCCGCCAAGAGTCAAATGGAGCCATATTGGAGACATAGAGAACTGGCCAGTCCCCGCCGGAACGGCCATGTGCTACACCGATGATGACCGGGTGGTCAAATCAGCATGGGACGTGAAAGAATGAACAAGATGACAAGGCCAGATTGCCGTGTGCGCAACGAGAAGGTACCGTAGAGGCCGCAAAAGGCATAGACCGGATGGTTGTTACCCTCCGAAATCCAAATGGACACACGGGGCCCACAGCGGGTCCTTGAACGCCGAGAGGAGTAGATATGTGCTGGCATAAATGGAGTAAGTGGGAAAAGTATATCGAGACAGGAACGGCCCAAGCCCACCGGAAATCCGTAGAAATGATACCGTATTCCGAGACGAGGCAACGGAGAACCTGTGTTAAATGCGGCAAAGCACAGGATGAGCTTATTAAGGCGGGTGGGTCCTAAGTCGATGTCGAGAGCAAATATAGGGGTGGTAAGCCGGAGTCCCGCAGCCTGAGGAGGGCTACCTACGCCCCCCGCCCGGCCCAACCACACACCCACATATCCAGCTATGGTAGATGCACATGTGGGCCGGCGCGCACGTCCGATAACTAAACCCTTGCCCCCGCTGCACTTGCACGCATATTCCCCTTGACACAGCCCCCCTGATATGCTATGATATATGGGCGTGGAGTATTAAAGGAAAACTGATAATGAAAACTTCTACAGCACATATTGAGACTGTCCGCAGGGGGCGATATCACGACATTTTTGTCTGTTGGACTCAGTTTGACACTTTCGGAAAACCACTCAAACGGCGTCAACTATTCGATTCAGTATTACTGTATGAATTACAGTCTACAATTAAACAAGCCGAAAAACTTAAAAATGCGTATAGACGATAAGTGCTGTGGAGTATTAGCTAATTGAGGTCTTAATTAAGGAGCGAAGTGATGACTCAAGAACAGATGGAGGCGGCGCTGCTGCCTGAACTCAGGGGCTTTTACACGATACTGAAAGCCTTTGTTAAAGAGGGAAATTGCCTGATTGACGGCGACGATACTGTCATAAGGCGCATCAAAACTGTCAAGCTGGCTCATGTTGGCAAGGAAGTGCGGGGGATAGTCTTCACCACATAGCCCCCACTGCACCCCATCCAGCCCCGCAGGCCCTAACCGGCTTGTGGGGTTTTTATTTGCCTGCACAGAGCAGCAGCACGCCCGCCAGTGGCCAAACGCCGCCCCGGGGGGACTATAGAACAGGGGCCACCGGGAATGTGCAACCCGATGACCCCTTAGGAGGAGGAGTAATGAAAAGCGACTATTTTTTCAAAAAGCATAATTTTAGAATGTTATCCATCTTTGCTCCATTAAGATAAGATAAATTTAACTTCACCCCTTGCCTGGTCCTGTTTCCGCCTACAAATACCATCTACGGCACCTTTCGCCATATCACTATTACAGTTAAGTAATTTAGTCTGGTCAAAATTGTTCGGATTGTTATATCCGGCCTTGTAGCCTTTTTTGTATGCTTGCGACTTTTTCATAATTCCCCCACAATTAGTCTAAAGAGACACTATCCCTATCCCCCCCTATAGTCCCCCCCTTCCCCTTTCTTTGGGGCGGGTTCTTAATACAATCCTTATCATCGGCAATTAAACATAAAATTGCTTTATGGGCCGCATGTTTTACCTTGCCTTGATTGTAGTATAAATCACCCTTCGTATCCCTCAGCTCGCACAAAAACTCTCTTATGCCCTCCATTTTAGCTTCAAGCATTTGCACTCTTGCTTCCAAGTCCCAAATAGTAATATCTTCTTTTCTGCCCATATTTACAATTCCTTTCCCTTATTTTCGCCGCTGCGCCAATCTTTGCATTTTGGACACCACTTTCTTAATCCTCGTCCTTTAACTTCTATCCTTGCCCCACAAAACAAACAATAAAATGGCGGCGATTGAGACAATCTTCTTTTACCCATTATCGCCCCCCCCTTTCCCTTATTGGTATTGGCCTTACATTGTGGACAGTTGCCGTCGAAACTCATTGTCTCATGGTTGTGCAGGAGGTTGTGTATTGGAGCCTCTTTTCCCTTTTTTCGGGGATTCGGATTATCCCGCGGTGGCTTATAAATCACCGGCTCTCCTAACTGATAATGGGCCACGTTTTTATACAATAACCGACAAGTGGCTTTCATTTTGCAAGACAAACAGGCATTAAACCCAGAGAATAACTCCGGCGGTTTGTTTTCGCAAAAGTCCATAATGTCGGCGTTGTACTGTTTTCGGATGGTTGCGATATATTCTGCACTATCCATTATCTTCTCCCTTATTTTCGGGTTTGGCTTTTTGGATAGCGGCCTTGAATAATTTGTGTGTTTTCTCCTGAAGTTCTGCCGCTTGCTCTGTTATAGGACATAACTCCTCAAAAACCTTAACACCCAAACACAACGCCGCCAACAGTTCAGGCGCCGCCTTCTCAAGTATGCACCGCGGACAGTCAAGAGGACAAAGTTGGCAGCTTGGGCCTGTATGCTCTGGATTATACATCGCGTCGCTCCTTTTTTCCACAGGCCTTGCAATAACCCATGACTTTAATTCCGCATCCGCAGCGTTGACATTTATGTTTCTTGTTTGACTTCTTTTTGGGTTTCGGCGTCAACTTCTCAATTATCTCTTGACATTCCGCACACGGCTTGTCTGTTGTGCAGTGCATGTTGTGTTTGGCGTGGTCGGTCAATTTCTCAATCATCTCTTGATTTGGCCTTCTTGAAATTCTCCCATCCACTCGGCCTATCCTTCTTCCACTCTGCACAGGCCTTCTCGAACCAGTCGTTGTCTCTGGCTACAATGGGCCGTATGTTACCCGGAAACCGAAAACATCCCCACTCTATCCTAAAAAAGCACTCCTTACAGGTCTTGTCTTTCCAGTTATCCATCACACACACTCCGACAAAGGTTTCGGCTCAAAGTACAAATCCCGCTCTATTGGCAGGCCTTGCAGGCCTTTAATGCCGTCTTTGGCGTGTTCTAAGTCGTGCAGCGTAAAATAGCCCAGTTCCCGCTCCCAACCGCACACCACGCCAAAAAACATATATCCGCCGCCTGCCTGTCGCTCACCTTCCGCAGCGTACCATATCCACGATCCTGTCGGGTCGAAAAACTTGACTCTACCACGCATCTTTTCACTTTTTCCTATCGGCGGCATTTTGCGTTCGATCTCTTTTGTTAGTAATATCATCACTCACACTCCAATAAAGCCCTGTTTTCAATGACCTAAGCCCTATATACAGAATATACCAAAATTTTTTCATTTTGTCAAGGATTTTGTTTGACAAAATATGAAATAAATAGTAAAATCATTATAGGACTATCGGGGCGTGTGTTCCGGGTCTTAAACCATCCTTTTTTTGGGGGCCATCACATGGCAAAGAAAAAGAGTAGTAAAAAGACGGTGGACATTACGTTCATCAACAACGCGGGCACGGGGTTTGCGGACGTGGTCGAAATGGAAGTGGGGACGACCGCTGAGGAGTTATTCTACTCCATGATGGGCGAGGAGGCCAAGCCAGCCGACCACCTCATCAGCATCAACCGGCTGGTTGCCGCCGCCGACCAGGTCGTCGAGGAAGGCGACACAGTGGTAATCACCCCCACGAACGTCAAGGGCAGCGTTTTGGTTAGCTGCTGACAATCGCCCGGACGGGCCCACGGACGGGCCCGAACGGGCCTTTTAATGGAGAATCTTATGCCGCACACAAAATTAAACAAAAAAACCACGGCC
>SDBT01015225.1_pt1 | contig 12231 bp, 10 predicted proteins | sample 2277101 | NCBI WGS metagenome assembly SDBT01 (sample SAMN10404973, study PRJNA504765) | marine sediment metagenome | isolation source: marine sediment core GS10_PC15, 103 cmbsf | place: Arctic Ocean: Southern Knipovich Ridge | collected 2010
GCTCTGCTCCATGATAAGCAGCATATCTTTCGCCTTCTCGGCCCATTCGCCGGTCGGTTCTTTTTCAAGATATCTCTCGAACCAACCTTTTGCCTTATCGTAATTCTTCCTTTCGAAATTCAGCTGTCCCAGCATATAGATCGCCTCCGGCATGGAGGCAACTTTGACTGCGTCCATGAACTTCATTTTAGCTTCCTCTATATTCCCCTGCTTCAAGGCAACTATACCCATGCCGTAATAAGCACGCGGATAGGTGGCATCGACCGTGATGGCACGTTCATAATAATATCTGGCTTTCTTATAGTTTCCGCGTGAAAGCCAGATAGTAGCCATGTTGTTGTATGAACGAGGATAGAGATCATCGACCTCAGTGGCCTGGTCATACCTGATGAGGGCATAGTCATAATTCCCCTTCATATAGTAGATATTGCCTATGGACTGGTAGGCATCGACATTGCGGGGATTATAGGCGATCGCTCCCTCGTAATAGACAACGGCACTGTCGTTCTCCCCTATCATCTGAAGACAGACCGCAATCTCCTGATAAGCTATGGCGAAATCTTCCTTCTGCTTCAATGCCTTTTTATAAAGCGGAATCGCTTTCTGCGGCTGATTTTGAACCATGTATTCGTGGGCTTTGGTATAGTTTTTCAGATAGGCGTCCTCGGAAGGAGCAGACAATCCGCACGAAACAGTTATGATGAAGATCGAAAATATTCCCGGCAGCAGATACGGATTTGTGATTTTATTCATTATCTACCCCAAAAAAAAGACGCTCTTATTAGTAGATCCTTTCCGGCAAATATATGTTTCCACCGGGCAATAATCAATTCGATTTTAATATTTCATTTCCGCTAACATTATATCATTCTCGGGCCGTGGCGAGGCTTATGGTTGAAAGATATAATAATCGATTTTAGCATTAGGCGGAGGTAATGAGCCGTCGCGCTCGCAAAGGTATCAACATTTCACATATCCGATTGATTTCAGGGCAAATAAGTTGACATTGATATGGCCAAATCTTAGATTAATAAAACTATGAAAACAAGATACAAACGGCTTACAAAACAGGCTAAATGAACGAGGCTTTTCTATGATAGGAATTATCGGCTATGGGGCCTACATACCACGAAACAGGATAAAAGTCGAGGAGATCGCCAAGGTCTGGGGTGCGGATGCTCCCAGCTACAAAAAGGGCCTGATGCTCCAGGAAAAATCTGTCCCGGGTCCGGATCAGGACACGATAACCATGTCCGTGGAGGCCACCCGGAACGCCATCAAACGCGCAGGAATCGATCCCCGGAAGATAGGCGCCATATATGTCGGCTCGGAATCCCATCCGTATGCCGTCAAGCCGAGCGGAACGACCCTGGCGGAGGCAATCGGAGCGGTCCCGGATTGTCATTGTGCCGATTACGAATTCGCCTGCAAGGCAGGTTCCGAAGGTATGTTCGTGGCTATGAGCCTGGTCAAGGCGGGCGAGATTGAGTACGGGGTCGGTGTGGGCGCGGATACGTCACAGGGGGCGCCCGGTGATGCCCTGGAATACTCGGCATCAGCGGGGGCGGCATCATTCATATTCGGAAAGGAGAAGGTGGTCGCCGAATGTCATTATACTCATTCATTCATGACCGATACGCCTGATTTCTGGCGACGCGAACACCAGTTCTATCCAAGTCATGCCTCTCGATTCACAGGCGAGCCGGCCTATTTTAAACATATCATGGGTTGCGCAAAGGCAATATTGGATAAATCCGGTATGAAGCCCGAGGATTTCGCCTACGCCGTCTTCCACCAGCCGAATGGCAAATTCCCCATGACGGTCGGCAAACGGCTGGGATTCACAAAAGAACAGATAGAAACCGGCTGGCTATGTCCGCTTCTGGGTAATACGTATTCCGGCTCGTCGCCTATGGGTCTGACAGCGATTCTGGATGTCGCCAGGCCGGGAGATTGGATTTTTATGGTCTCTTACGGCTCCGGCGCAGGAAGCGATGGCTTTATCTGGAAAGTAACGGATCGGATAAAAGAGGTGCAGAACAAAGCGCCGAAGACCAGGGATATGCTGGAATCGGATAACAGAAAATATCTTGATTATGGTACATATTCCAAGTACCGGGGCAAGATCAGGATGAGGGGCGAGTAACGATCTATGATGAATGAGATTTTCGGAGGAATATAGATGAGAGAAGTAGCGGTAATCGGTATCGGTATGAATAAATGGGGTGAAATCTGGGAGCACTGTATCCGCGATTTGCTGGTCGAAAGCGCTCTTATGGCACTTGATGATGCAGGAGTAGACAAGGTCGACGCTATGTATATAGGCTGTATGTCATCGGGGCTTTTCTGTGACCAGGAGCATCTGGGCTCCATCGGGCCGGATATGGCGGGTCTCTGCCCGACACCCGGCATCAGAATCGAATCGGCATGTGCTTCCGGCGGGCTGGCTTTCAGAACCGGATATTTGCATGTGGCATCCGGTATAGCCGACACAGTGATGGTCACCGGCGTGGAAAAAATGACTGATGTCGATGGCGGCAAAGCGACGTTTGCCCTGGCCACTGCCGCCGAACAGGAATACGAGGTTTACAACGGGGTGACTTTTCCCGGGCTGTATGCAATAATGGCCAATCACCATATGAATAAATACGGTACGACGCGAGATCATCTGGCACAGGTGGCGGTGAAAAACCATTATAACGGTTCTATGAATCCGCTGGCCCAGTTCAGGATGAAGGTTACAGTCGATCAGGTTAAGAACGCCGTTATGGTATCCGATCCGCTTACACTCCTGGATTGTTCCCCCATAACTGACGGTTCAGCGGCTGTTATTCTATGTTCGATGGATAAGGCCAAAACACTCAACAAGAAACGATTGGTCAAAATTGCCGGTTCCGGGCACGCATCAGATACCATTCAGCTTGCGCATCGTGAGGATCTGTCTTTTTTAAAATCAACAGCGGTAGCAGCGGAAGAGGCTTTTAAAATGGCAGGCAGGAAACCATCGGATATAGATTTTGCCGAGGTCCATGATTGTTTTACAATCGCTGAGATTATGGTGATAGAAGCTCTGGGATTTGCAGATAAGGGCAAAGGCGGCCCGGCCACCGCCGACGGTAAAACGGCGCTGGACGGTGAAATTCCGATTAATGCCAGCGGCGGGTTGAAATCGAAAGGGCATCCGGTTGGCGCGACCGGCGTGGCACAGATAGTAGAGCTTACCAAGCAGATCCGCGGCGAGGCCGATGACGGCCGACAACTGAAGAAGGCCGATGTTGGATTGGCACAAAACATGGGCGGAAGCGGCGCCAGCAGTGTAGTTCATATTCTGGAGGGAGTGTAATATGTCCGCGCCGAGATACTGGAGAGAGATGCCTCAGAGGTATCGCCTCGAGGCTGTCAAATGCAAAAAATGCGGCAAGGTGCTGTTTCCTCCGAGGCTAATTTGCCCTGCATGCAAATCGCGAGAGTTTGAGAATACGCAAATAGGCGAAAGAGGTAAAGTCGAAGCATTCACAATTATTAGAGTTCCACCCAGCCAGTTTACGGATCAGTCTCCGTATTCTGTTGCCATTGTGAATGTCGGCGACAATGTGAAAATTCTTTGCCAGATTGCAGACTGTGAACCCGAGGATATGAAAATCGGTATGCAGGTTAAGATCGAATTCCGCAAAATACAGCAGGAAGGCCATGGTGGCATTCTCAATTACGGATATAAATGTGTTCCGGCTTAGGTAATCGCATTGTGTAACAGGGACGTTTTGTGTTTCAGATAGAATCGAAGGTCGATACCAAGAGCGAAGAGTTTCGGAAAAACAGCGAGCATATGAAAAAAGGGGTGGCGCTGCTCAAGGAACGGCTGGCAGAAGTTTATAAAGGAGGACCTGAGAAGGCTCGTCAGAAACATCTCAAGAGAGGTAAACTCCCAACCCGGGATAGAATTAAGAATCTTCTCGATAAGAGCACGCCTTTTATGGAGTTTTCCGGGCTGGCCGCTTTCGATATCTATGACAATGAGGCTCCCTCTGCCGGGGTCATAACCGGCGTGGGAGTCGTTCATGGCAGAGAAGTTCTGGTGGTGGCCAATGATGCTACGGTCAAGGGGGGAACCTACCTGCCTATGACAATCAAGAAACATACCCGGGCCCAGGAAATAGCCTTACGGAACCGGTTGCCTTGCGTTTACCTGGTGGATTCCGGAGGCGTATTCCTGCCTCATCAAAAGGATGTTTTCCCCGATAAAGGGCATTTCGGAAGCATATTTTATAACCAGGCCCGACTGTCCGCCCAGGGCATTCCGCAGATAGCGGTTGTAATGGGGTCGTGCACGGCGGGAGGGGCGTATGTCCCGGCTATGAGCGACGAGGCAATCATAGTGCGCAAGCAGGGGACTATTTTCATCGGAGGCCCTCCCCTGGTTAAAGCTGCAACCGGAGTCGATGTCACCGACGAGGAACTTGGAGGAGCCGACGTTCATTGCCGCATCTCCGGAGTAGCCGATCATTATGCTTTGAACGACAAGCATGCCTTGCAGATAGCGAGGAATATTATCCAGTGTCTTGATAAGCCCCGAAAATTCGACATTGGGCGAAACGAACCCGTAGAACCGAAATATGATCCGGCCGAACTTTATGGCGTCGTTCCACGAGATATTAGAAAACCGTTTGAGATCAGGGAAATCATTGCCCGCATTGTCGATAACAGCGAGTTTCATGAATTCAAAGAACTTTATGGTCAGACGTTAGTCTGCGGATTCGCGCGCATCATGGGCTACCCGGTGGGAATACTGGGCAATAACGGTGTTTTATTTTCTGAAAGCGCTGTTAAAGGCGCACATTTTATCGAGCTTTGCACAATGAGAAAGATTCCCCTGTTATTCCTGCAGAATATCACCGGTTTTATCGTCGGCAAGGATTATGAACATGGTGGCATTGCCCGCAACGGCGCCAAGATGGTGCATGCCGTAGCCAATGCCGATGTTCCGAAATTCACGATCATAATCGGCGGCTCATACGGCGCCGGGAATTATGCTATGTGCGGCAGAGGGTACGAGCCACGTTTCCTCTGGATGTGGCCAAATGCAAAGATTAGCGTCATGGGCGGTGAGCAGGCAGCCAATGTCCTTCTGATGGTAAAGAAGAAAGGTCTCGAAGCCGACGGTAAATCGATGACGAAGGGCGAAGAAAAGGAGTTTCTGGCCCCGATCCTGGAGAAATATGAAAAAGAGGGCTCTCCCTATTTCAGCACGGCTCGAGTCTGGGACGACGGTATTATAGATCCTCTGGACACGCGCGCCGTTCTGGGCCTGGCCATTTCCGTATCGTTGAACGCTCCTATCCCCGATCAGCGTTACGGCGTATTCAGGATGTAGATCCGGAATCAATTAACATTATGGCATTATCTAACGACTATAAGACCCTGAAGGTAGAAATTCGAAAACGGGTTGCCCGCATAACCCTGAACCGCCCGGAGGTTAGAAATGCCTTTAACAGTGTCATGATATCAGAGCTGGCGGGTGTATTCAGGGAAATAAACAGGCGAGACGATTTAAGAGTGGTCGTTTTAACGGGCGACGGAAAAACATTCTGCGCCGGCGCCGATCTGCACTGGATGAAGGATGTTCTCGATTACACCTATGAGGAAAACCTGGAGGATTCCAAAAATCTGGCCGACATGTTTCATTTGATGTTTACCTGTCCCCTGCCCACAATCGCGCGGGTTAATGGTGCCGCTATCGGTGGCGGTTGTGGCCTGGTTGCGGTTTGTGATATTGTCATCTCTTCGGAAAAAGCGGTATTCAGTTTGAGCGAGGTCAAGCTGGGACTGGTTCCGGCCTGTATCTCCCCTTATGTGATCCGTCGCATGGGAGACAAGAATTGTCGCGAGTATTTCCTGACGGGCGAAAGACTCTCCGCTGAAAAAGCAAAAGATGCCGGATTGGTAAACGACGTCATCCCCGAAGATAAACTTGATGAGGCCGTTGACTCCAGGGTTAGGCAACTGCTTTCCAGCGGCCCGAAAGCATTATCCTGGTGTAAACAGTTGCTCTTGAATACTCCTTCGATGCCCGAAACCGAAGTGGGAAATTATACAGCCGAGGTCATTGCCAAACTTAGAATGAGCGACGAAGGGCAGGAAGGGATAAAGGCCTTTTTCGAGAAAAGAAAACCGAACTGGTATGATGAGGAATGACGTGGAAGGGTGATCTCTTGATTATAAAGGGACAGGATACAGCGATAGAATGTTCAAGAAAATCCTGATAGCCAACCGCGGCGAAATAGCCGTTAGAATTATACGTGCCTGCAAGGAGTTGGGAATTAGCTCCGTTGCCATATATTCTACTATCGATAGAAATTCTCTCCATGTTCAGATGGCTGACGAGGCTGTTTGCATTGGAGAAGCACCGCCCCAGGAAAGCTATCTGAATATTGATGCCGTAATTGCGGCTGCCAAAGAAACCGGGGCAGAAGCTATACACCCCGGATATGGTTTTCTGGCCGAGAATTATCGTTTTGCCGAGCGCTGCGAAAGGGAGGGTATTGTCTTTATTGGCCCGGACTCAAAAGCCCTGAAACTGGTGGGTGATAAAGTGGCTTCCCGCACGATCACCGGAAAGGCCGGTATTCCGCTAATTCCGGGCATGAAAAAGAAAAGCACCGATTTGAAAGAATGCGTGGCCGAAGCGCAAGAAATCGGATTTCCGGTATTGCTCAAAGCATCGGCAGGCGGTGGCGGCAAGGGAATGCGTATCATAAGCTCGAAGGGCGAATTGAAAGCTGCAGTTGAGGGCGGCATGCGTGAGGCAGAAACCGCATTCGGCGATCCATCGATATATCTCGAAAAATATATCGAGAGGCCACGACACGTCGAATTTCAAATTCTGGCGGATAAACATGGAAATGCAATTCACCTTTTCGAAAGAGAATGCTCGATACAGAGAAGGCATCAGAAAATAGTCGAAGAAAGTCCATCTACATTTCTCGATGACGATCTAAGAAAGAGAATGGGCGAAACCGCCTTGAAGGTGGTTGAGGTATCAAAATACTCGAATGCCGGCACGGTCGAATTCCTGCTGGATGAAGATAAGAATTTCTACTTTCTGGAAGTCAATGCTCGCTTGCAGGTAGAGCATCCGGTGACAGAGCTGGTTTGCGGTGTCGATCTGGTTCATGCGCAATTGAGGATAGCCTCGGGAGAAAAACTCTGGCTTTCTCAGGATCGGATCAGTCAGAGGGGCCATGCCATCGAATGCCGCATTTATGCCGAGGACCCCGAAAATAACTTTTTGCCGTCGGCGGGGAGAATTCTATTCATGAAGGAACCGTCGGGACCGGGGATCAGGCATGATAGCGGCGTTTACATGGGCTACGAGGTGTCTGTCTTCTATGACCCGATACTCTCCAAACTGATAGCCTGGGCGCCCACCAGGGATATTTGCTGCCGCAGGATGGTGACTGCACTGAATGATTTCCCGATACTAGGTATAAAAACCGATATCGAGATTCTCAAAGATATTATAAGTCATAAGGAATTTTTGGCCGGTAATACATATACAGATTTTCTGAAAAGACATTTGCCCGACTGGAAGCCTTCTTCAGGAGAAAAGATTATCGATCAAGCTCTGATTGCCGCGGCGGTCTATTCAAGTTCGGCAGATAAAAAGCGGGTATCACTATCGAGCGCTGATGAGACATTGACCCCCTGGCAGACCCTGGGCGATTGGCGGATTGCCGGTGGATAATTTCACGATGAGTATCAGGGGATAATATACAATGGAGTTCGAATTTTCACATAACGGGAACTTGCGCACCGTTAATATTGAAACGAATAAGAGAGAAAAAGGCGAGCCTGATGGCTTCATAGTCTCACTCGGGGAAAAAGAATATCGGTTCAAAGCTACCTGCGTTTCGCCGAATTGTCTCTCGATCCTTTCCGAGGGAAAAAACGCGATCGCTTACGTAGCGGAATCTGAGAATAGTTTTTATGTCCATATCAAAGGCCGGGTGGTAGAGCTGGACAAAGTCAAAGATGACAGCGATAACTTCACCAAAGAAGCCGTCGAGTTCGTTTCCAAAGATGAAATCAGCACGCCGATGCCGGGCAAGGTGGTGAAAATATTGGTCAAAGAAGGGGACAAGGTAACGGCCCGGCAGCCGTTGGTCATCGTGGAATCGATGAAAATGGAAAACGAGATAAAATCGCCCACCGACGGTAAGGTGAAATCGATTCATTTCGGGCCGGGGGATCTGGTAAAGCCTGGCCAGCCCATCATTAAACTTACACCTGCAAAATAATTAAAAAAAACGATTTCATTTATGATTCTTATGGGGCCGGAAGAATCGGTATAAGTGCTCAATTACTATATTCAATTTGCCTTTAACTCCGAATTTTGACATAAAATCGAATATTCGAGCGACAGTGGTTTCGTCGGGAGCGAAGACGATGATTGCCATATCATTGAAAACGTCCGCCTTCCGGATTCCCGGCTGCCGCTCCAGACTGGAACGGGTTAGCCCGGCTCATATAAAGCACGGGAGACCTTTCAAGGCGTAGGTGGCTCTGGTAAGGCCGGAACCGGCGTTGCTTTCCTCGATGATCTGCACCCTGAATGGTTCAAAAAGCCGTCTTAAGAACATGACATCCTTTCCGCGGAGATCTCCTGATAAGCCTCCAGAATCTCAAATCACGGAAAGCGTCTATAAGTTCCTTCTGATGATGAGAAATATAGGTCGATCAGTTTTGCATGTGGATCGTCTACCCTATGACCGGGTATTCAATTTTTCCTGGCTATGATCTGTGCAAATCCGTGTTGATGGAAACCGGACTGGATGCCATGAGGCTTATCCCATAGCAAGCCCTCGTGATAATGAATGAACTCCCAGCCTTCAAAATAGGATGCCAGCTCTCCCCTGTCGAAAAACCTGATAGGATATTTGCGGGTCGGGTGCTCATAGGTTAAAGATCCTCTTGCCTGCCTGCCTGATTTCAGGCATTCCACGTAATTAGGATCGTCAACGTTAAAGACCTGGATAGCAATTATTCCGCCCGCTCTAACCCGCGATTGGAAGTATTCCATCCGCTCGGGTATCATGTCGGGATTCAAAAGCTGTATAACATTCATGGACAAGAGGCCGTCGAAAACGCCCAACTGATCGTGCGATCGATGTGCATCCAGATTTATAAGATCAAGCTTGCAGCTACTCCTTTCGGCCAGGCGGCGCGCTTTCTCGAGACCTTTAGCAGCAATATCTGTGGCCACGACATCGAAACCGAGCCGCGCCAGAAATAAGGCATCGCGCCCTTCTCCGCAGCCGATTATGAGCACTCGCGAGTCGGGCTCTAAGTGACTGCTTATGAGAGGCACTAACAAATTTGGCTGCTCGCCCCAGTAGAATTCCTCCTCTGCATACCGAGAATCGAAATATTCACCGCAGAGGCGGGAATAGTCATCCCGTCCTATTAAAGGAGCCGTCTTTTGCTGCAATGGTCTCACCAGACATTCCTCCAGAGACCTTTATTAGCAATAGTTGATATTTTTGTCAAGCCGATTTTTGGCTATTTAATAAGCAGCATCCGTCTAGACGTTGATATTTCGCCGGAGCGCGTAGTATAAAAATAGATCCCCGATGATACGGGCTGGCCAGCGGAATTTTTGCCATTCCAGATGACGCTATGAGGGCCGGATTGGATATGTGAATCTAATATCGTAGCCACTTCTTTGCCCGTGATATCGTAAATTATGAGTTCGACCCTTGATGGTTCCGCCAGGTTGAATCTTATCAAGGTTTCGGCATTGAAGGGATTGGGATAATTCTGGTGCAGGGAGAATTCTATAGGGATATGGGTATCATCGATTCCGGTTTGAGAAATATATACGGAGTCCATGGGCGTTTCCACGACCTCGTCCCCGTCGGAGAAGCTAAAGTAGTAATAATGCCAGCCCTCAATTTGAGGCGGCAGTATATGTTCGAAATTCGCTTCATCCCCATCGTATTGATGAACGTAAGAGCCCATTTCGTAAAAACCCCAGTCGAAGAAGAAATTCTTCTGCACAGGCAGATTATTATCCTGGTCGAAATAAAGCGCGCTCGCCGTTACGGAGAAGTCCGGCTCAATGGAAATCGATACATCGATTTCCGGGATATGATTTTCATAGAGATCGAGAAACTGGGTCATCGGTACAAAAGCGGCCGGATAGGTGTAATCGCTCAACGACGGCTCGATCAAGCTAACGGTGATAGTCAGGCCTCCCACCAGCGCAAATCCGGATTCCGGAGGCCAGGCGTCCCAATCGGGATCGGCAAGGAGATCTCCGATTGTGCATGACATGTGAAGGTTGTTGCCCTGCGTGGAATATTGAATTCCCCCTATTCTTTCAAATGTAGTATCCTGAAGATCGACATGATATAGACCGGGATCGAGGAGAAACGGGACATCTGCATAAACCAATGCTGTTGCTGAAAGTCCAGGGTCATCCGGATTATAGAGGACAAAAGCGTAAATGTAGAATTCCAGACCGCCGTCGTCGGTTGGCCAGCCGCCGCCTGCATTGTCGAGCCGCGCAAATATCCTGTCGTCGGAATAAGTGATTGCGGATCCTGCCAGGTCAAGCCATTCTCCCGGTGTACCGGGTGGCGTATCGCCTACCGCTTCCTCGGCCAGATCTGCATACAGCATCATCTCAGGCGGAAACTGGTTTCCGGTATTCCTGAACGACTGGGTTATGACCAGCGTTTCAGCTTCCACGCGGCCGTAATACTCGATCACGCTTACAGGTTGCTCGAAAATCCAGCTGCCTTCGTAGGTATTCAAATAATACGGTGGAAAATCGAGATGCTCCAGAGGGATCGAATAGATTTCAGGGAAGTTGCTTATCCGTGACTGTATGGAAACATCGAAGATCGGCAAACCGAATGGATCTAAGAAATCCAGGTTGAAGATAACGGAATCTCCCGGCATCAGAGCCGATGATGTTACATTTTCTATGGGCCCTGCCACGGCCAATGACGCCATTGATAGCGCTATTAGTAAGAAAATAAATGTTTTCATGATATCACTCCCTAAAATCAGTGCCCCGCTTTTTCCTGCTTCAGTTCTATCAATATACCCCCGGCTGATTCGGGGTGAATAAATGCAATCAGTGAGCCGCTCGCACCATGACGCGGGGTATCATCGATCATTCTTACGTCCCTGGATTTCATCTCATCTATAGCTGCGTGAATATCATCAACTAAAAGGCAGAAATGGTGAATTCCCGGTCCGCGCTTGGAAAGGAATCGGGCAATGGAAGAATCATCGTCCAAAGGTTTGATAAACTCCAATTTGCTGTTTTGAATATTGATGAATGAAAGGTTGACCTTGTTTGCCGGAATAGTCTCCACCGGCCCGGTTTTGAGGCCAAACAGTTTTTCGAAGATCGATGAATAATTTTTTAGATCGTCAACGGCGATGGCTATATGATGCAGGCCGAGTATCTTCATAATACAACGTTCTCCTTGTATTCGCCCCATACCTCGCGCAGCACCGCGCAAATTTCGCCCAGTGTGATCATGGACTCAACGCAGTTTATTACGACCGGGATAATATTTTTTTCGGAATCGGCGGTGTCTCTCAATTCTTTCAGTCGCCTGCCGACCAGAGCCTGATCCCTTTTCCCCCGTATCGAGTTTACAAATCCGATCTGGCTTTTTTCCAGTTCGGGATCGACCTTTAGAACGCTCTGCGGAATTTCCGATTCGCCGGTGAAGTCGTTTACGCCAACCACAATTCGCCGCTTCGTTTCAACATCCTTCTGATACTCATAAGCGGCCTTCTGTATTTCAATCTGGAAATATCCCTGCTCGACTGCCTTGAGCGCCCCGCCGATTTTATCAATTTGGCCGAGATAATTTTCGATTCTTTCTATCATCTCTGATGTTAAGTATTCGATATAATATGATCCGCCGAGAGGGTCAACAGTGGCGCCGACCATGGATTCATGGGCGATGATCTGTTGGGTTCTCAGGGCGATGGTAGCGCTTTTCTCGGTCGGCAGTGCCAGCGCCTCGTCCATGGAATTCGTATGCAAAGATTGCGTCCCGCCCAGAACCGCGGCTAAAGCCTGGATGGTGACGCGGGCGATATTGTTTTCGGGCTGTTGTGCAGTCAATGTCGATCCCGCTGTCTGAGTATGAAAGCGCAGCATACAGGAGCGATCATCTTTAGCCTTGAACCGTTCCCTGATTATTTTAG
>SDBT01015227.1_pt1 | contig 12230 bp, 6 predicted proteins | sample 2277101 | NCBI WGS metagenome assembly SDBT01 (sample SAMN10404973, study PRJNA504765) | marine sediment metagenome | isolation source: marine sediment core GS10_PC15, 103 cmbsf | place: Arctic Ocean: Southern Knipovich Ridge | collected 2010
CTGCACCAGCCAATCACCTTGAACAAATCCTGGTTCCGCTTGTTGCTGCCTGAGCTTAAAATTACGCACAAATGGCAAACGGTTTTTCACCAACACATGATCGCCCGTTATCCTGGCCAGCATCCACATCGCCCCCAAATCGGAATTTTTCATGGCATCACCATCGGCCTCTTTCACGGCACCATGATATTCCTGACCACCGATCTCAAGTCCTTCAAACATATCCGTCCGCCAGAGAGAGGTTTTATCATCTTTTACATAGGTATGCATGGCTTCAACACGCTGACTCAATGATTCACTGGTTTTCTTTTTGTCAAGAAATTCCGGAAATCGATAAATATCATACATGGCATGTTTGTATGTCTCAAACCAGCTACCCTCGTGAAGAGAATACCGGAATGAAAAAGAAATTGTATCACCCACATTTAGTAAAGAACCTTCTTCTCCCAACACCGGTGAATAGACAGTAGGTGTAAGCTCTCCGCTCCGGTTCATAAGTGAAAGGCCCAGCTGCCACCGGTCATGCGTGTTTTTATCGTTTTCCCATGGATCACGTCCGCTGCCTGGCTCGGGAATGACAGCCAAAGTTATTCCCTGCTTAGAAGAGAGTAGCGGCGATACCGTCGTAGTTGTTTTCTCTCTGGCCAACACCGGTTGGTCGGGTATGCCCCATCCATATCGATAAGCTAGTTCAATATCTTTTTGTATCTTATTTCCATACAGAAAACCTGGAATCATTCCCTGCTCTATTTCTTCCGCGGTAAATGTCATCAAACTTGGCGTCGAAAAAGAAAAATAACCGGATTTTTTTATTTTAATCCGGAGCGATACTTGTACATCATGGATCCAGATAGAATCAATATTCCAGTGGGAATGAAGTTTTACAAATTCATTCTCGTAAGAAAAAGATAGGTTGTTCCTATTATTTATTTTGATACTCGAGGGATAAAACTGAATGGCTGTTCCGACACTATTGTTTTCCACGGAATTAAGCGGAATGTGATCTACACCGAGATAGTCTTTTCGAATTATTTGTTTATGATTTGGTTTTTCTTCTGAATAAATCATCGTATAGGATCCGGAAGGTTGCCCAACCTCAATCCATCGTGAATCCGATTTTATTTCCACCTGTTCGATCGGCCAGCCCTGATTATCGTTTACCCAGGTAATTCGGATACGGTCATTTTTCAGGGATATTTTTTCACCGGGCTCACAAGCTATAAAAAAGAAAATCAGAAAAAATGCACAATAGAAATATTTTATCAGAGCATGTTTGTTCATAAGCTGAGGCATTTTGTATCTCCCATGATTGCAATATTGTGTCACCCCTAACGGGATTAATGATTTTATTTGGTGATCTGTATGATAGAAACATATCACCGCTACGTGATTCTATTCGTTGATGCCATGTGCTATTGTTTAGGGCGAGATGTTTGTGGCAGGGTGACATGCTTTTGTCCCCTCCATGCTGGCAGGGAGGGGGAATCAGGGGGAGGGTCGCGGAATATGACCCACCCCCGTCAAGGCCGGGCCTTTAAGGGCCTATATCCCCTCCCTCTCCGGCTGCGCCGGACAAGGAGGGGACTTTTTTTGGATAGATCAATTGTTAGAGTCCCGCAGGGACGATATATTTATAGCAAAATCATTCCAAAAAATAAACGAAACCCCGTAGGGGTAGTATATTCTTAAAGTTTATTTTAGAACAATCATCTTACGCACCCAGACAAACTTTCCGGCGGTGAGCCGGTAGAGATACAATCCATTGGCCACAGGAATACCGACCTTGTTTTTTCCATCCCAGACCACCGATTTATATCCGCTTGTCTGAAACGCATCAATCAGTTTTCTCAACTCTTGTCCTCTTACATCATATATTACCAGGGAAACTTGCACCGGTTCTTTTAAGCTGTATTCGATGGTTGTGCTCGGGTTGAAGGGATTGGGATAGTTTTGTTGCAAGGAATATTCAGGAACGATGAGGCTTGGGTCTTCGAGATTTGTGCTGCCTTCTGTTTCAATTATCAGTTTGGGTGAATACTCTGAACTGTCCTCATTTGCCTTAAATTTGAACAGACAGTCAATCCCATCCACGGCATCAATGCGCAGACTGAATTGTTTTACCTCTTTTTGAATCAGTTCATTCAGGTAATCGGTTACATCCCAGGTAAAATAGGTATTCACATCTGTCTTGCTCCTGACTATTGATGTCCCTGCTTTTTTGAATTCGGCGTTGGCCGGTTTATTGAACCAGGCCAGAGTATCGCCAAAAACTTGTTCGATACATTCTATATTAAAGGTAACCGGGCCGGCAACATCGCCATTATAACAATAGATTCTTAGCATGGCATTTTCCACCGGGTTTGACAGCTCGGCCATATCAAAACTCAGAAAAGCTTCCCGGGCCCAATTGGGATCATGTTTCACTTCAAAATAGGTTAAGCTATGCTCTCCATCATTCCAATATTGCCGCACCATGCCATCAAAAAAAGGCACCAAGAATTCGTCCCCAACCGTGATGGTGACACTTCCCGAAGCGGAACTCAATCCTTTGACATCGCTTACCGTTAGCAGGGTATAGGTTGTGGTTTGTAGCGGTGAGACTGTAATTTCAAAAGGCGTCTGTTGAATACCATTAACATCGAATTCATCTTCCCCATCGGTATAGGTGATATTCCATGGTGGTGAGCCAGATAAATTTATTCGTAGATCCGCTTCTTCACCCCTGAGAATCGCCTGATCGCCGGTTAATTCAGCCGTAACCGGCATTTTAACTGAAAGTATACTTTGTTCTGATTCAGTCGTTTCACCATCGGAACTTTTTGCGATCAGTTTAAATACAATTTTTTCAGAATTTGGAGACAGGGGCACGCTGAATTCAAACGGGTACAAATAATCATATATGGGAGTACGTCCAGTATCGTTGATTGCATATTCCAATCTCATTTCCGAATACATCCCATAAGGCGCGGCAGAATAGATATATGCCCGGGTTAAATGATCTCCAAAATTGATTATCATTGCTTTGGCATTGGCATAATTGAGTTCCCTGTAGTCATTCCACCAGCGATTCTCGACTGTGTTCGCCAGCATATTGTCCTGAATCGTCGTTGGAATATTTACTCCCTCAATGGCTACTGCCGTAATCCCGTCAGCGGCCACATTGATCTGAAAACCACCGTTCGCAAGTGAAGAGGAACCCGTTAAAGAGTTTTCTTCCCAAATTTCAAGGGAATATGACGTCGAAAGATCAAATGGCATAACATTTTCATTCAGAGTAATCACACTTGAAACTGGTTCTGAAGATTGATTTGTAAATACGATATAAAGTTTGCCGTTTCCACGTGCTGCAATGTAATTTAGCTCCTGATGGCTGCTTTCAAGCATTCGTTGGGGCATCCACAAGATGAGCTCTTGTTCTTCATATAACTGACCGGGTCGATGCCCATATATCTTATTCTGCAAATTGGCATAGCCCTCACTATACTCCGAAGGAAAGAAAATCTGTCCGTCTGATTTTACATAGACATCGGTTACTAGATAATCTAAAAGCAGAGACATCATGGGCCACACATGATTATAGTGCATGGAGGTCGTAGAATTCAGTTCTTCATGGGAGCGATAAGGAAAATCCGGTTTTTCATATACCGTTGTTCGATCGGTATTCATATGATAACCAGGGAACGTGGTATATCTTCCGAGAATAGCATTTCTGGCTATACGTCCTAAATATTCATCACCGGTTTGAGCGGCAATACGCAGCATATATGGCGCATGGTGAGCCATAAAGACAGCCCTGTGCTTATTTGTAGATGTTGGAGCTGCTTCACTATGTAAACCGATTGCTGAAATCCGCCAGGCAGGAACCGTTTCTTCTGGAACGGAAATAGAATATCCGTTATCTCTGTAAAAAGGTGCCTGGTTGCCCAAATTTACCGCAATATCTTGATCAGGAATCTTCGGACTCATCCAGATATAGCGGGTATATCGCCTGGCTGCCTCATGTGCTGCTTCCAGAAGCTGATTATTTCCTGTTGCTTCATAGAGTTCCATTAAATCTATAAATTTTGGTGCCAACCCTACCCAGAAACTAGAGTTGTTATGGTGTAAATACAAAAAATCTTCCTGCATCTGATCGATTCTGTCAGATATATATATAGCAGCACCTGAATTGGCATTCTGCAAATATTGAAAACTACCGGAAGCCCGGAATAACCCGAGATTATCTCGCATAGTTTGCTCGTGGGCACTCTCTAAATTTACTGCCCGTTCTTTGGCAAGCCTCAATAAAAATCCAGAAGCCTTACCACTGATACTGTAAAGGGCGGCCAACTCGGAACTGTGTGCCACGGGACTTCCCAGCCTGTTAAAGGAAAAATCACTCATCAGAAAAGTATTTCGAGTTCGCGAGAGCATAAATTCCATAATGGGTAAAGCTCTCTGACGGAAAATTGATGCATTATCAGTCACAAAGGCAATGTTGAGCGGATTCAAGGAGGATACATTTTTTACCCCTCCAGGAACATCAGTCTGGTAAGAACATCCCTTTAATGAAGGTATAAATCGACTATGTGAATCCATTCCATAATCTATCAGATTATCAAGCGTTGTATTTAAAGAGCCAAGGACGTTCGTTCTTTTATACTCGTTGAAAGCAAAAAGTCTTTTTGCTATGGATTCCGATGCAATATTTATATTTCCCTCACTTACAAACAATCTTAAGCGGAAATTATAGGATTCTCCTGATCTTAGTAAGGAATTCGATAATCCCAAAATAGGTGCCCAGATCATCGGTTGAACCCTACCACTCGCATTACGAACGGCGACACCAAATTCGCTACGATCAAGGCTGGTTGGCATTGGGGTGAAAGGAAAATCTTCAGGATGAACCACTACTCCATAGGTCACACCTGCCTCCGTTACCAATGAAGTGGGCAACGGGCAGATAAAAGCTGGTGAAAGATAAGATATTTTTGGGAATCTTAATTCGGTCCATACCGATGGTTGCCATAATTCATCAATCTCCTTACGGTGATAGACAGGTGCTCCATTATAGCCAACAGAGAAATATCCAGAAGTTACTGCTTCCAGATCAAATTCTAAAACAGGTTCCAACTCTCCCTCGGGTAGTGATAAGACTGCAGCTAACTTAAATTTTTCATGAGGAGGAAAATGAAAGATTACGGTTTTACCAAAATAAGCTGAATCTGCATCTGCTTTATAAAGACTACCGGCTTTGAATAAACCTTTCCTATTACCCCAGGTTGGTACTCTTAAACGAATATCTTCAATATCCAGGTGGATACTACTCATTCTTGGTTCATTCTGAGTTGCATTATACAAGACTGCGAATGATGGCATAAACGATTGTCGTGCACCCGAGCTTATCTCTGTAATCACTATTTTTAGAGAATCTTCCGTCACTTCAATCGAGTATCTCTCATTGGTTAAGATTACCTCTGCGTTGGCTGAACTATCCGAATAGCCATTTAGGAATGGAATCCCCAGGCTTAGAATGAAGAAATAAAGAGAAATTATGGATATTGACGGTTTTTGGTTTTTCATAGATTTCTCTAAGTAAACACATTTGGATGAGATCGCCACGCTCGTTCTACTCGCTCGCGATGACACCTTAAAAGTCATTGCGCGGATTCCGATTTATCGGGAGACGAAACAATCTCATACCTCTTCTCACCATTTCAAAACTGCTTGTTCAGACTTCGTTACTTCCCCCTCGTTATCCGTTCCTTCCACATAAAATGTAAAATTTTCACCATCCTTTATATCAACTGTAAATTCAAAAGGATAAGCATTGTCGACAAGCGTGTACCATTCTTCATCCGATTTATAGGATAGTTTAACATTTTGAAGATCCTCAAACGTCGCTTTAAGGTATATGTAGACACTGCCTAGGTTTTCACCCATTGAAAGAACAAAGGCATGTGTTCCACCATATTCCAAGGTAGTGTAAGAATCAGTTGACAGTGCTTTTCCCTTTCCAAGTTTATTTTGGAATACGGGATTAATATCAACATCTTCAATCATTATGACAGTAAGACCTGCTGGCGCAACACTGATTTCAATCTTTCCATCCACGAGCTGTGTCGGTTCTACTTCCTTATTCTGCATCCAAATCCGTACAGGATTTTCACCCAAGGACAGACGATTTTTATCAATCGTTATCCAAGATGATACCGTGTCATAGCTTTGATTTGTTAGAGCCAAATATAGTTTATTCTGACCACGTGCAGCGATATAGTTTAGCTGCTTTGACTCTGCTTTCAGCAATCCTTTGGGCATCCACAACCAGGCAGCTTCTCCATCGTAAAATTTGCCGGGGCGATCTCCGTAAATTTTTCCCTGCAAATAGGCATATCCCTCGACATATTGGGAGGGGAAATCAATAGTTCCCTGTGATTTGTAATAGACGTCGGCTACCAGATAATCAAGTACCAATGCTATAAACGGCCAGATATGGTTGTAATGCATAGATGTTGTAGAATTGAGTTCATGGTGAGAGCGATAGGGAAACCAGGATTTTTGATAGGCTGTACCACGAGCGGTATTCATGTGATATCCTGGAAAAGTAGTATAACGTCCGATAACAGCCGAACGGGCGATATCGTGTAAAAAATTATCATGGCAGTCAAAAGCCATGCGCAGCATCAAGGGAGCATAATGGGCATTTAGTATTCCTCGAGGTCCTTTACTTGTTGGAGCTGCCTCCGCTCCTAACCCAATCTCAGATACCTGCCAGGCTGGTACAATTTCTTCTGGAAGATAAATCGGTGGAAATCGTTCAGGATTATCCCGATACAATGGTGCTTTTCCACCGTGATTAACCAAAATTTCACTATCCGGAATCACTGGACACAGATATAAATAGCGCGTATAAGAACGAAGCCCGTTTATAGCTGCATCTAAATATCTTTTCTGATTGGTTGTTTGGTATAGTTCATACAGTTCAGCCCATCTTGGCGTATATGCCTGCCAGAAGAACAATCGCCAGTTCTGAATGTTGTTAAACGTGGTTGGGTAATTGTTCAACCGTTTTTCAATATAATCATCCGCCATGGATTTCGCTTCATCTAACCATTTTTGAATCCCGGTAGCCTGGTATAAAGCCATGGCATTTTGCCAACGGTGTTCGGGAATCTTTTTATCAAGATTTAACGCCCGCTCTGCTCTAGATTTATATAAATCTTGTGCATACTCAAGAAAATATGGCAAGCGTCTTCCGGAAAGCTGATAAAGCGCTGCTAATTCGGAAAGAGGATAACCGGGTCCTTTTAGCAACCATGATGGATTTTGATTTGCCTCTCTATGATTGGATAAGAACAAAAATTTTTCTCTGGACAGTCCGAATTCTATTAAAGGTCTAGCACGTTTTTTATAAATCTCTTCATTATCCGTCACCATAGCAATTCCAATTGGATGCAGAGCAGACACATTTTTCACTGCACCCGGAACATCGGTAGAATAATTACAGCCTCGTAAATCGTCGACAAACTCGCTGGATTTGCTCATGCCATAATCGATCATATTTTCGAAAGTTTCATTGAGAGTTGTTGTTGTATTCTTACGATAGTCATGGAATCCATAGATATTGCGTGCAACATGTTCATAGGTATCCACGCATCCACCAGGATAAAGGACGAGATGCAAAAGAAATGAAAAAGAGGTATTGCTTTCCATTTTTGATTTTGGCCCACCTAACACCGGGGCAAAAATCATCGGCTGAGCATTCCCACGTTCATTCCGTAATATAACGCCAAAGTGGGTATTCTCTGGTCTGGGCATGGCATATTCGAAAGGCAACTCAATTGGATCAGCAACGACGCTGACGGTCACACCTGCCTGGGTAACCATTGTGGCGGGAAGGGGACAGCGGAAAGCGTCGGTCAGATAAGAATTATCCGGCATACGTTTTTCATTCCAGATTAACGGCTGCCATAACTCAGTTAAATCGCTCACCGCTGTTTCGGGTGTACCGGTATATCCAATGGAATACCAGCCGTCCTGCGTTGGCGTAAAATTAAATTTTATTTTAGGCGATGTGTCACCCTCCGATAATTCAATTTCTGCGCTTAATTTAAAAGCAGGATGCTCAGGGAAAATCCATTGAAGTTTATTGTTTTCGATTTTAACCTCATGCGCGGTCACTTGGACAAGCGGTGCAGCGTTGAAATAATCGGCCGTACGTCCCGCCCCATATGCCTGATCGGTTTCGGGATTATAACCATCCTCCACATGCAGATCGGAATCTATGGTCATGCTGGTATCCCGGCCCCAGGTCCATACATTATAGGTTGTCTTCAAATTAGGATCGTTAAACTCACCCCAGTGCATAGCTCTTTTTGGATCTTTATCGCTCATTAAAATTGTGAAATGCGGTTTAAATCGATCTTCACCTATTTTCTGCCCTGAAATCAAGAGTGATCCGTTTTCTTCCACCTTAACCATATATCGATCATTTTCCCATCGGTCAATTATTTTTTCTGAACATTGGATAAATAAACTAGAACATAAAATAACAACATAAAAATTGATTTTCATAATTGTATCTCCCACCATTTTAAATATTCTTTATAATTACTCTCAGGAGAAAGACCCCTTTTCTTCATGGTTGCATTATAGTAATTCTCTCTTTTATCTTTCCGCAATCTTTTTAGAATTTCCTCATTACCGGGATCATTTGGATTATCACCTGTTTTTTTAATCCAATCATTTAAAACATTTCGCATCTCATGCATAACGTTATTGAATTTTGAATTTTGAGCCAGGTTGTTTAATTCATGGGGATCATTTTCCAAATCATACAATTCTTCTCGGGGTTTCGATTCTGAGAAAAATTTTGTCTGATCCGCATTCAGCTTTCCTTCCTGATGCAATTTTTCCATTAAGATCAATCCGGGATATTCAAGATGCTTATAACTGCTCCATTGATTGTAGGGAATTTTCGGAAAGAAATTTCGAATAAATTTATAGCGCTTATTTCTCACGCTGCGCATTCTGTCAAATGCTTCACCGCAGCGGTCCCTGGCTGCAAAAACATATTCCCTTTCAACAGAATTACTACCGATGAATTGTAATCCTTGCATGTCTTCCGGAATAGGTTCATTAACGATATTTAAACAAGTCGGCACAAGATCAACAGTACTATGCAACTTTGTATCTACCGTTCCCGGTGTAATTCTATCTGGAAATTTGATAATAAGCGGCACATGTAATCCGGGTTCATATAGAAACTGTTTTCCCCGAAAATGCGGTCGGCCGTTATCTCCGAATAAGAATACAATCGTATTATCTGCAAGACCCTCATCTGCAAGTCTTTGCAAAACTTTACCAACTTTTTTATCAAATATCTGAACCGACTCCAGATAAAGTGCCCAATCTTTTCTGGTTAAGGAGTGATCAACATAATAAGGTGGAAGTGCTACTTTTTCCGGATCAATAGGATTAGTTTTATCTCTTTCAAAAGCACGATGCGGCTGATAAATTTGAACTTGGGCAAAGAAGGGTTGTCCTGGTTTTCGCTGGCTCCAATCGGTACCGTCGAATGGATGATCAATTAAGAAATTGTAATCCGTTTTTGCAGGTTTACTGTCTTTTACGCCATAACCACAGCAGGCAAAATATCCTTTTTTCCTTAAATGATCCATCAGAGTATTTACATTCGAAGATAGCGGTTTTTTATCAAGTGTTCTGTGATCTTCCGATTGTATCGAATTTTGATACATTCCGGTTGTAAAAGAGGATCTGCTGGGAGAACATACAGGAGAGGTGGTAAGAAAATTGGTGTAAAGCATACCTTGGGATGCCAGTCTGTTAGTATTAGGTGTATGAACTATTGATTCCCCATAACATCCTAGCTCCGTGCCCAGGTCATCACCTACTATCCAGATTATATTTGGTTTGCTTTGATGTGACCGGCATCCGGATAGTACATTAATATAGGGGAAAGCCAGACCAGTACCAGCCTTTATAGTATGTTTTAAAAATTTTCTGCGGTTTAACATTATATCACGGAATTTCTAGATGGAATACGGATAACGCGGATGACACTTGATCTCTCATCGATAGCCGTTGTCGTGTCATCAATCAGTATATGGGGTTCCAGTTCATTATCTGCTTCACTGGCGTGGAACTTGACCAGGGCTGCCACACCGGAAATGGTATACTCTTTCGCGCCATCGGAAGACACAACTCTTCAGGGCGCCAAGCCATCCAGATCCAGTCTGAGTTTTACCGAGTCGGTGGGATTGGCAAAAGTCCCGGATAAAATTACCGAATTGATAAATTTTTTGTAAACAGCTCTTTTCTCTGTTTATACTCCTGTGAGTCAAAATCAATATCATAATATCTGAAATAATCAAAAAAGCACACCCCGTTTTTACTGGCCATCCTGATGCCGATAGAAGAAAGCCATATAAAAAAGTCATTTTTGGGTATGCGATTTGAATTAATGGTTGCAATGACCTTGCCATCGAAGAAGAAGTTAAAATAATCGGGCGTAAATTCAAAGGCCCAGGTATAAAGCGTGTCATTTAAATCATGAGGTGTAGAATGTTTTTCTCTATATATACTCTGATTTCCTCCATCCCACCATTCAATAATTCCGTAGGAAAATTCGTTTATATTGTGCGTACAATAATGCTCCAACCCGTCGATTTCCGAACGCGAAATTGTAATGGGATCCTGGGAAAGATAGTTCCTGCCGTTCGAGTAGGAAGTCCAGAACGCTTCATGCCAGCCATCCCCCCCGTCAACTTTTACCGCGGTCTCAAAATACCCGTATTTAAAATTTCGCTTTGAAATCACCCCGCCGCAGGTTTGTGGAAAATCCCCATAATTTTCAATTAACATATCAATCCGAAGCATACTGTCTTCAATAGAAACATTTTTGGGCACACAGATGGAGATATCGCCACGTTTGGTTTCCCGGTAAAACCACTCGGTAGTATCAAGAGATTGGGTATTAAATTCATCGGACCACTTGAGCTGGTAGCCATCCGGTGCATTTTGAGCATGTATTAAAAATGACATAAAAAGAATCAATAAAACAATAATTATCTTCATAATTATACCCCTTTTATTTTATATCGAGATTTTTTTGCTGCTGCTGCCACCACGACGACTCTATGCCCGGATATTTATTCCTCTTGCGCTCCTGAACAAAGGCCCGTGTCCGCTCAAAGATGGCCATAGCAACCAATCCACCAAAATAGATTAGCATGACCAGGATATCCTGCCAATGCAGCTTCACCAGATTCCCTTCTTTTTGAATCGTATCTTAGGATTACTTGATTAATTTGAGACAAAAAGGCTGTCTGCGGATGACAGCCTGGAAGGACAATTATTTTAACAATAGGAGTGGGTAAATAGTGTTTTAATCGAAAAATTTGGTTTTTACTAATTTTTCAATTTTATGTTAAGGGCTTGCCGTAGGCGAATTTCCATTTTTCATCAGCCGCCATTTGCAGACCTTTCACAGCCAGCGTATACGCCTCCTCAGGCGATAATGGTTTCAAAGTGGCAATCGCCCTGGCAGCCTGATCAAGTTGTTCAAGGTCCAGAATACCAATGCAGGCACACGACAGGCCGGGTAGAGCCAATGCATATCGAATGGCCTGATTATAATAATCCTCAGGTAATCGGCATCTCCCGGTTCGTCCACCTGGATCGGCCACTTTTTCTCCCCCTAAAACTTTCATAGCAATAAGACCAATATTTTCTCCATGAGCACGTAACCAGATTTTATTTTCAAAATCATATGTATGCTGAATCACATAATTTACAGCAAGCATCAATACATCAATTTCGCCACTGTCTATCGCATAATGAAACCGGGATGGGTGCTGGTGGCCTGAGGCTCCGATATATTTTATAATGCCCTGATCTTTGGCTGAGCGCAAAGCGCCCATGGCACCTTTATTTCCAAATATTTCTTTCAGATCTAGCCAATTATTTTCAGCACCAAGATTGTGCAAATGTACCAGATCAATATAATCGGTATGCATGCGCTTCAAACTTTGTTCCAACAAGCGCCAGGTTCCATCATAGATTGCTTCTTCAGTTTTGGTAACCAGAAAGAATTTTTCACGAATATTTTTTAAGGCCGGTCCCATTTTCGTCTCTGAAAAAGTACCTGCGGATTGCCCATAATTTGGTGCAGTATCTAAATAATTCACACCCAACTCCGCTGCCCTGTTCAGGATGTTATAAATATCATC
>SDBT01015228.1_pt1 | contig 12229 bp, 9 predicted proteins | sample 2277101 | NCBI WGS metagenome assembly SDBT01 (sample SAMN10404973, study PRJNA504765) | marine sediment metagenome | isolation source: marine sediment core GS10_PC15, 103 cmbsf | place: Arctic Ocean: Southern Knipovich Ridge | collected 2010
TTATAAGAAAGAATATATATCAGAGTTATACTTTGATAACTTAATTACGAATGTAAAAAAATATGATGCTATTATCGATCAAAATCAAGCAGACGTTGAAAAGGCTACAACAAATCTAGATTATTGCTATATCCATTCTCCTATCAATGGAAAAATAGGTATTTTAAATATTGATTTAGGAAATTTAATATCTCAAGACGGAGCAGAGTCTCTTACAACAATAACGCAGGTTCAACCAATATATGTAACATTTCTAGTTCCTCAAAATGAGCTTTATTTAATTAAAAAATATCAAAAAAACCAACCCTATTTAAAAACTTTAGTATCTCATGATAATTTCGAATCTAAAGAAAATGATATTGAAGGTGAGCTTAATATTATCAACAATGAAATTGATGAGAAATCTGCTAATATTAAATTAAAAGCTGTTTTTAAAAATTCAGACAACCTCTTAACTCCCGGTGAATTTGTTAAAACAAGACTCATATTAACGATACAAAAAAAAGCTATAATAGTTCCTTTTCAAGCTATTCAGATAACCCCTAATGGAAAAGTTATATTTGTTGAAAAAAACGGGAGAGTTGAAATGAGAAAAGTAAAACTTGGCAATCGATTTGATAATAATATAATTGTTCTTTCTGGAGTTAATGCAAATGAAAAAGTTGTAATAAAAGGTCAAATAAACCTCGTTGATGGATCAAGTGTTTTTGAACTTAAAGAGTAAAAAATGAATATATCTTCTTTATTCATAAAAAAGCCTGTAATGACCGTCCTTGTCATGATATCTATTTTACTCTTCGGCTACATTTCTTATAGAATTCTTCCTGTAAGCGACCTTCCAAATGTTGATTATCCAACCATTTTAGTAACTGTTGTAAATCCCGGATCCAATCCTCAAACAATGGCAGCAACCTGCGCTACTCCCTTGGAAAGAGAGTTCATGACTATCGATGGAATCAATAATATTACCTCAAATAGTGTTTTAGGTAAGACAAGTTTAGTTATACAATTTAACTTAGATAAATCCATGGACACAGCTTCTTTAGATGTTGAAGCTGCAATAAATAGAGCAACTCCTAACCTTCCTCCTGATTTACCTTATAATCCAACATACAATAAGGTTAACCCAACGGCAACTCCAATCTTGTATTTAGCAATATCTTCTCCCTCTATGCCACTATCAAAATTATATGATTTTGCTAATACAAATATCGGCCAAAGACTAACGATGATAGAAGGAGTCTCGCAAGTACAAACCTTTGGTTCACCATATGCAGCTAGAATACAAGTAAACCCAGAAAAGCTAGCGGGTATGAACCTTGACATAAACGATGTTGCCACGTCCATAACAGAAGCTAATGTCGAATTACCAACCGGAAAATTATATGGTGATAAAAATGAATTTACCATTGATGTCGATGGTCAACTTTTTGATGCTGAAGGATACGAAAATATAGTTATCAAATCTGAAGATGGGGCTATAGTTAAAATTTCACAAATAGGAAAAGCTCTAGATAGCTTAAAAGATGATAAATATTATCTTAACTATAAAAATAAAAAAGAAGATGTAAAATGTGTGGTTTTGGCAGTTCGTAAACAGCCCGGGCAAAATACTGTTAGAGTAATAGCTGAAATAGATAAACTCTTACCAACTATTATGAGACAATTGCCCTCTTCTTTAAGAGTTCATCGTGTTTTTGATAAATCTAAAACTATTATTGATTCAGTTAATGACGTCAAGTTAACTTTGATTATAGCTTTTATATTAGTGGTAGTTATAATTTATTTATATTTAGGAAAATTTTTAAATACTCTCATTCCAATCTTAACTATTCCCATTAGTATCTTTGGAACTTTTGCAGTTATGTACCTCTTAAATTTTAGTATAGATATTTTATCTATGCTTGCTATTACCTTAGCAATAGGATTTTTAATTGATGATGCGATTGTTGTATTAGAAAATAATGTAAGGCATGTTCAAATGGGGAAAACGCCTTTAGAAGCAACCTTAGAAGGATCTAAAGAAATTTCTTCTACAGTTTTATCAATGACCATTTGTTTAATATCGGTTTTCATACCTCTTATCTTTATGGGAGGCATCGTCGGTAGGCTTTTTCAGGAGTTTGCTCTGACAATTGCTACAATTGTTTTAATATCGGGAATAATTTCGCTTACCCTTACTCCTCTTCTTTGTTCTAAGTTTATTGCTCCCTACGATAAAGAAAAAAAGAAAAATATAATTGAGAGATTTTCGAATAAACTAAACGATAAGATGCTTGGATTTTATGCAAAATCCTTGAAAATTGTTTTAAATTATAAAAAAACAGCAATTTCTGTTGGTATTTTTTGCATAATAGGCGCTTTATTGCTATTTAAATTTTTACCAAAAGAGTTCTTGCCTGATGAAGATATGGGGTTTTTAATGGGTTATACAGAAGCTCAAGATGGCACTTCCCCTCATCAAATGGCTGAGTATCAAAAAACAATCTCTGATATTGTAATGCAAAACCCTGCGGTAGAGAGCTTAGTTGCTGCAGCATCTACTTCAACTGATAATGAAGGGCTTCTCTTTATTAAATTAAAACCATATAACAAAAGAAAGCCTTTTCAAAAGATAATTAACTCTCTTATGAAAGATCTTTATCCAATTGCAGGCGTAAATTCATACGTTTCAACTCTACCTCTAATAAACCTACAAGAAGGAACTCAAGCAAAAGCTCTATATCAATATGCTCTAACTTCTTTAGATCAAAATACTCTAAATCACTACGCTAATGAAATGCTCTTAAAAATGAGAAAAATACATGGATTTACGCAAGTATCTTCTGATCTTCAAATAAACCAACCTCAACTAAATTTTGAAATTTTAAGAGATAAAGCATCATTTTTAAATATTTCAGCAGCAAAAATCGAAAGATTTTTAATGCATTGTTATACAGATAAAAAAATATCGACAATTAACTCTGATATCAATCAATACGACGTTATTGTGGAAACCTTGCCCTAATATTATAAAGATCCATCAACAATTTCTAAGCTCTACATAAAATCAGATGACAACTCTTTAGTTCCGATGCAAGAAGTGGTTAAATTAAATGAAACCGTAGGCCCTCTATCAGTAAATCATTTAAATGGGATGCCATCGGCTACTATCTCATTTAATTTATCCCATCTACCACTTAGCTCCGCTGTAAAAAATTTAGAAAAAATATCTAAAACTACTCTACCAACAGCTATTTCAGCAGAGGTTCAGGGAACTGCTAATGTTTTTAAAAAATCATTTCAGAACTTAGCTATTTTGCTTATCATTACTGTTTTCGTAATTTATGTAATTTTAGGTATTTTATATGAAAATTTCATTCATCCTCTAACAGTAATGAGCACCTTAGCTCCAGCTGGCTTCGGAGGACTTCTTGTTCTTTTAATATTCAATCAAATCTTATCTCTATATTCATTCGTTGGACTTATTTTGTTAATTGGAATTGTTATGAAAAACGGTATTATGATGGTAGATTTTGCTAATGACAACCTTAAAGAACATCAATCTGCTCATGATGCAATTTATAATGCATGTCTAGTGCGTTTTCGTCCTATTATGATGACAAGTATTGCAGCTTTTATGGGAGCACTTCCTATAGCCTTAACAATAGGAGGAGCCTCTGCTCTAAGCAGAAAATCGCTCGGTTTAGTTATTACAGGAGGGCTAATAATTTCTCAAATTTTAACTCTTTATTTAACACCTGTAACCTACATTTTACTACAAACTATCATAGACAAAATCAAAACAAAACTTTTTAAGAAAAAGCCTGAGCTTGGATAAAAATCTCTTAAGATGCTTTTGAAATACAACTTAATTAGATCATATTTCTAAAAAAACCCGATATCTTATCTATAAAATCATTACCTAAAATTTTTGTATAGACCACTATTTCTATTTCCTTTTTTTCTTCATATGGTGCGAACCATTCGGATTTCTTATGACTACTATATTCTTTTATAGAAGTCACCATGTAATCTAGATGACGAAAAATAAAAAAGACATTAACAGTTAAGTCGATAAAGGCGCCTATATAAGGGAATAAAACAGTGAATATTAGATTAGCAATAGTTCCAATTAAAATAGTTTTAGGATAGTATACTATAACTTTTCTAATCACATTATCTGTTGTTTTAAGAACCTCAACAACTTGAGATTTAAAATTTCTTATTGTATCACATTTTAAAGAGCATGTTTGATACATAGGTTTTATATCTTTTTGATATAATTCGGAAAATCCTTTTACTACACTCATAAATTACCTCTTCTTATTAAATGAGATAAAAAAAAATATACTAATCGAAAATAAAAAAAAACTAAAAAATTCTTTATCTTAAATTGTTATTAGATGTTAGTATTTTTTTTTATGGCGCAATATAAAACACATTCAACATTTAATATCTTTTTAGCTCTTCCTCTTTTTCTTTGGGGGATCATGTATTTTTTTCACCCCCAATTAAATCTAATAATTACCTTCAGTAGCTGTTTTGCATATGCAACACTTTTTATGAATCCAGACCAAGACATCACAAATAAAATTAAGCTTTTCTCTATTCGTGGTTTTTTAACCCTACCCTTTCGAGGATACTCTTTAATTTTTAAACATAGAGGAATCTCTCACTCTTTTATTTTAGGAACTACAACTAGAGTTTTATGGCTTGGAGGATTTTTCTACGGGATTTTATATGTTTTAGATAAACCCTTTTTCAAAAGAAATGAGCTTATAGCTATTTTAAAAAGCGATCATTTTCTATATGGGTTTTCTGCAATAATTTTAGCAGATTTTTGTCATCTTTTATTAGATTTTAAACATAAAAAATAAACAAAATATAAATTCACAATCTATCTGTTATACAAAAGTATTAAGACAAAACTTTTACGCTCTCGAAGGATTTTCTATGGATATCCGATGGACCATGCACAATTAAAGCTTTTCTATGTTTTTCAGTTCCATAGCCTTTATGTAGATTAAAGCCATACAAAGGATACTTTTGATGATAATCTTGCATTATCCTATCTCTTGTAACCTTTGCTATTATTGATGCGCAAGAAATAGAAAAACATAAACTATCTCCTTTTACAATAGCTTCAGATTCAATTGGTATAATCGGATGGTTTCTTCCATCGAAAAGTAAATAGTCGGGTTTTACTTTTAGATTTAAAATAGCTTGCTTCATAGCAAGTAGCGACGCTTGATGAATATTTATCTGATCAATTATTTTAACCTCAACAATTCCAATTGAGTAAACAACATCTTTGTTATTTATTAATTCATTATAAATTCTAACTCTTTCATCTTCTGCAACTTTTTTAGAATCATCTACTCCCTTAATGATTAATCTATCCAGAAGCATGCAAGCAGCTGCTACTACAGGTCCGGCTAAGGGGCCTATTCCCACCTCATCTACACCTGCAATATATTTATAGCCTTTCTTTTTTAGTTCTTTTTCATAAAAGCGAAGTTTATTGATTCTGTATCTTTCTTTATTTGAAATTTTTGGCTTTTTACTTTTCACTTAAGATGCATCCTTATTAAAGATGCATCTTAGTATAAGAATTCATTTAGCTGCAAGAATTTCCTATCTTACAAATTCAATTATAAAGGTCATAATTTCAATGAATTATACGACAGTTTTAAAAGCTAGATCTAGAGCTTGACGAGATAGAATAATATTTTCACAAAGTATTTGCAAATAATCAGACTTTTTATACGCCTTAGCAAATATTTCTTTCACTGTTTTTTCTCTAAACTCATTGTAAAATAACTTTAAAAAATTTGCAGTTAAAATAGCTGGGAATTCAATTTTTCGTCTCAGGTTTGACTTTTTTGATATATACTCATAAGCACTTTCTATATTTTTTGATTTTTTCATTATAAAAATTTCTGGAGAAATTTTCTTAGCTTTATTGAGATTCGGTTGCAAATCCTTTTCAAGTGAGTGGATTATAAAACCATCTTTTATATTATATGTTCGACCAAGTTGCTCAAAATAATTAAAAAAAGCATCCTCAAAATTTAAATCCTTTATTTTAATTAACCCCATATTTGGATCCCAGATATACGTACAATCATTACTAGCTTTTATAATATTAATAATATGTCTATTGAACGAAACGTGATGAAAACCTAAAGGTATTTTTTTTAAGAAAGTCTTAACTTTTTTTACATCTAATGGCCTCGCAAAAACATGTATATTATGAGAAAGTGGATATACACTACTTTTGATCTTATTTATTCCTGGATGCAAATGGCACAAAAACCCCTCAATTGGAGCTCCATCTCTAAATAGAGATGCTATAGCTTTGAGATGATCTTCAATGGGTTTGTTTGCAAAAGAGAGTTTAGTATTTTCATATAAAAAGTTAAACCAACCGCACATGCCCATGCAAAGACCATTTGGGAAATTTGCTGGAGAAAGAATTTCTAAATGTTTATTTTCATCTTTTACTATTTGTAAACTTTTGATTTTTGAATCTATCTTTCTTGTATCAAATGAACTATTAATATAATTAGGTGCAACTCTATTAGTCCCTGGCATTAAGAGTTGATTTCCGAATCTTGTGATTAAACGGATTTTTTTATGAGAAATTTCTGCTTTTTGAAAATAAATAGATGTTTTATGTAAATAAAAAGGCTTTGTGATAATCCCTAAAAAAACATCTTTTATAATACTCAAATAAAGTTTTGCTATTATTACAATTTTATTGGAATTATTAAACGGTTCGATTTTTGATAAGTCTTTAGATTCCCCAATAGATTTTAGATGCGAAATTGGTTTTTCGCCTTTCATAAAACTATTGAAATTATCATAAGAACTTAAAAGATTATTTAAATCAACAGCCGCCATATTTTCGCCTAGTAGAGCTTTAGTTTACATGTTATGGTTGACATACTAGCATTTTCACAATTTAAAATTTTAGATGTTTTCATCTTTAAATCTTGAGTTAATTAATAAAAAAAAATAGCATCAATTAATTATTTTTTAATAATAACTATATTATTTAATATAGTTATTATACTAAAAAAAACACATACAATCAATTCAAAGAAATATTTTAAATGGCTTATTTAATTAAATATACTCTTCTTTCATGATAAAAAATAATTAGATGTTAGAACTGGATGAAAGCATCATCATAACCCCTTCAGACAACTTAACTTAGTAGATTAGGTGAAATACATCAACTAATTTCATTTTAAATCCAATCTATAAAGCATTTAACATTCTTACAGCATTACCAGCACACTCATAGAGATAAGATAGATCTAAATAAGCATATTTACTTACAAAAATCTCTAAAGATTTTTGTATCATCAGTATTGCTTTATTATATACTAAAAGAGCCTCTCTATATTTTTTTGAGCTATAATATGAATTTCCCAAATCTTTATTCGTATTAGATATATTTATATAGGTTTTTGCAAAATATTCTTTTATATTATCAACAATTAAAGAATGAGAGTTTTTTTTCTCTTCTACTTTAATAGATTCTTCATATAATTTAATCGCTTCCTCAAACTTCGATAAAGCTTTTGAGAACTCTGTTTGGTTTTTATAAATAAGACCTAAACTATTAACAAAATGAGCCCTTTGTATATTCAAATCAAGATCATTACATTTGAGATCTAGACCCTTTGAGTTCTTTTCGATTGCATTGTTATATTTTTCTTCAGCATCGTGGAAATTTTCGCTATCATACAAAAAATCACCCCATCTACTCCAAGCACTTGCAAGTTTATTATAAGTCTTAGCTAAACAATGAGATTCACATTTATCTTGATCTAGTATCTGTTTTTTAATCAAATCTTCATATTTTTGTATTTCATCCTTAAATTCTTCTTCAGCCTCTGTTACGCTGCTATCAGAGTTTTTATTTAACTTACTTTTTATCTTTGCTAAAAGCTTCGATAGAGCTAAATCAATAATTTGATTTTCTATGTTTAGATCCAAACCGCTTGTACATGCTCGGTGAGCCTTTTGAAAAGAATCATTTTCAAAGTATTTTTTTGCCTCAAAATAATGGTTTAAAGAATTATTAATTTTTTCTAAAGACCCTTGAAGAGTGCTAATTAGATTGTTTGCTTCATCTAAATCTTTATTTTCAATAAAATCCTCTCTTATAGCTTCCTTATTACAAAAAGGACACTTCGAGGCTGAGCTATTAAATATCTTATTTATTTCATTTAATGAAAAACTCTTAAAACACTTAGTATGGATAAATGTTTTAGTTTTTCTTTTATCTTGTATTATAGAAAGCTCAATAGCAGTTTTTGCAGAGGTTTTATTTGTCATAATTTTATCTCCATTATAAAACTTAATTTAAAAATTAAATAATCTTTAAAAATAATAATAAAAATAAGATATTTTATTAGTTAATAGCAAGTTTATTTAAAAGATTTTGATAAAAAATTAAATCATCGATTGTATTTCATATAAATTCAAAATATTGTATCTAAAATTTTTATAATTCACCTACTGAGTCATCGTTACTTGAAGAGCTTTAATATAAGGCTTAAGATTGGCAAGCTCATCTTTAGAAGAAAAATAATCTGAAGTTTTTTGCATAATTGAATTAAAACTTGTATGTCTTTCGAAACAACACTTTAAAAAAAATATTGGAACTAATACAAAAGCTAACCATAATACTTTTACTGAAGCTTTTATTGCAAACCATTTCATAGACCCTCTAGTTTTATTAAAAATCGGAAAGTTTCCTCTAGATCCTTGAAAAATAAAAATATCAGGTTTTACTTCTGAAACATTTGGTAAATTATTATTACTAGTTGAATCTCTTTTAAATAATACAAAGCTGTTTTTTTTACCGTCTTTACATAAGACTTTTTTAAATACATTAAGAAAAGCCTTTTCCAGATCAGAATCTTTTATTTTTAATAAACCTAGATTCGGATCCCAAAAATACATACAATCATCAGAAACTTTGATTAGATTACATGCATGACAATTGGCCATTAGCATATAATTTCCAATAGGCAGCTGTTTTAATACATCTTGTGTATCTTTAATTTTACTGAAGGGATCATCAAATTTTTGTGCATAAACAGAATTCATATATAGCTTATTTTGAATAGGTAGAGCCGTTGCAAATTTTTGCATTAAATACCCCTCTATGGGAGAACCATTTTTAAAAATGTTAGCAACAGCTTTGACATGAGATTCCGAAGGTTTATCCTTGAACATCTCTTTTGTGTTCGTATATAAAAAATCAAACCATGTAGACATACCTCGACAAATACCGTTATTCTTCTCATTTAATTCAAGAGAATTTTTACCTTTATGCTTATCAATAAGTGTATCTTTTATTTGTTTATCAACTCTTGTTAAATCTATAGAGATATCTTCGTAATCAGGAGAAACTTTATTTGCAGAAGTGACCAAATGATTAGTGCCAAATCTAATTTTGTTTAGTAATTCCATTGCAGCTTTATCAACTTTATCATTATGTGGATCATGCTTTTTAAAAACTGTATAATAAGGCCATTTTATTATACTTAAGTTTGCATGTACATTAACGACTACAAAATTTTTAAAAATTGATAACACTATTTTCAAATAAGGGAATTTATCTATCGAAAAACTTTCCTTTGACATCGAAACAGCTTTTAGTTTTGAGATATGCTCCTTTCCACTCATAAATTTTGCATATTCATCATATGAACTTAAAGCTTTTGAGAGGAGTACGCTAGACATGTTCTACTCTGATTATTAATAAAAGAAAATGATGCTAATACTATTTCTATTAAAAGAGAATCTTTTTTCTAAACAAATCACGAAGTTAATGTAATTTTTGTTTCCATAGCATGATGATCTGATAGAGCAGATAATATTTCAGCTTTCTCATCAAAACTTGGAATTATTTTAGTTTCAACTACGTAATTTGGTTGATCTATTAAATCTTTAGGTGATTTTTTTAATATAAAAGTATGATCTAAATCAAAAGCCTCTTCTCCTTTTTCTGTTTTATCATTTGGCTTTTCATTCCATAGTTTTTTAATAAATTTATCGCTTCGCCAAGTGCCATTTGTACTTTCAGTTGTTTTTTGAAAATACTCAATAAGATCAGTTTTATCATACTCTTTTTCAGAGAAATTTAAATCTCCTGTTAGAATAGTAGGAGCATTAAAAACTTTACTACTTTTTATATCTTTGATAATTAAAGCTATTTCTTCTTTTCTTGCTTTTATTTCTTGAGCACTTGGCTTTGAATCATTTAGAGAATATTCCAAATGCGCAGAATAAACCCGAGCTATAGCTTTATTCTCTTTATCTATAGCTTCAAAAGCAAAACCACCTCTTCTACAAGAGCCTTTATTATGATCAAGAGTATCATGAAAATCTATAAAATGCGGATTTTGAATTTTATATTTAGATGCAACAAAAAGACCACTTTTAGCAGCAAAGTGGTGTGGTCCTACATTTAAATAAAAATGTGAATACTGATTTTTCAACTTATTATATAAAGTTTTTGCAGCTTTAAAATCATAAACTTCAGATAAACAAACAATGTCTGAGTTTTGTTTTAAAATATTATCTGCAACTTGATTAACCCTAGCACTCCATGGAAGAACTCCCCCATGAGTTAAAGGATATCCTCCTCCGATAAAGCAGGTATTTAAAAAGAAAACAGAAGCTTTATCATCAGTTGGAAAGGTTTTTTCCTTTGCAATACCTCTTTTATAATTAAATTCACTAGATTGAGTGAAATATCCAAGTAATCTAAAAATCATTCCAACAGAACCGGTAAAAACACTTATCGGAGCTAACAGAGATATCTGCCCAACTAAATATGCTCTTTTCGCTATTTTTTTTAGTTCTTCCGATAAATTTAGATTCTTTGGATCAGATTTTAATGAAAGATTTAAAAACGTTACTTTTTCATGCAACTTGCAAGGAGGATCTGTACACAAAGATGCCATATTGAAAAATAAATAACCTATCTTGTCTCTTATTACTTGATGGCATTTATACCCTTTAGATAACTCAATTTCCTTAGGTAATGATTTTGAAGTTTCTTCTAAAGACTTAGGAAACTCTTGTTTCAAAGATGATGTAGGTTCAGCCATAAAAAATTCTTCCTCCAAAAAATTAAATAAAAAAGCTAAACAATACTTTATTCTTCTTTTGGTTTATCTTCTTCTTTCTTTTTAGACTCGGGGTTTTTCTTAGGCTTTTCTTCTTTCGCTTTTGGTTCTTTTTTAGCTTCGGGAGTTTTCTCTTCTTTTTTCTTTTCTGGTTTTTTTTCAGCTTTCTTTTCTTTTTTAGGTTCTTTTGAAGCTTCTTCACCTTTCGGATCTTTTTCTAAAGCCGACTCTTCTTTTAGAGCGTTTTGTAGAGATGTTTCTTCTTTTCCAATAGCTTTATTTTTCGCTTTTTTAAAGAGCTGCTCTTTAACCTTAGCTTTCTTACCTGATTTTCCTCTTAAGTAATAAAGCTTAGCTCTTCTAACCTTTCCTTTTCTATCGATTTCAATTCTTGTAATTCTAGGAGAGTTTATTAGAAAAACTCTTTCCATAGAACAGCCATAAGCACAGCGATAAACAGTAAAAGTTCTAGAAATACCGGCTCCTTTGATAGCTATTACAATCCCAGTAAATACTTGAATTCTCTCTTTTTCTCCCTCAATAATTTTTGTATGAACTTTGATAGTATCGCCTATATTGAAATTTATCTTGTTTTTTCCAATAAATTTCTTTTCAAATTCTTGAATTGCTTGCATTGTCACTTTGATTTCTCCTATTTAGCTTGGGTTACTTTTTTAACATTTTTTTGTTTTTTTTCTAATAAATATTTAAAATATAGATCTGGCCGAACTTCTTTCATCTTTAACAGAGCTTTCTCTTTTTTGAATTTTTCGATTTCTTTATTGTCTCCAGATCTTAGAACTTCAGGAACTTTTGCTCCTTCAAAAATCTCTGGGCGAGTATATTGTGGCCCTTCAAACATATTTTCTTCAAAAGTCTCTGTTAAAGTAGCATCTTTGTTTCCTATAACATTTGGTATAAATCTACTTACAGCATCTACCACTACAACAGAAGCGATAGAGCCACTTGTTAGTATATAATCACCAATTGATATCTCTTCATCAATTTCTTTATCAATTACTCTTTGATCGATACCCTCATAATATCCACACACCAAAATTAGATGCTCTTTTTTCGCTAGTCTTTTACAT
>SDBT01015229.1_pt1 | contig 12228 bp, 8 predicted proteins | sample 2277101 | NCBI WGS metagenome assembly SDBT01 (sample SAMN10404973, study PRJNA504765) | marine sediment metagenome | isolation source: marine sediment core GS10_PC15, 103 cmbsf | place: Arctic Ocean: Southern Knipovich Ridge | collected 2010
CAGAACCTCCAGGGCGCGCTCGACCCCGCGGCAGAATCCGAAGACGCTGGGGAGGCGGATCTGGCCCCCGGGAAGTTCCAGTACCCCTCCACCGCGGCGCACTCGATCTACCATCGCCGACCCGAACGTCCCCAACTGACTCGGGGGCGGGAACTTTGACTTTTTGGACTCTTCTCGGGACATAATGAGATGATATGCAGACCGCTAATGCTTGAACAAGCTCAATTAGCTCATCGCGGGGAGCACTTTGTCCCCACAGCAGCTTCTACCGAGCCCCCTCATACCAACTCAGTAATGCGGATACCCTTATACGTTTCACCCGCGAGCACGGAGCACGGAGGGACCCACAGTCACTTTTGTTTCGCTTTGGGCGTAGCCTGCTCGCGTGGACGAGTTGTCGGACGAGCCAACCTTGGACCACCCAGCCACCGTTCTATTCGCTCCGTGACGATTTCCGGTCCTCTCGCGCGGTTCTCCTTGAGTTCGGTGCGCGTCTGCTCGACCTCTTTCTCCAGTTCGCGCAGTTTAAAGAACCGAAATTCCTGTTCGGCCATCCAATGCTGAGTGACGGCGCCGCGGAGTTGTCGTTTCAATCGCTTGATCTCCTCCGGATCATTTGTCGCCCGGATCTGGCGCAAGATGTGAACGATGCGGGCCCGCTGGTACCTCTTATCGAGATCGGAGCTGAGCATTTCTCGCGGCCATTGCAGGTAACGAGAGCGGATTCTACGAATGGTCCAATGATAGCGTTGAGGTTGAGAGAGGCTAACGGCGCGGAGGCGTTCATAGTGCTCCGGGTGGACTCGTTTCAGGAAGTTCAGGACCTCCATTTCCTGTTGCGGGTCCAGCGGTCTAAATCGCCGTCTGCCCTGGACGTGAGGCCGCGCCACCGACTGCGTGGTAGGGGTGTTGGGGGCAGCGGGGACGCTAGATGGTTTGCCAGGTTGCGTTGCCGCAGTGGGACGAACCTCGCCCTTGGCCTTCTCAGGTCCCAGCGATCCCGCCGTCGCCACCGTCACTATCACAACCACCCAAAAGCATCCGTTCTTCAGCATGATGTCGGCTCCCTGATTCTTGCGCAACCTTAATCTTCAAAGGGAAACACGTCCGTTTCCGCGAACCAGAAGGTTTCCAGCATCCCCTGGACCGCCTCCATCCTGGTCTCGATGCTGGATTCGATAGGAGCACTGACGAGGACCTCCGCGCGAAGGGCATGGAGGTCTTGCTCGATCAAGTCCAGGTCCAGGTTCTCATCCGGAGCCGCATACGCCTCCGCCAGTATATCCATCGGCAGGTCGATCGCCGACGACGGCGGAACGGCCCGCCAGAGCAGCCCTGCAACGATCAGGATCCCCGCTGCCGCCACTGCTCCCGGCCAGATGAGCCACTTGGAGCGGCGTCGCGGCCGGGCCAACTCACCCATCATCCGCCTTCGCGCCCTTTGCATCGCACCGACCGGGGCGCGAACGTCCGGAATCCCTGCAAGCAGTGCCTCACCGCGGCGGATCTCTTCAGCAATCACCTGCTCCGCGCTGGTAAGCTGCACTGGTTCCCCGTCCAGGTACCGCGCAACGCGTTCTGCTTGTTCTTCACTTAGTTCCATCTTCCGGACCCATCAGTTCTCTCAACGTCCGTAGACCTCGATGCACTCTCGCCAACGCCGTCCCTAGCGGACATTGAAACAGCTCTGCCAGTTCCTTAAAGCTCATCCCGCCCATGTGACGAAGCAACATCATCTGCCGCGTCGTCTCGTCCAGCTTCCCCAGGGCGAGTTGCAGTTTCTGATTCGCCTCGGCGGCAAGCATCTCAGCTTCCGCCGCCGCCTCCCGGCCAGGCAAAGTATCTCCAAGGGCTCGCGAAGTCTCCCCGTCGCCCGAGATGGTCGTGAGCGTCGGGGCGGCCTTGATCCGCCGAATCCGATCGCGAACCATATTCGCCGCAATACGAAACACCCACTGGTCGAGGCGTCCGCGCTCGTCATAAGTTTTAAGCCGCCGGACCAACCTGAGCGTGATTTCGCTCAGTAGATCCTCGGCGTCGTGGTGGCGCCCGGTCGCCCGCAGGAAATACCCGTACAGTCGCGGCCCGTAGGCTCCCAGGAGCACCGAAAAACCCTCAGGATCGCCGGACTTGGCCGCACGGACCGCCCTGCGAAGCTCCTCTGGGTCCACCTTATTCATTGGGTTTAACGCCCGTCTCCAGCGACTATTGTCGAAATCTCTCCAACCGTGCAAACCGCCTCGCCGGGATTGTACACGGACAACGGCGAAAACTCACACGAGTTGTCCCAAAATGACAAATCTCCCCGCTTCTGTCCTTGTTTGAATTGCAGAAGCCCCTGCTCTCGGATGGGTCAGAATCGTGTTTTTGAGTTCCCGCTTTTCCGCAGGCGCCCAAGGTGCTATATTACCCCCCTTCATCGAGTCCAAAGGTTTAACCCGTTTCAGGTATTGTCATGGATGGCTTCGTTCACCTCCACGTGCACTCGCACTATTCCCTATTGGACGGGGGAAATCGCATCACAGACTTGGTAACCACCGCCAAGCATCTCGGGATGGACCACCTCGCCCTGACCGATCATGGAAATCTCTTCGGTGCGGTGGAGTTCTACACCGCAGCTCGCAAGGTGGGGATCAAACCGATACTCGGAATGGAGGCGTACATCTCACCGACCACGCGGTGGGACAAGTCAATGCGCAACCAGGTGACGGCGGCTTACCATCTGCTCCTGCTCGCGATGAACAAGACGGGATGGAGCAATCTCATCAAGCTCTCCTCCCGCGCGTACCTCGAGGGGTTCTATTACAAACCGCGCGTCGATCGCGAACTGCTCAGCGAATTCAACGAAGGATTAATCTGCACCACCGCCTGCCTGGGCGGGGAGGTACCGGCCGCACTACTCGCAAATCAGGCCCAACAAAGCAGGCGAATCGCTGGTGAATACCGCGATATCTTCGGGAAGGACCGCTTCTTCATCGAGGTGCAAAACCAGGGGATGCCCGAGCAGGACCAGGTCAATCCTCATCTCGCAGCCTTAGCGAAGGAAATAGGGGTGGGGATAGTCGGAACCAACGACGTGCACTTCCTTCGCCGCCAGGACAAACCCGCCCACGAAGTCCTGACGTGCATCTCGACGGGAAAGACCCTCGAGCAGTCGGAACTGAAATATTCACCCGAGTTGTATCTCAAGGGCCCGGATGAAATGCGGGAGGCGCTTTCGTCATGGGAGGGCGCCGCCGACAACACGCTCAAGATCGCCGAGATGTGCGATCTGAAGCTCAAGTTCGGCAAGAAGCATCTCCCGGTCTTTGAGACCCCGGACGGTTCGACACCCGAGCAGTACCTGCGCAAGGTGGCGTGGGAAGGATTGAAATGGCGCTTCAAAGAAGACGCCACCGAAGACCACCGCCACCGTATCGAGCACGAACTGAAGACAATAGAGACCAAGGGATATTCCTCTTATGTCCTGATCGTGAGGGACTTCGTGCAGTTCGCGCATGAAAGGAACATTCCCTGCGCCCCTCGCGGCAGCGCGTGTGCGACTCTGCTGGGATACTGTCTGGGTATCGGGGATATAGATCCGATGCGCTACGGGCTGCTCTTCGAGCGATGGACCGACGTCCAGCGGGACGAGGACCCCGACTTCGACATCGACATCTGCCAGGAATCCCGCTCCAAAATCATCCAGTACGTTCGCGAGAAATACGGGCACGTCGCGCAGGTGATCACCTACGGGACGCTAAAGGCGCGGGCAGCGATCCGCGACGTGGGGCGGGTCATGAACATACCGCTGCCCACTGTCGACACCATCGCCAAGAAAGTCCCCACCGGACTGAATGTCACGTTAACGTCTGCGCTGAAGGCCGAGCCCGAACTCCAGGATCTTTATGATTCCGACCCTCAGGTCCGCGAGCTGATAGACCACGCCAAGTCCCTCGAGGGCCTCGCCCGTCACGCCGGGGTTCACGCAGCCGCCGTCATGGTCGCGAATGAGCCCCTGGAGAACATCGTCCCGCTCTGCAAGCAGTCCGAGGGGGACGACGCGATCACTCAGTGGGACGGGGATACCTGCGAGAAAGTCGGGCTGATGAAGATGGACTTCCTCGGGCTGAGGACGCTGACGATCCTCCAGCGGGCCCGCGAACTGGTCCGCCAGCGAAGCGGTCACGACGTCGATCCCGAGAAGATCCCCCTGGACGATGCGGAAGTCTTCGCCCTTTTCGCTCAGGCCCACACCGACGGGGTATTCCAGTTCGAATCCGAGGGGATGAAGAGCGTCCTGCTCCAGATGCAACCGCAGCAAATCGGCGACTTGATCGCCGCCAACGCCATGTATCGCCCCGGACCCATGGAGTTCATCCCCGCTTACTGCGCCCGGAAGAACTCTCTCGAGCAGATCCCGTCGGTGCATCCGCTGGTGGATGATATCCTCTCTGAGACCTACGGAATCATGTGCTATCAAGAGCAGGTCATGCAGGTGCTCAACCGCCTGGGGAACTTACCGCTCAATACGGCCTTGACGCTGATTAAGGCCATCTCGAAAAAGAAGGCGAGGGTCATCACAGCCGAAAAAGAGAACTTCCTGACCGGGGCGAAGAACAACGGTCTTGACGAGGAGGAGGCGGGACGGATCTTCGAGCTGATTCTGAGATTCGCCGGTTACGGATTCAACAAGGCCCATTCCACTCGCTACGCGATCGTGGCGTACCAGACAGCGTATTTCAAGGTGCACCATCCGCGCGAGTTCCTGGCGGCTACGTTGACGTTTGAATGCGGGGACACGGACAAGGTCGTGCGGTACATCAGAGAGGCGGAGCGCATGGGCGTCAAGATCGCCCCCCCCGACATCAATACGTGCGGGGCGGATTTCGCGGTGGACGGTCAGCAGGTGCGATTCGGACTCGCCGCCGTCAAGGGCGTGGGCGCTCGAGCGGTGGAGGGGATCGTCTCCGCACGCCAGGAGGCGGAGCATTTCACGGACCTGTATCATTTCTGCGAGCACGTTGATCTCCGCGCTGTCAATCGCGCGACCATCGAGGCGCTTATAAAGTGTGGTGCCTTCGACGCGCTGGGGGCGCACCGGGCGGCGATGCTGGCGGGGTTGGATCGCGCTATCCAACTCGGTCAGGCGGCGGCGGAGAACCGAAAGAGCGGACAGATGAACTTCTTCGCTATGCTCGGTGAAGATGCCCCCGACAACGTCGCCCCGCAGTTTCCCAAGGTCGAACCGCTCAGCGAGGCCAAACTGCTCGCAGCAGAGAAGGAAACGCTCGGATTCTATATAACCTCCCATCCACTAGTGCATTACGGGCGAGAGCTGGACTCCCTGAGCCTACCAAAAGGAATCGCCTTGGGGCGCGTGGACAACTATCGAGACTCCACCGCCCTTACCGTCGGGTGCATGATCGATTCCGTCCGCACCACCTTCACCAAGAAGGGCAACGAGAAGATGGCTATGCTCACCCTCGAGGACCTGACCGGGAAGTGCGAGGCCGTTGTCTTCCCGAAGACCTACCAGCAGTGCGGACAACTGCTGAAAGAGGGGGCGATAGTCTTCATCTTGGGAACCGTCGACCGCCGCCGCGAGCGCCCAAACATCATCGTGAATCAGATCGTACCAATCGACGATGCGCTGGAGCAACTCACCGCTCAGATCACACTGCGTCTTCCCACGAGCAGCAAAGAGCTACTTGAAGGGGTCCGTGAGGTGCTCTCTCGCCACCACGGGAATCGCCCTGTCCTCCTGGAACTGACACCTGCGGTGCGGTGCGATGTGAAGGCGGTCATCCGGGCGGACCCGCAGTGGTTCGTCGCCCCGTCCCGCAAGCTCATCGAAGAACTCGAAGAGCACCTCAAGCAGGAGGACCTCCTGTTGGTCCCGAAACCCAACGGTAACGGCAACGAACGCGCGAACGGTAAGGGGCGACGTTACTACAGACCTTCTCGAGCCCCCGAGAACTCCAGATACCGACCCGCAGTCCCTGAAAGGGCGACAGGACATACCGGGGGAAATTAGTGCGTCGTCGGAGGGGCTTACTTGAACTCCCGCGGGTGACGTTTCTTCAATTCTTCTATAGCCCAGGTGCGGTCCGTTCGCTTCAGGTACTCGCAGTATTGCTCCAGGTGCCCGCGGGCGTGGAAGGGTCCGCCCTCCTTCATCACAATCTCGACCGGATCGGTATCGTAACCTGCAGGCTGCGTCGCCATCATCTCGTCCCACCACTCCGTCAGGTAACCCCCCGCTTCCTTGCAGATGTCCGGGTGGGTGGCGGCGAGGTCGCACACTTCGTGCGGATCCTCAGCGACGTTGAACAGCATCTCCTCGTCGAACAGGTGGTACCCATCGTGGTAGGTGCGAATGTACATCCAGGGTCCGAAGCGAACGGAGCGCTGAGCGACGTGGCAACACTGGGAGAGGACGAGGTATTTCCGCCCACAATCTTTCCCATCGAGAATCGCGTTGGCGTAGCTTTGCCCGTCCCATCGCTCGGGCGCCTCCACACCGAGCAGGTCTGCAAGTGTGGGTGCGAGGTCGAGCTGGTAATGCAGCCCCTCGTCCACTCCCCCGACCTTCCCACCAGGGAAGCGAATTATCATAGGTATCCGCGTCGTGATGAAATCCGCCGTCGCGTGCTCACCGTAAATCCCCAGCTCACCAAGATTCTCCCCATGGTCCGAACTGATAATGATAACCAGCTCGTCCATCACACCTTTTTCCTCGAGGGCGGAGAGTATCTGCCCGACGTGCGCGTCCGCGTAGGCAACCCCGCAATCGTACCCGTCGATGAATTTGCGGAACTCACCCAGGTCGCGAATCTCCCCCGTGTATCGCGGGAAGGTGGGATCGCATCGGTTGTCGTACATGTGCACCTCACGCGCCCCATGCGGGTGAGGTTGAGAACGATGTTCGTTAAGCAATTCCTCGGTCAACCACGTCAAGCCCGGATCGTCGGCGAAGGGATTCCCGAATTCTTCCGGGGCCCGATAGGGTGTGTGCGGGTCCCAGTAGTTGACGTGCAGGAACCAATTGTCATCAGCGGCGTTGCGGGAGATCCAATCGAGGACGGTGGGTGTGATCTGCTCGGCGGATTCGCTTCCGCCGCCCCCAGTATCGTACATCTCGCTGAACCCGGCGTAGAAGCTCCAGGAGGAATGCCGCTCTGCAAACGGACTGATGGTAACAGTCCTGAGTCCCGCTCGACGCAGGATGTGAGGAAGGCTCTCCCGGCTGAGGCGACTTGTAAATCCACGGCCAGGTCCTTCAATGCGGATATCGGCCGCCGTCCCCCCGTGCCCGACCACCCCGTTATGGATTCCGAAAAGCCCGCTCATCAGCGCCGTCCGCGAGGGAAGGCACGGGGCGTCCGAGCAATGATAGTTCTCGAACCGAACCCCCGCGGCCGCGATGCGATCGATGTTCGCAGAGGTCTTACGATGGTATCCGTAGCACCCCAGGTGGTCCGCACGTAGCGTGTCAATGTCCACATACAGGATTCTCATCTTCGTCCACCTAACCGCATCAGGTACAAGGTGATCACATACTAAAGCCCTCGCCGAGATGATGCATCCCTCGCGGAGAGATGACAAGCAAAAGAATCTAACTCATTTCTCCGAACAGAAGGTTCATTCCGTTCGGATTTTCATTTTGACAGAAACGCCAATCGCCCTTAAACTCTTGGGACTTGCTTGCGGTGTGTTCGCTGCAAGGAGGTTGCACATCAACGCCAAGGAAGGCGGGAACTTCCCAGGGCAGGTCAGGGTGAGTTCCATCGGGTTTGTTCGGGTGAATGTTTGGTGCTTCGCGCTTCTCTTGTGCTTACGGAAAGAAAGGCGGGATGATGGCGATTGTCGACCGGATGTTGTGGCAACGGATTATTCAGCAGGTCGTCGCGTCCGGCGGCAATTTGATTCGCCCGTGGTTTACCAGGCTCGAACCGCTCTCCCTCGAGCACGGGCTACTGGAAATTCAGGTCCCCGGGGGCAGAGAGCAGGCCTACTGCCAGAAACACGCCAAGCGTCTTTTCACCGACGCCGCCCAAGCCGCCACCGGAAGGCTTGTGAGCGTCTGCTTCCTCACCGGGGCTGAAGCAACCGACGCCTCCGACGAGGTCGACACCGTTGACGCCTACGAACGCGAACCCGAGTGGAGTCCCCTCAACGAGGACTACACGTTCCAGACCTTCGTCAACGGTCCCTGCAATCGGCTGCCGCATGCGGCGTGCCTGGCCGTAAGCGACTCGCCCGGTAAGACCTATAACCCACTGTTTATCCACGGGAACGTCGGGTTGGGCAAGACGCATCTGCTTCAGGCGACCTGCCACAAGATCGCCCGCGAGATGCCCCAGGCGAACATCTCCTACCTTTCCTGTGAGACGTTCGTCAATCATTTCATCGAGGCCGTCGAACGTGGACAGCTCCACGAGTTCCGCTTTCGATACCGGCACGCCGACGTCCTGGTGATAGATGACATCCAGTTCCTCTCCGACCATGAGCAGACACAGGAAGAGTTCTTCCACACGTTCAACACCCTCTACCAATCGCAGAAGCAGATCATTCTTTCCAGCGACCGCGGGCCAGCTCAGATCCCCGATCTGGAGGAGCGCCTGGTTTCGCGTTTCAACTGGGGATTGGTCGCGCGGATCGATCGGCCGTGCTACGAGACCCGCGTGGCGATCGTCCGCAAGAAGGCCAGGATGCGCAACATCGAACTGCCCGAGAACGTGATCTGCTTCATCGCCGGAAAGATCGATTCCAATACGCGCGAGCTGGAAGGGTCCATCTCAAAGGTCGCAATGCTCGCACAGGTCCTCGAACGGGGAATCGACTTATCCCTCGCCGAAGAAGCCCTCGGAATCGACTCCGTACCCAGCGAACGCGAGACCACCATAGAGCACATCCTTAATGCCGTCATGGCGCGCTACAGCGTCCGACTCGCAGATTTGCAATCGAAGAAGCGGAGCCGTTCCATTGCATTCCCGCGACAGGTCTGCATGTACCTCGCACGCACGTTGACGCGTCACAGCCTCGAGGAAATAGGTGGATATTTTGGCGGCAGGGATCATACCACCGTCCTGCATGCCAACAAGACCATCGGTAAGCTGCGCGAGCAAGATGCTCAATTCAAGGCAACCTTGGATATACTCACTCAACAGATCCAAAGCACCGGGTAGGTTTACCCCGGTCAACTCGCTCGGGTCCTGGCAAATGCGAAACTCAAGACCATGCACTACTGCAAATCTCGAATCCCGGTTTCCAACAGTTCCTGTGGACAACTTCTGGGGACCCTGTCTGATACCCTGTGAGTAAACTTCCTGCTCCCACTCTAGTACCCCACCACTGGAATCGGTAATCGTTTCAACTCGTCTTTACAAGCACCTTCCCCAAGAACATCCGACAGCTTATCCACAGCGCCACAATGCCGATACCGTGCCACAACTCCTGTCTTCGGCAAGGGTTCGTTAGGTAGGCTGCTTGATTGCACACAACCCACACCTCCTATTAATATGACTACTAATTTAAAGATATACTAACCTTACTCGTATAAACATCCCGGCCCCATCACCCCGAGTTATTGCAGGAGACTCCCTCATACGTATAATGCTTTCTCGTATGGTGCAAGGAAGCTCCAGAACCGACGTTCCCTCCGCGTCTCGACGATTTCAGGTCACTCGTACTCGGCGAATCCGCATCGCGGTACCGTTAGCTCTATTTGTGATGATTGTCTCTATCGCCACAGCTGGCTACGTCATAATCGAACCGGAATACACTTTTCTCGATGCCCTTTACATGACCATCATCACTATTAGCACCGCTGGACACCGCGAAGTACACGCACTGTCTGAAGGCGGACAGATCTGGACCATGATCGTCGTTATCAGCGGAGTGCTCACAGGCGGAATTATCCTGAGCCTGCTCGGTGCGATGGTCGTGGAAGGGCAGATTCGAAGAATCTTCGGGAGGCGTCAATTGGAAAACAAGATTAAGAATCTCTCTGAGCATGTGATTGTCTGCGGATACGGCCGGATGGGTGAGCGAGTTGCATTGGAGTTGAAGGCTGCCTCGCGGAACGTTGTAGTCGTCGATGGCGATCCGGACCGTACGACTCTCGCCGAGGCTGCGGGACTGCTCTACGTTCTGGGCGATGCCCAAAGCGAAGATATCCTGAAAGCCGCGGGAATTGAGCGGGCCTCTGAGTTGATCGCCCTGCTGAGCAGCGACGCGGAGAACGTTTTGGTAACGCTGACGGGGCGGCAGCTGAACCCCGCGATGCGAATTATCGCCCGCGCAGTGGAAAGCGCTACGCAGGGGAAGCTACTCCTCGCCGGTGCCACCCGGGTTGTCTGCCCGCACGTGATCGGGGCGTCTCGGATGGTGGATATCGTGGTCCGCCCCGCCGTCGTCGACTTCGTAGAGGTCGCGCACAAGGGGGTCGATCTGGAGATGGACCAGATCAAACTGCGCCCCGGAAGCGAACTGGTCGGAAAGTCACTGGGGGAACTCGAGCTTCCGCGGCGCGTCGGGGTCCACGTGGTCGCCATCCGCCGCGCCGACGGTGAAACCATCTATGAACCCACCGCTGATATTACACTCGCCCCGGACGATACGGTAATCGTTATCGGTAAGCGTGGAGCGGGTCCAACCCTCCAGCAGTTATATCTGTGAATCCAAGCACCCACGGGCGTACTTCATTAAAGCCACGTCGAAAAACCCCCTACCCTGAGCGATATACTTTCGCTCGAAGTTCGTCCCCACCAGCTCACCCTTCGAATCCCCCATCCGCGGAAACCCAACGGTGACGAAACCCACGGTATTCGCAAGTACTCTCTGGATATGCTGAAAATACTCGAGGTGGTCGGTCACGAGTATCACCTGTCCACCCGGTGCGAGCACGCGGTGGATCTCTCTCATAAAGGACAGGCTAACGGTCCTCCTGCGGTGATGCCTTCGCTTCGGCCAGGGGTCGGGAAAATATATGTGCACTCTCCAGAGTGACGAATCGCCCAGGGACCTGCGGATGAAGTGCGCCGCGTCTGCGCAGAGCATGCGGACGTTGGTTAGCTGGGCCCGGCGGAAGCGGTCCGCCGAATACTCCGCGTACGACCTGGCCCGCTCGATACCGAGAAAATTCAACTCCCCCCGCGCCTGCGCCCGCGCTAAGAGGAACGTCCCCTTCCCGGTCCCGACCTCCAGCTCGACGGGCCGGGCGTTACCGAACACCTCCACCAGGTCCACGGGTCCGGCTGCGATCTCATCATCCAGCAGGACTCCGCTCGTGTCCCACTTGGACCGCCTCCCATGCGTCATGTGTTTCGGGGATTCACTCCGCATCGGGATAGTTTCCCACGCATCGCTCAAGCAGGTCAATAGGGGCGGCCATTTCCGGTTGTTCGCGCTGTTAGCGGGTAATTGTCGCGGACCAATAGAACGGGCCCGTCCATCGAAATGGGCGGGCCCGAACAGTTTTAGCGGAAGGCGGCTGCGCCTGGGTCGGGGCATGGGTGCGGTCAGTCTTCTATCAGCGACGCCGCCTTCCTTGTTTCAGGTTGTCAAACGTTATTCGGGTATTACCATTACCCGAGCAGTTTCAATGCCATCTGCGGCATCATGTTGGCTTGGGCGAGCATGGAAATACCTGCCTGCGCCAACACCTGCGTCCTTGTCATAGCTGCCATCTCGCTCGCAACGTCCACGTCGCTGACACGCGATTCGGCGGCCATGAGGTTCTCGGCCTGAATGTCCAGAACGCTCGCTGCCGCCTCCAGACGGTTCATCAAGTAACCGAGCTTGGCACGGTATTCATCCTTGGTCTTGATCGCGTCGTCGATGTCGGCCAGCGCCCCCTCCGCACCGATCTGCGTCTTGATCACCAGACCGTCCTCGCTGCCGGTCGACTTGATCCAATTGCTGTCGGCCAGCGCGCTGCCGTCGTCAGTGACAATTACCAGCAGACCGTCCCCACCGGCCTTGGCGGAGAGCTTCAACTGGTAGAGCTTTGTTTCGGCGCTGTAGACTATCTTGGAGGCGTTGTAGCTCGCCTCAGTCTGCGATGCGACGTTGATCGCGTCGTTTACCTCCTTCATCGTCCAGAGTTCATCACCATCGGCGGATCCGAGAGTCCCAAAATTAACATCAACCGTGTTCTCGGTCCCGAACGTAAAGTCGAAGTTGATGGCGGCGGTGGAGTCAAGGAAATCCTCGCTCGTCTTACTCGCCGCCTCCGTCATATTC
>SDBT01015230.1_pt1 | contig 12228 bp, 9 predicted proteins | sample 2277101 | NCBI WGS metagenome assembly SDBT01 (sample SAMN10404973, study PRJNA504765) | marine sediment metagenome | isolation source: marine sediment core GS10_PC15, 103 cmbsf | place: Arctic Ocean: Southern Knipovich Ridge | collected 2010
TGCTGGCACAGAAACAGCCGCCCGACTCGATCCTCCAGGCGTTCACGTCGATGCCGATGATCCTCGGACATGAGAACCTCGCCGTGGTCGAGCGGGTAGGGGGGGCGGTGGAGGGCTCTTGGCTGGGCCGGCGGGTCTGCGTCGAGCCGACGCTCTGTTGCAGCGTCCGCGGCATCGACCCGCCGTGCGCGCGGTGCCGGGCGGGGGAATTCGGCGCCTGCGAGCACTTCGCCGACGCCGCCAGCGGCCCGGCCAAAGTGCCGCCGGGCACGAGCATCGGCTACAATCGGCTTACCGGCGGGTCGTTCGGCGAGTATTTCCTGGCCCATAAGAGCCAGCTTGTGGCCGTGCCGGACGAGATTGACGATGAGACGGCCGTCCTGACCGATCCGGCGGCCTGCGCGCTGCACGCGGCGCTTCAGGCCGATCTGGCTGGCGCCGAGAGCGTGTTGGTCTACGGCGTCGGGGTCATCGGCTTGCTGCTGGTGGGGGCCTTGCGGGCTCTGGGCTGCCGCGGCCGTATCGACGCCCTGGACCGCTGGGAATACCTCGTCCCCCTAGCCAAGACGATGGGGGCTGACGAGTTCCTGCGCCTTGGCGGTCAGCCGGAAGAGCGGTTTGCCCGGATCGCCGAGCGGACCGGCGGCAGCGTCCAGCGCGTCCGGTTCGGCAACTGCATGCTCTCGGGCGGGTACGACGTGGTGTTCGACTGCGTGGGTTCGCGCGCGAGCATAACCGAGAGCCTCAAATGGACGCGCAGCCGCGGGCAAGTCGTGCTGGTGGCGACTGGCCACGGCCGCGGCGTGGACCTCACGCCGATCTGGTTCGGCGAGTTGAAGGTCCGCGGTGCGTATGGCCGACAAATGGAGGTGTACGACGGCCGGCGGATCAGCACGTACCAGCTTACGCACGAACTGATGACGGCCGGGAAGTTGAACGTTCGGCCGCTGCTGACGCATACGTTTCGGCTGGACGATTACCGCCGCGCGCTGGAGGTGGGGCTGAATAAGGGCCCGAACCGGGCCGTGAAGGTGGCGTTCGATTTCAGATAGGGAAAGAAATGGCCAAGACGACTCGACCCGTTGTTGGCGTGATGATGGGCAGCGACAGCGACCTACCGACCATGCAGCGGTGCCTGGATCAGCTTGCAGCGCTGGGGATAGGCTACGAGGCGCGGATCCTCTCGGCGCACCGAAGCCCCGAAGCCGTCGGTGAGTATGCCCAGACGGCGGTGCGACGCGGGCTGAAGGTGCTGATCGCCGGGGCGGGGATGAGCGCGGCCCTGGCCGGTGCTCTGGCGGCCAAGACGACGCTGCCGGTGATCGGGGTGCCGATGGACTCCGGGCCGCTAAGGGGCCTGGACGCCGCCCTGAGCACGATGCAGATGCCCCCGGGCGTGCCGGTCGGCTGTATGAGCATAGGTCCGGCCGGGGCGACGAACGCGGCGGTGTATGCGGCGGAGATACTGGCGACGGCCGATAAGGCCCTGGCGCGGCGTCTGGCCCGTTTCAAGACCGATCAGACGCGACGGGTCCAGCAAAAGGATGAGGATTTCCAGCGCAGAATGAAGGGGGCAGACGCACGAAAGGGACGCTTACGGAACGGCTGACAGTTCGGCCTCGACCTCCGACGGCGTGCCTTGGGCGGAATCGGACTTCTCGCCGCGCCCTTTCAGGAACAGGGCCACCGTGCGCCCGTCGATCTCCAGTTCCACCGAGTACTTGTTGATCGCCTTGACGGTCGCTCCCATGAACGTGTCGCCGACATGGCAGCCCCTGTCGTTGATGAACGCGATCGCCCCGGCGGGACCTCGCATAATGCCCGTCAGCCGCAGGCCCGACACCTCGCCCTTGTCGACCGAGGTGAAGTGCGCGGGTTTCCTCTTGTAGGTAAGCAGCGGCGGGTCGAGCGACTTGGCCCCGCGGGTCGTGTTGGGGCTTAGCAGGCAGGTGTAGATATTGTAGTGCCACCCGCTGCTGCCGTCGCGCGGGGAGACGGGCGCCCAGCCAAACCTGATCTCACGCGAGATGCCCTTGCCGGCGAAGGGGTTCTCCGGCCACATCTTTATGTAGGGCCCGCAGGGCCCGTCGGAGCTTAGCTCGCCGTTGGGCTGGGTCATGCCCGTCAGGCGGGCGATGAGGTTATCCGTGTCCAACTGGCCGTTCTCGTCCAGGTGCGCGCCGCGGCCGCCGTGTTCGATGCGGTAGAGGTTGATCTGCTGGCGGACATGGCGCAGCTCTTTGGTCAGTTGGTTGTCCTTGGCGCCGTGGAAGAACTCCGTCGCCTTAGGCAGAAAGGCCGCTACGATCGCCACGAGGAGAATGAGGATCAACACCAGGCCCCTGGCGGAGTAGCCGGCCGCCCGGTGGGCCCGGGCTTGTTGGGCGAGCGTTGGCATGTCAGGCTTGCTGGGCATCATGGTGGGTACCTCTTCAAGAGCGTTACATTCTCAGTTCGACATGATGGTTGTCCTTCTCAAGCTCGACGCTGTAGCCGGTGATTCGCGTCAGCTTGGCGCCGGCGACCGACTGGCCGACGCGGACGAGCTGCCCGTTGATCAGAGCGGCGTCGCCGTGAGGCCCGTGCATAATCCCTTGTAGTGCAAGACCTTCCATGGCTTTTATCGGGTCTTCTTTCAGGCCCTCTTCCGTCTCGGTTTCCTCAGCGGCGGGTTGCGGGGCCGTCTTGGCGTCAATCGCTCTTACGTCGCGGGAAATGGGCATGGTAGCCTCGGCCGGATAGACTTCGGCTGACTCTGCCCGGGCCGGGCTGGGCGGCTGGGCGGCGGTTTCGCCTTCGATAGCGGCCTGGGCGGGTCGAAGAGATTCAGTTGGAGCCGCTGCCGCTGAGCTGGGTTGGCCGGGCCGGCTTTGCTTGAAGACTCCCAGTCCCAGGGCGACACCGGCGACCACTAGGGCAGCCACGGCCGCCGCGACCAGGGGCGAGCTCTTGGACAGCTTCGGCTCACTCGGGCCCGGAGGCAGCAGGGGGACCTTCTCCGGGTCGGGTTGGCCCTGGGAGTTCTGAAGCTTCTGGGCCTCGGCGCGTTTAAGTGCCTCGTTGATCAGGCTCATTATGCGGCCTCCTTCAACTCTCTGACCGCCAGCCTAACCAGGTGGCGATTGATATTGCCGGTGCGATAGACATAGCCTGCCAGCATGGCCTTGTCGCTGATGGCGTTGATCAGTCTGGGTGTGCCGCGGGAGTAGCGGTAGATCTCCCTCACCGCCCCCGTGTCGAAGCGGACGATGCAGTCTTTTTCCGGGCTGATGCCTGCCACCGCAAGACGGTGGTGGATATACTGTTCGGTTTCGCGGGGGCTCATGTTCCGCAGGTGGTAGCGGACGGTGATTCGCTGGGCGAGCTGGCGAAGTTGGGGCTTGGCGAGTTGCTCGCGAAACTCGGGCTGGCCCAGCAGCACGATCTGGAGGAGCTTCTGGCTTTCGGTCTCCAGGTTGCCCAGTAGGCGGACCATCTCCAGCGTCTTGAGGGGCATGTCCTGCGCCTCATCGATGATGACCACCGCGTCGAAGCCGTTGGAGTTGACCTTCAGCAGGAACTCGTTGAGGAGGTTGAGATATCCCAGACGGTCTCGCCGCTTGGTCTCGATGCCAAACTCCTCGACGGTCGCCCGGAGCAGTTGGGTCTCGGTCAGCATCGGGTTGAGAATGAGGGCGGTCTCGAATTTGTCGCCCAAGTCCCGCAGCAGGGCTCGGCAGAGCGTGGTTTTGCCGGTTCCTACCTCCCCTGTCAGGCAGATGAAGCCTTTGCGCTGACGGATACCGAACAGCAGGTGGTCGAGGGCTTCCTGATGCTGGCGGGTCATGAACAGGTATCGTGGGTCGGGCGTGATGTTGAAGGGCTCTTCGTTCAGGCTGTAGTAATCCTTGTACATTTTCGGACCTCTTCCTTGACGGGCGGGGTTGTGCCCGGCCGAACCGTTGGTCTTTGGGCCGTCTCACCGGTTTCTTCGGCAGGCGGCAAGGCCGACTTAATCAGCAAAGGCGTTAAAATCGCGCCGGATTTTTTCTCTTGCCTGGTTTGCCCCGTCCGAGGGGGAATCCTACAATTACAGGGAAGCCGGACGCGCCGGCGGGTATCGACCGGGCCCGCCGACGGGCCGAAGGAGGCAACCGGTCGGAGGCATTGGCGGCAGTGAGGCGATTGATACTTATCATTTTGCTTTCCGGGACGTTCTTGGGCGCCTACCAGCTCGGGCGGATGCCAAATAGCCCTGACCTCTTGGTCATGGGGGGGCGGGGAGTTATCTACGCCGAGGGCTTCTGTCGATGGGTCGGCGGGCTGATTCGAGACAAAAAGGACACGCTCGGCGACCGACGGGACGAGCTGGCCGAGTGCGGCGAGCAGGCAGAGCAGTATGTTGACCAACTCGAGCCGCACGGATGGTTGCGATGAGGCTGGCCGGTAAGATGTTCGGCGGCGGCCGGGGGGCTCCAACCGCAGCCAAAGGGGATCGAATCTGATCGAGGGCGTGTCGGAACGATCCGTCCGGAGTGGCGCAGGTAGGCGGACATTCTGCTCATCCGGCTCCAGACCAGGCGCCGGCAGGCCTATACTTATATGCATGTGCCCACTGCGCAGACCGCGCAAGTGGTTTTATACGAAGCGCACAAAGTAAATGCGCCAGCGTATAGAGCAGCAATGTCGCAAAGGGTTGTTCTCACCACTATGGACAGTGGCGGAGTTATACCGCCGAGCGCATGAATTTAGTGCGCCCGGTATTATGTGCGTCTGCTCAAACAAAACGGAGCGGCAGCGTGAGGCGAATTGGTTTTCTCTTGGGCCTGGGGTTGATTTGTGCGCCGCTGCTGGCAGAGGAACCTTATTGGGTCGAGCCGATGAAGGCTGTCCACGCGCGGTTCGGCGGTACGCCCGGCACGATCATGCGGATGGGCGACAGCATCACCTGGGGATACACGATCGACCTGCCCGCCCCCTATGGGCCCGGGGCGTTTTTCAACCCGCTGGAAGAGCCTTTCGCCAACGCCTCGCCCGAGGCGCAGGGGGCCCTGGATTGGCTGAATGCTTCCCTGCCTGAGGAATGCTGGGACTGGATCGGGCCAGACTACGGCAATGAGGGCGGCCGAGTCAGTAGTTGGGCGCTCGATCGGCTTCTTCCCACAACGCCCAGCCGTCTGGAATGGTGGCTGGATACCCTTCAGCCGGAAATGACGGTGATCCTCTTCGGCACCAACGACCGTTCGGTCGGCGTTGCGACCTTCTCGGCCAACATGCGGGAAATCGTCCAAACCTGCAAGGACTACGGGACGATCCCGATCCTGACCACCGTTCCGCCGCTGTCGCCCGACAAGACGGACATGATATATTTCGTCGAGGCCATTCGCACACTGGCCCAGGAAGAGCAGGTCCCGCTGATCGATTACTACGACGCGATCATGACGCGTCGGCCGACCGATTATTACCCCGCCCTCATCTCCACCGACAAGGTTCACCCGACTTGGCCCGAGCCGTACCGCTACGATTTCAGCGAGACGGCGCTGAATAACAGCGGCTACACGCTGCGGAATTATCTCACGCTCATGACCTGGCACGAGGTCTATCAGGAGGTCATCGTTCCCGAGCCGGTCTCGGCTGCGGCGCTGCTTGCCGGAGGGCTGGTGCTTCTTTCCCGGCGGGGGCGAGTTTCTCCACACGTCACGTCCGCAGCCCCTGAGAGTCCTTGAATCAGGAACAACACGGCCTTACATTGGCGGGGGGATTCGGGCCCAGGCGGGTCCGGAGAACGTTTCGATCGGGGCGACGGCATGAAATTCGTTATCGGTGTAGATTGCGAGGGCCCGGCCTGTGTGGTCGGCGACCCGGGCGCGGCGCTTAGCGCTTCGCGGGACTTTGCCTTTGCTTGCGCCCAGGCGACGCGGGAGGCCGACGCCGCCGCAAGGGCCCTATTCGACGCAGGGGCGGAAAAGGTCCTCGTCTGGGACAATCACGGGCTGGGGGCCAACCTGGAATTCGATCGGCTGGATGCTCGTTGCGACGTGGTGCTGGGGACGGGGTTCCCCCGGCGCTGGCCGGGCCTGGACGAAACGTTCACCGCGGTGCTGACGGTCGGTTACCACGCCATGGCTGGCACGGCGGGGGCGGTGATGGCCCACACCTACAGCTCCGAGACCTATCGGTGGATAAAGGTCAATGGGCAGAAGGTCGGAGAGCTGGCCATCGACGCGGCCGTCGCCGGCGAGGCGGGCGTTCCCCTGATCTTCGTCGCCAGCGACGCGCACGGCTGCGACGAGGCCCGGCGCTTCATGCCGTGGGTCGGCACGGTCGCCACAAAGCAGGGCATGGGACGGCACGTCGCCTTCAGCAAGCACCCGGCCCGCGTTGTCGATGAAATCTATCAGGAAGTCGGCCTGGCCGTCTCTCGCCTGCAGGAGATGCGGACGTTCACTTTTGACACCCCCGTCGAAATGGAGCTCTGCTACAGGAGCTTTCTCCAGGCCTGTCGAGGGCGACTGAGACGGGGAGACTGGCGATTCTCCGGGTTGCGCACATTGCGAAGCCGGCTGGACAGCATGAGCCACTGGCGATGCATGGGGGGGCGCGATCCAGTCTGATGTTCCGGGGGCGCGCAGTATTGGGCCCGGCGCGTATGGCGAATCCAGGGGCAGCTTGTGGTCGACTTCTCGCCAGGGGCTGGGGAGATGCATCTGCCGGCCGGACTGAGGGCTTTCCATCGGCCCGCTGCCGCTTCGGGCGAGTTTTGTCTTGAAACTTCCCCGGGAAGATTTCCATAATACGGCTTCTTCAAGAGTTGCATGCCTTGGCCGGCAAGACCGGCCCGGTGGGTGGCTCGGAGGCGGTGGTGTGATGAGCCAAGACAGTCCACCGAACAGGAGCAGAAGACCTTTGTAAGGGGCCCCGCCGGCCCGCCCGGCCAGTGGGCCGACTTTCCTCTTGGGAGTCAGCGGATGAGTTGCTACGTCGGTATGGACATCGGTGCCGTCAGCGCGACGGCGGCTTTGCTTTTCAAAGGCGAGGCCAAGCCGCCCGAGTGGAAGACCGGCGGGTTCTGGCGATATGGCGGGTCGCTAAAAGGCTTCCAGACGCTGTATCTCAGTGAATATCGCCGCACGCGCGGCAAGCCCCTGGCGGCCGCGACTGCACTGCTGGAGCAGGTGGTCGGCCTGCTCGGGGCCGAGGGCATCGCCGGGCTGTGCCTGACCGGCAGCGGGGCGAAATTGACCGCCCAAGAGATCGGGGCGCCGGTAACCAACGAGTTCAAGGCGATCGCCATGGGCCTGGCCGCGGCCGGGCTGGACGTGCGCACGGTCTTCGAGATGGGCGGAGAGAGCTCCAAGTACCTCCGCCTTTCGCCCGCCGAGAACGGTAGCTACAGCATCATCGATTACGCCACCAACGGGGACTGCGCCGCCGGCACGGGCTCGTTCATCGATCAGCAGGCCGGCCGCCTGCAATACGCCGTCGAGGAGGTCGGTCCGATCGTCCTGTCGGCCCAGCGGGCGGCTCAGGTGGCCGGGCGATGCAGCGTCTTCGCCAAGAGCGACATGATCCACGCCCAGCAGAAGGGCTATTCACCCGCCGAGGTGCTGGGGGGGCTTTGCAATGCGGTGGCCCGGAACTTCCGAACGGCCGTGGTGCGATCTCACGCGGTAGAGGAACCCGTCGCGCTGATCGGCGGGGTGGCCGCCAACGAGGCGGTCGTACGTGCGATGGGCGAGGCGTTCGGGCTCACCGACGGCCGCCTGGTCGTCCCCGAGACATTCGCGCATATCCCGGCGATCGGGGCTGCCGTCGCGGCGGCCGCGGAGGGGGCTTTTGACTTGGCCGGCATCGAACGCCTGCGGGTCTCCAGCGACAATCGCGGAGAGAAGTTCCCGGTCTGTCAGCCGCTGGAACTGGACAACGTGGTCCTGCTTCGCGACAGGGTGGTCGACTATCAACCGGTTCGCACCGATGAGCGAATCGACGTGTACCTGGGCATCGATGTCGGAAGCGTCTCGACCAACCTGGTGCTGATCGACGAGCGGGGGCGGGTTATCAAGGAGATATACACCCGCACGCAGGGGCGCCCGATCGAGGTGGTCTCGGAATCTCTGACGCAGCTTCATCGCGATTGCGGCGAGCGGGTGTGTGTTCGCGGCGTGGGGACCACCGGCTCGGGACGGGAGCTGATCGGCGAGTTGGTGGGGGCCGATACGATCAACGACGAGATCACTGCCCACAAGACCGGCGCGACCTTTATCGGCAAGACGATGCTCGACGGGAAGGTTCCGGACACGATCTTCGAGATCGGCGGGCAGGACTCCAAGTACATCTCGCTGCAGGACGGGATCGTGGTGGACTTCACCATGAACGAGGCCTGCGCCGCCGGCACGGGCAGCTTCCTGGAAGAGCGCGCCGAGGAGCTGGACATCGCCATCAAGGACCAGTTCGCCGAGATGTCGCTGTCCAGCCGGGCGCCCATTCGCCTGGGCGAGCGATGCACCGTGTTCATGGAGCGGGACGTCAATAGCTACCTCCAGCGCGGGGCCGCCAAGGCCGACCTGGTCGCCGGCCTGGCGTATTCGGTGGTCTATAACTACATCAACCGCGTGGTTCGGGGCAGGAGAATCGGTGAATGTATCTTCTTCCAGGGTGGGACGGCCTATAACGATGCGGTGGCGGCGGCCTTCGCCGGCGTCCTGGGCAAGGAGATTATCGTCCCCCCGCACAACGGGGTGATCGGCGCGATCGGAGCGGCCTTGCTGGCCAGGGACAAGATGACGGCCGCAGCCGACGGAACCGCCAACGGCGCTGGGCTCCAAGAGGTGGCGGACAAGCAGCTGGGGACATATGTTCAGTCTGCGCCTCCCCCCGAGCGGGCGATCAGCCGGGTGGAATCGCGTTTCCGCGGCTATGACATGTCCAGGGTGGACTATACCTTGCGGGAGTTCGCCTGCCGGGGCTGCTCCAACACCTGCCAGATACAGGAATTCAACGTCGAAGGCGAGAAGACCTATTGGGGGGATAAGTGCTCCGACCGCTACCGGAAGCGCTCCAAGGCTGCGGACAAGCCGGTTATCGAAGACCTCTTCGCCCTTCGGGAGAAGTTGCTGCTGGACGAATCGGCCCTGCCGGAAACGCCCCAAGGCGCCCCGACCGTGGGGATTCCCATGACGATGTTCGCCTTCGACATGCTGCCGTTCTGGCGACATCTTCTGGCTGGCTGCGGCTTGGAGACTGTGCTTTCGACCTCGACCAACAAGCAGATCGCCCAGGCCGGTCTGGAGACCGTTGTCGCCGAGCCGTGCTATCCGATTATCCTCGCCCACGGCCACGTCCGGGAGCTCTGCGAGCGGGGCGTGGACTACGTCCTGCTGCCGAATATCATCTCCACGGAGACGCGCTGGCTGGAAACCCAATCGCACCTGTGCCCGTGGCACCAGACGCTGCCCTTTGTCGTCCGGCGGGCGCCGGCCCTGGAGCCCTACGCCGAGCGGTTCCTGACCCCCACCGTGCATTTTCGCCAGGGACGGGAATACGTCGGGCGGGAGTTGGAATCCCTCTTCCGCCCCATGGGTATCGCCAGACGTCGCTTTGCCCAGGCCTTGGATCGGGCGTTTGAGGCGCAGGATCGGTTCAAATCGCGCCTGCTGGCCGCCGGGACGAAGGCCATGCATACGCTTGGACAAACCGGCGCCACGGGCATTGTGATTGTCGGCCGGCCCTATAACATCCATGACGCGGGGATGAACCTCTCGGTGGCGAGAAAGCTGCGGGAGTACTACGGTGTCAACTGCGTTCCGATGGATTTTCTGGCCACCGACGAGGTGGATGTTCGGGACGTGAACGACAATATGTACTGGGAGCTGGGTCGGCGGGTGATCGCAGCCGCCAAGATCGTAGCGCGGCACGCGAACATGCACATCATCTACATCACGAACTTCAAGTGCGGCCCCGATTCTTTCGTGAAACACTTTATCCGCCGGGCGTCCGGCAAGCCGTTCCTGAGCCTCCAGTTCGACGGACACAGCAACGATGCGGGCATGATGACCCGCTGCGAGGCATATCTCGATTCCAAGGGGGTCTTGAGGCCTTGGCGAAAGGAAGCCGTGCTCAGCCAACCGGTCTAGACCGGTGAAGTCAATGCCGCTGCGAGGAGGATTGCCCGCGCCGTTGGGGCTTATACGAGGCGCACAAAGTAAATGCGCAAGCGTATAGAGCAGCAATGTCGCAAAGGGCTGTTCTCACCACTATGGACAGTGACGGAGTTATACCGCCGAGCGCATGAATTTAGTGCGCCTGGTATTAGACTTCGTCAGTCTTGGGCGGTGCGATCACCTTCAGGTCCAGTTCGGCCAACTGATGGTCGTCCACCGTCGACGGGGCCCCGGTCAGCGGGCACGTGCCGCGCTGGGTCTTGGGGAAGGCGATCACGTCGCGGATCGACTCGGCCCCGGCCATCAGCATCACCACGCGGTCCAGCCCCAGGGCCAGCCCGCCGTGCGGCGGGGCGCCGCAGCACAGGGCGTGCAAGAGAAAGTCGAACTTCTCGTGGGCCTCGGTCTCCCCGATGCCAAGCATGGCAAAGACGCGTTTTTGGATTTCAGGCGAGTGAATACGCACCGACCCGCCGCCAAGCTCCATGCCGTTGCAGACGATGTCGTACGCCCGTGCCCGCACGTGGCCCGGGTCGGTCTGGAGCTTGTCGATATCTTCCGTCCGCGGCGAGGTGAACGGGTGATGCGTCGAGTCCCATCGATCCTCGTCGGCGTTCCATTCCACCAACGGGAAGTCCACCACCCAGCACCAGGCGAGCCGGTCCGTGTCGATCAGACCCAGGTCGCGGGCGAGGCGAGCCCGCAGGGCCCCCAGCACCTTGTTGACCAGCGCGGGCTGATCGGCGCTGAAGAAGATCAGGTCGCCATCCTTGGCCCCCAGGGCCTCGCGCAGATCGGCCTGCATCTGGGGGGTGAGAAACTTCGCCACGCCGCCGGCCATCGCCCCGGCTTCCAGCTTGCACCAGGCCAGGCCCTTGGCTCCGAACTCGCCGGCATAGGCGATGTACCCGTCGATTTCCTTGCGCGTAAACCTGCCCCCGCCCGGCGGGCAGATGGCCCTGACCACGCCGCCCCCGGCCAGGGCTGAAGTGAACACCTTGAATTCGCTGCCGCCGATCAGGTCGCTGACGTCCTTGAGCTTCAGCTCGTAACGCAGGTCCGGCCGATCGGTGCCGTACTCGGCCATCGCTCGGCTGTACGGAACGACCGGCACGGAATCGGGAAACGCCTTTCCGGACACCTCGCAGACCGCTCGCAGAACCTGATCGGTCAGCGCCATCACGTCCTGCTCGCAGCAGAAGCTCATCTCCAGGTCGAGCTGCGTGAACTCCGGCTGGCGGTCGGCGCGCAGGTCCTCGTCGCGGAAGCAGCGGACGATCTGATAGTAGCGATCCAGCCCGGAGACCATGAGGATCTGCTTGAACAACTGGGGGCTTTGGGGGAGGGCGTAAAACTCGCCCTGCCGGAGGCGGCACGGCACGAGGAAGTCCCTGGCCCCCTCGGGGGTCGACTTGGTCAGGAACGGCGTTTCGACCTCCACGAAGCCTTCGGCGTCCAACTCCCGCCGCATGGCCCGGCAGATCGTGTGGCGCAGACGGAGTGTCCGGGTCATCTCCAGCCGGCGAAGGTCGATGTATCTATAACGAAGGCGCATCTCTTCGGAAGTGGCTGTAAACTCATCCGGCAGGAACGGCAGGGCTTCGGCCTGGTTCAGCACGGTCAGCCCATCCGCCAGCACCTCGATTTTTCCCGTCGGCAGCTTGGGATTCTCTCGTTCCGGCCCGCGGGCGCGGACCTTGCCCGGAACCGAGATGACCCATTCATTGCGCAGACTTCGCGCCAGGCGATAACGGTCCATCGCCGAGGCGTCGTCCTGATCGTCCGGTATGTCGAAGACCACCTGCGTGATGCCCTCCCGGTCCCTCAGGTCGATGAACACCACCCCGCCGTGGTCGCGGTAGCTTCTGACCCACCCGCACAGGCGCGCCTCGGCGCCGATGTCCCGCTCGCAAAGCTCGCCGCAATTGTGGGTCCGTCGGAGATCCTGGTCGCCAAGTCTGTCCATAATAAATATCCTCTGGCCCAGCCGTTGCCTGAATGCGCGCCGGGCGAACCTGACAATTTAGCGAATTCCGGCCGCCGTTCAAACGAAAACGCGAAAGGTTGTTCATGGGGATGAGGGCCGGGG
>SDBT01015231.1_pt1 | contig 12228 bp, 13 predicted proteins | sample 2277101 | NCBI WGS metagenome assembly SDBT01 (sample SAMN10404973, study PRJNA504765) | marine sediment metagenome | isolation source: marine sediment core GS10_PC15, 103 cmbsf | place: Arctic Ocean: Southern Knipovich Ridge | collected 2010
CCGCTTTTTGCCCACATGATAACCATCTCTAAATAGTTTTTGATGGATTCGGGGACTCCCATAGGTCCTGCGACTATTGTGGTATATTACAATTATTTTTTGTTTTAAATTCATATCTTCTATCTTCCTCTGATTGTTAGGATATTTGATCCACCGGTAATACCCAAACCGGGAAACCTTTAGCACCCGGTACATCTTCGTGACACGGAAGGTGTCAGCATGTTCCCGAATAAACCGAAATTTTTCTACGGTTTTTTTGAGAAGATGGCCAAAGCTTTTTTTAAGATGTCTCGCTCCTACCTGACATCATAAAGCTCTTTTTTTAGCCTTCTGATTTCCTCTTCTTGCGGAGCGAGCTTTTGCTTACCATTCCCGGGGAAGGCCAGTTCCCCGTTTTTGCCATATTGGGCAGGCCATCTCCTGAGATTACTATGGGCAATCCCCAGGTCCTGGGCTACTTCTATCATTGCCTTTTCTGATGTCAGACTGTGCTCGACCGCATCTTTCTTAAATTCTTCACTATATGTTCTTCGAATTCCTTCCATATCTTCTGAACCTCCAATCATTTAATTATAGCTCTTAACTTGGTGTCCAGTAAAGCGGGGGAGGTTAAAACATCGCAGAAATGGTAGGCATATTCGGCAATCTGTTTAGAGTCTACTGGATCGCTCTTATGTCCTACCGGATGAAAGGTACATTTCACCTTAAGGGGAGGCTCTACACTTACCGAATAGCCCTCAGCAGAAAGGTAATAGGCAATACCTTGAGAATAGAAGCTAGTAGCTTCCAGGCAGATCTGGTAGTTAGTCTTTCCTATCCGATGTTCTTTTAACCAAAAGAGGAGCTGGTCATATCCTTGGGTGTTATTGGGGATATTCTCTTTGGTCAGGATGGATTGATCCGGAGCCTGATAGATACTGGCTATCAAGGTATCCTTGGCTATATCAAGACCAACAAAAGAGAAGTTCTTTTTCATGATAAATAGTCCTTTTACGATTCCTAATAACGATGATATGAGCTTACTCCATTACTAATCGCTTGATAGCGATGAAAGCACTATTTAGCTTTTATCATCCAGAAGGCTGGGCCTTCTTCGCAATTTAGATTATTTCTTTGGGCTTGGATAGACTTATTCAGCCTTCTTATTCAATACCTGGTTTATTTGATTATTATTCTAATAAATTCATATTAGGTAAGTCTAATGGAGAACAGTTAACCAAGGAATTAGTCATAAAAGCACTGGATATGGCTTTAAAACAGCAAAAAATATCGACTGAATTACTTTTACATTCCGATCGGGGTAGTCAATATACCAGTTAGTTTTACTAGAAATTATTAGAAAAAAATGGTAAACTATTTTTTATAAGCAAGAAAGGCAATTGCTGAGATAATGCCATCATGGAAATTTTTTGTCGCATCTTATAAGGTAGAATTGATTTATCAGAAAACCCTCCAAACCAGAAGAGAAGCTCAAAGAGATATTTTTGAATACATTGAAATCTTTTACAATCGAGAAGGAGTACATTCCTCCCTTGGTTATTACATTCCGGAGGAAATGAGAGTTGATGTTAACCAAACCATCTTAACTGAATGTCTGGATTATCGGGAGAAAACCATTAAGAATGACGCTTTTCGCTTTCTTAAAAGAAAATACCTTGGCAAAAATGAAATTAAAATAGGCATCTATACCGGTTTGCTAATAAGTTCTTCCTAAACGATAGATGATTCCCATGTATCAAAAAAATTAATAAGGAGATGAGTTATGTTTAAAAAATTATTTATTCCAGGGCCCGTTAATGTAAAAGATGATGTGCTTCAAAAGATGTCAACTCCTATAATTGGGCATCGAACTAAACAAGCTTCGGTTTTACAAAGGAATATTAGTAATAAATTGAGAAAATTAATGTTTACTAATAATGAAATTTTGTTATCTACTTCTTCGGGCAGTGGTTTAATGGAAGGAGCCATCCGTTCCTGTACTAATAAAAGAGCTGCAATTTTTTCTTGTGGTAATTTTGGTAATCGTTGGTTTAAAATAGCTGAAGCTAATAATATATCTGCTGATAAGTTCGAAGTTAAATGGGGTACTCCTAATCTTCCAGAAGAAGTGGATGCTATTTTATCTAGCGGAAAATATGATTTACTTACCATTACACATAATGAGACATCAACAGGAATTACGAATCCATTAGAAGAAATTAGTCTGATAGTAAAAAAATATCCAGAAGTTATATTTTGTGTAGACGCAGTAAGTTCTTTGGGAGGAATAAAGATAGAAGTAGATAAATGGGGAATCGATATTTGTCTTGCCTCAAGTCAGAAATGTTTATCTATACCTCCAGGGTTTTCTCTTTGTTCAATTTCAGATAAAGCGGTGAAGGCAGCTAGAAAAGTTAGTCACCGAGGATACTATCTTGATCTTTTACAATTATATGATCATATTCAAGAAAAGGATTATCAATATCCTTTTACCGCCAGTCTCTCTCATATGTTTGCACTGGATTATCAGTTAGATAATATATTTGAAGAAGGTTTGAAAAATCGTTTTAATCGTCATATAGAAGTTGGAAACTATGTAAGAAACTGGGCAAAGGAAAACTTTACATTATTTGCTGAGGAGATATATGCTTCAAATACTGTAACATGTGTTAAAAATACTAGAAATATTAATATTGATGAATTAAATAAAAATCTTTGGCAAAAAGGTTATATCATTTCAAATGGACTGGGAAAGTTAAAAGATAAAACTTTTAGAATAGGTCATATGGGTGAAGTTACAATTTCTGATCTTTCAGAATTACTATCTGTAATTAATAAAATTGTAAAATTGTAAAATATAAGATGTATATCAGGATATTTTTTCAAAAAAATATATCTAAATAATTTGTAATTTTAGAAAAATTATGATAAAATTACTTAATTTGTTCGATAAAAAATTTAAAATGAAAATTCATTCAAGGAGATTTCTGCAATGAAAAAAAATGTTGTCCAAACTAATGATATGGTTTGGTTGCTGGATCCCAAAGCACCTATGCTAGGACCAGTAACTAATGGAGGTACTGTCATTGCCAACACTTCCCCTGGTTGTTGGGGACCAATGATCACACCAGACTACCCCAGCAGTCATGAAGTAACAAGGCCTGTAGCTGTTGAGGGAGCAGAAGTAGGCGATGCAGTAGCGCTGAGAATTAGGAAAGTGAATGTTCTTTCTAAGGCTACTGTTTCCGGAGTACACCAAGCTGTTGAAGGCCACTTTTTAGGTGATCCAGCAGTTGCACCACGTTGTCCTGTATGTGATATAATCAATCCTCCCACTCGTCTCGAGGGAACAGGAAAGGATTGCATCCGTTGTCAAAAGTGCGGGAACCCAGTTACACCATTTCATCTTGTCTCGGGTTATACCATGGTTTTCAACGAAGAGAAAAATACAGCAATAACAGTAAGTAGTGAAGCCTGTAAAACAATTGCCAATCGTGCAGTAGAATTTGCAGCTCTTCCGCCTGAATCCAATCAATATCCTATTAACCTATGGGCAAAGGCAGACCTACCTGGCATTATCACCCGAGTTAGGCCTACGATTGGAAATATAGGTAGTTGTCCTGCTGTTCGAATTCCTTCATCTCGTAATGCTGGAGATGTTGGTGCTTGTTTAATAGGTGCAGAGCATCAATATAGGCTAACTGCTGAAGATTTTTTGTATCGAACTGATGGCCATATGGACTCTGACGAAGTGAGGGAAGGTGCAATATTAATTGTTCCGGTTAAAGTGCCAGGAGCAGGTATCTACATCGGAGATGTTCATGCCATGCAAGGGGATGGAGAAATCGCTGGGCATACCGCTGATGTCAGTGCCCAAGTAACTTTAGAGGTTGAAATTATCAAGGGTCTAAAACTGGATGGCCCAATTCTCCTACCCAATAAAGAAGATCTACCTTTTCTTGCCCAACCATATGATGCTACCCTCCTTTCTGCGGCACGCAAGCTAGCCTGCCAGTACAAGACACGATTGGAAGAAGATGTTTTCCCTCTGCAGATTATCGGATCAGGTGCTACACTCGATGCTGCTGTAGTAAATGGTATATCTCGAATGTCCAAACTACTTAAAATGCCCTTGAATGAAGTGAAAAATCGAGCTACAATTGTCGGTTCCATCATGATTAGTAGACTTCCTGGCATGGTACAAGTGACTGAAATGGTACCCCGATCCAATTTGGAAACCCTAGGCATAATACGCCTCTTTGAAGAGCAGTATGGTCTAGTAAAATAAGTGATCAGAAAAATCAGTATAAATGTGTATTAATGAGTACGAAATAAAGATACCAATATTGGTGTCGCTTAGCTTATAGATAGATTATAGAATTAATATCAAGTATGATGTGCGTCAATTTTATTAGTATATGTATACATGCCAAATAATATTACTGTACTATTATAAAATAGGTACCACCTAAACTTAATTACGGTAAATTTGTTCTTTGACAATGAAAATCTGTTGATTCAGTAACCTCCTTAACAGGATAACCAAGTTCTCATTGCGGTGGTTAAATTTCTCTCTCTACCTCCTTCAGATAGAGAGAGAAATAAGCCTTGGGAATGCCCCGATATTGATACAGCCAGTGCTTGGTAAAGGACCGGATCCTTCAATGACATTAAGGTGATTTCGACCTCGGGGGGTATACCCTTTTCCTTTAATAACGCCACATGGTTTCCTCTAATAGGCAGAAAGGCATAGGCAAACCAGTCATCGGTGTAGTAAAGGCTTCCTGCTTTGTTATATTGGGTAATATAAGGTTGCATAGTTTCTTTGGCACGGGATGAGATAGAAAAAGTAAGCACTTTCCCGTTTCTCTGATAAATACCAAAAACGATATGCTTTCCTGAGGATCCTCAGCTACGTTTACTAGGTTTCTTACCGCCAAACATGGTTTCATCCATCTCAATCTCTCCGGAGAGTATTTTGAGATCTTTGATGCTATATTGGTAAATAACCTCTCTGATCCTTTTAAACCATCTTAGAATGGTCGGCTTACTGTAAGGTACTTGAAAACGTAAGCAATAAGCTGGGACACCTAAAGAAAAGTACTCCACTAGTCTACCTTTCCAGTAAGGAGAGATTCGGGTCTTCTGCCAGATGCTTTGGGAGCTTTTTCTGTTAAGACCATACCGACTACACTTAATCTGACCGGTAGAAAGTAACCAGAATTTTTTACTGCCTCAGCGAGGACATGTTTTCATGCTCTTTCTATACTGATTTATTAACAGTTTTTCAAGGTGCGAAGTGCAAGTTTGTTTTATCACTACCTTATAAAATATTACTAATATAAGGAAATAAAAATAGGAGGAGAAATATGACATTTTTTTTAGAAAATAATAAAATCATGCAGACAATTCGATCAGGTAGAATATCGATTGGGATACAGATTCGTAGTAGGTCTCCTTTGACTGCTGAGTTGATGGGTATATGTGGCTTTGATTTTTTGTATATCGACAATGAACATTGGATCGGTGATGAGGAGAGTATAGAAAACATGATTCGTGCAGCACAACTAACAGGCATGACTCCACTTGTTCGTATTCCAAGCCATGATCCTAAAGCCATTGGGCACTTTTTAGATTCTGGGGTGATGGGTGTTATTGTTCCACATGTAGATACATCTGAACAAGCTAAGGTGTTGTTTGAGGCGAGTAAATTTCCACCAATCGGGCATCGTGGTGCTTCGTACACTGCAAGGGCTTCACAATACGGAATACACTGTACTAGTGAAGAGTATTTTGAACTATCTAACCGTAATACTATGATAATCCCCATGATTGAAAGTGTTAAAGGTGTAAATAATATTGAAGCGATTCTTGATACAGGTATTAATATAATACGGATAGGCCGAAATGATCTATCACTGGACATGGGTTTGCAAGGAAAAAAGGACAGCAAGGAATTTAATGACGCTGTTGATCACATTATTTCTTGTGCACAAAAGCGGAATGTTCCAGTTGGTGTCTCGACGGGAAACGTTGAGGATGTTGAGGATGTTTTTAAGCTTGTTAAGCAAGGATTTACGCATATTAGCTATTCTTCCGATCTCGGAATAATGTCTAAATATCTACCAGATGTTTTGAAACGAATCAAAGAAGGTTTGAGTTATTAACACTAAGGAATTTTAATATAATAGTAAAGAATTTATTATATTATACAACAGTTTTCACATTTTCATACATTAGATCTTGTGATTACTTCCTTCTACTGCCTAGAAAATATTTTTGTAAATTTTCAATTTCAAATAATCGAAAATTAAAGCAGTTTTGGTGGTTGGAAGTCTTTCCATTTTATTAATGTAGATTTTACTTGGAAATACAATTTGTTGGAATTACTGCTTATAATAAAAAAAGGTAATGATAAGCAAAATTAACAGGAAAACATGAATAATGGTAACAATACAATCAAAATGATACACCCCTATGTTATTTTTTTCATATTTCAATTAACGAATACTTATAAGCTCCTTTAATTGTTTTACCCAGGTTCAGTATTGGTGGGGACCGACCAAGGCAGGGAGTGAACACAGACGATCATATTTATTTTCTTTGGGAAGAGGACATTCTTTTTTGAGATTTATCTGTTTGAGGATCATCTACTCCTCTTATTTTGGCCACCAGCTAACCCAGCTGTCGTTTATGCTCTTCTGTCCTATCTTGGCCAGATTCAATGATCCGGAAGGGCTCCAGCATATCTCTCTTTTCTTGAACCGGTTAGCCAAGATTTTATCGATATTGCGTTGATGGCTCCCATGGTATCGACAAGTAATCCTGCTTATTGGAGACGATCTATAGCATTGATACACTCCCGGTTATGGAGGAGATAGGTTATGAAGTCAGTCAATTCTCTACACTTTTTAGGATTTTCTTTTCTTTCTTGTTCCAGCTGGGATAAGGCTTCGGTGATCTGTCCTTTGCCTAGCAGTGACCTAATCTCAGATTGTCTTATTCGGTTATAGGAGAGAATCTGGATTAAGTTGCGCTCTAAGTGGAAGGGGCACAGCTGATAGATGGACTTGGGGAAAATAGTCTCTGGCTTCTTCTTCGATCCAGGAAGTCCTGTCACCGACTACAAGAATGAGTTTGTGGTCATACGGCTGGAAATTCTCTTCGGCTAGGAGACTAAACTGGGCCATGAACTCATCCCTCGGACCAAGACCGGAATAGGTCCATCTATCCTTTAGTTTTTTGGCCCCGAATGTTCCAGAAGAATATCTTTTTTTTCTTTTCCCTTATGCAGGAAAGCCAATTTTAATTATACCTATTTCTTTTTTTCCTGTAGGTGAATCAGTATGCTGTCTACTTCCAGGTAGAGGGTCTATCAGGATATTTTTGTTGCTATTACCGGTGTTTTCTTTAAGGTCTCCTGTAAGTTTTGTCAAAGGCGTATTTTTCTTTTTGAATCTTGCTAACATGATGCTGCACTCGTTGTCTAATACACTCAAAGCTGAGTGAATCACCGAAAGAGTGTCTGAGGAATTCCTGAGCATAGCGGTAACTACCGGCGATAAAGGAGAAGAGACCCGCTGTCTTCTGGCAGTGTAGACTGGTACGCTGCTTAGGCACCTATTACTTGCCCCATTCCATTATCCCCATCCAATAAAATTGTAGAAGTTCCCTCTTTTATCTTTTTGATTTGTGGATGACTATTGGTGCCTTTAAGTTCCACCCTTTTTAGATAAAAAGGAAATCTTATTATGCCATGAGAATCAATGCCTCTTAAATTTGCGAAGAGAAGAGATTCCACTACTGTCGATGCATCTTCTTTGGAAAGTCCAGCTTTTAGTAAAATATTTCTACAAAAATGATTTAAAATTTCACTCTTAATTTTAATAGTCATCTTATTGTATCCCCTTTTATTCTTTTTTTGTAAGCTTAAAAAAATTAATCAAGATTATGTTATAATCGGGATAATATTTCTTTTAAATTTTCTCCATTTTCCTTAATCCAATTATAAATAATTAGGATGTCAGCTGGTAAATTAAAATCTTTTACACCTAGATCAATGTATTTTTTAATTTCATCCATATTGATATGAATAGATCCTATCTCTACTCGTGGACGAATACCTAAATTTACAGCAGTCCTTATCATTTTTAGTTCTGCTTCTTTTACATCCGGATGTTTTTTTTGCCCCACCCTGCCGATACTCAAAGAATAATCACTGGCGCCAAACTGTAACATATCAATACCTTTTAAGGCTAAGATTTCTTCCAAATGATCAATGGCACCTTTTTTTTCAATCATTAAGGCTATGACAGTATCATTCATGGCATTCACATAATCCAAAGAGCCTGCTTCCATTCCATAACCCACATTTCTTCGATTATGTGAACCATTATTGCCCATGAATTCAGGTGTTTCTGGTTTAACAATATTTACACATTCTTTGGCATCTTCAACGCCTCTAATATCAGTAAATAATATATTTTGTATCCCACTGCCTAACGCTCTTTGAGCAATAAATCCCTTTGAGTTTTGATCTACTTTAATCATGGAAGACATATTAAATAATTCAGTTGCTCGCGCAATATTTTCTAAATCATGTAAATCCCAAGGAGCATTTTCTGCGACAAATTCAATATAATCAACGATTCCAGTGCGGCCAATCATTTCAATGATGCCGGGCCATACCGATAGAACACGTGTTCCGATTGTAGGTTTATTCTCCTTTAACAATTGTCTCAATTTATTTTTTCTCATCATTCTTTCCTTTTTCTTTTTGATTTTATTATTATCATTACTTATTTAAATAAACTGGCAGCCCTTTTCTTTCAATTTTGTATCTATCCAGCTTCTATCCCCCAGGTTTCCCTTTCTGATATTCTCTAAAATAACCTGTTCTTTCTCTGATACTTTTTTTGCCTCTTCGTAAATTGTTTCTGCATCACCCGGTGGTATAACTACTACTCCGTCTTTATCTCCAACAATAATATCCCCGGGATTGATGATTACTCCTCCGCAGGAAACAGGAAAATTGATTTCACCCGGACCATCTTTGTAAGGTCCTTTCGGACTTACTCCTATAGCAAAGACCGGGAAATCCATTTCTTGTATTGTTTCATAATCTCGAATACATCCATCAATTAAATATCCGGTAACCCCTCTCTTTTCTGCCATAAGGGCCATAATTTCGCCCAAAATAGCACTATGTGTATCTCCCTCAGCAGCAATAACAATAACATCTCCCGACTGAGCCATATCTATCGCTTTATGTACTAACAAATTGTCTACTGTTCTGGTTTTGACAGTCAATGCGCTTCCGAGCATTTGCAAACCTTTTTTTTCATTAATCATTTTAATTTTTGCATCAACACAGAAAAAACGATTCATGCAATCAGCAATGTTGGCGGCAGGAATTCCTTTAAATTTTTGAACTAAACTTTTTGGGGGTCTTTTAATTTTTTTTAATATACGAAAACCTAAATGAGACATAAATTATTTCCTCCATTGTTTTTTAGATTATTTTTTATTCTATAAGGTTGAGTATTCTTTTAGTTATAATTAATAATGGCAATAATCGAAATAGTATAACTACAAATTAGATTTTTAAGATAATCATGCTATTCGGAGTCAGAGCCACTTAATTGATTGTTTTTTATTATTCTTTTTGTTCTTCTTACATCTTTTATAATAGTAGAACTTAAAGAAATTGCAGCTAATAGTAATAAGCCTACAGATAATGGTTTTGAAACAAAAATCATCCAATTTCCGGAAGACATCAGAAGTGACTGCTGCAAACCTGTTTCAGCAAGAGGCCCCAATATTAACCCAACTACCATCGGGGCTCTGGGAAAATTATATTTCACCATTAGGTAACCTAATAATCCAAAGACAAACATTATACCAACATCAAACATATTATTATTAATGGCATATGAACCAATAATGCTCAAAGTAATAATAACCGGTGCGAGTAAATCATCTTTAATTAATTGTACTGCTCTTTCTCCTACTTTTTGAGCAACTTGATATCTCCTTGAATCAACGGTTAACATAGTAGCACTACCAGGGAAAGAAAGACCTAAAGCCTCAACAATTGAACTCATTGCAAAAGCTGTTCCCATCATAGAACAGGTACCAGTTGTAGCGCAGGTAGTCGATTCAATCTCATAAAACTCTTTTTCACTAATAAATCCCGCTTTAACTTTCCCCATCGCTTCTTTAATATCGCAAGTTACCAAATATTTATTGCCTATCTTTCGAGGCATCATGGCCCCACCAGTCATAAAAATAGTAGGTAAATTTAGGCGGGCAGTAACCATCAACATCCCTGGAACAATTTTATCACAGGAGTATAACATCACCATTGCGTCAAATTGGTGAGCCTGTACCATTAGTTCTACAGAAGCAGCAATAATATCTCTGGAAGGAAGAATATAATGCATTCCCTCATCTTGAGCAACTGCATCACAAGGTGCTATCGTATTAAATTCAACTGGCATACCTCCTGCCATATAAACTCCTTCACGAACAAGCTTTGCAAGTTCTCTTAAAGGATAGTGAGCAGGATTAGTTTCACTAAAGGAGTTTATAATAGCTATTTTAGGTTTTTTTAAGTTTTCTTCGCTATAACCTATGGCTCGATACATTGCTCGTGCATAGGCTCCGGTTATTCCTTTCATTATCTTATCACTTCTTAACTTGCTCATTAGTTTTTTTTCTCCATATTAATTAATTTATAAATTTTATATCCGATAAGAATGCATTATAATAATTATTACTACTTTTTTCTTACCTCTTTATAATAAATTTCTTAGACAAAACGTTTACTACCTATCCTTTAAAGATAGGTAAAGTAGAATTTCCATAAGGCATTACCAAAACTTTTGCTTCTTGCCCTTGTACTTTAATGGCTTCAGAAAAAGCTTCTTCTAAAGAATCAAAAGTTTTTATAAATAAATTTTTCTTAATCTCATCTGCTAAATTAGAAACCAAGTAAATTTCGCTATTTAAATTTATATTTGCAACTCGAGATGCCTTATGACGTCCTAAAATAAAATTATTTTTCAATTCTTCTATTAATTTCTGTGGAGATAATTTTCCATTTAAAGCCCCGGCAAATTTACCTTCTCCTAACCCATCTCTACATTCTCCGACAACAATAATAATACCATCCTCTTTTACCGCTAAACTCGCATTTTCCATTGCTTTATGGGTTTGATATAAATCGATATCTTTAGGATAACCTCCGGGGGAAGTAATCACGATATCTGCTAACTTATCTATTTCTATTCTAAACATATCATTGATATATTTAGCTCCTTCCCTATGAGCTTTAGTGACCTCTCCGGCTACTACTTTTACTAATTTTTTATGGCTATTCAAGACAGCATTAACCATAAAATTAATACCTACCATCTCCCCAATTTCTTCAATCTCTTCTCTGATAGGATTATCTTCAATTTTTCCGGCCTTTGCATTAAAATCAAGAAAATGCTTATGGTTATTAGCAATGGCTTCTCTACCAAGTACCCCCGGAGCAACTGCCTTTGCACCTCCAGTATAACCTGCAAAATAATGAAACTCCAAATTTCCCGTAACAATAATAAAATCAGATTTTAAAACTTCCTTAAAAACAGAAACCTCGTTGCCTCTTTTAGTGATACCAATTTTCACGCAATTATCTATATCATGGTCCATGCATTTTACCTGATTGTAAACCTCTTCTCCCACGAGTCTCTTTTTTTCATCTTCAGTATGTTTTCGGTGTACCCCTAAACCAAAAACAACAGTTATTTGATTATTGCTTACTCCGGCTTCTTTTAATTCTTCAATTATGGGTGGTAATAAAACAGAAGAAGGAGATGGTCGGGTAATATCACTCGCTAAGATTACTATTTTATCTAGAGATGAGACTAATTCTTTTATTTTTTTACTTCCAATAGGATTAGCCAGAGCTCTTTTGACTTCAGTTACAGGATCTTCTATTTCTCTAATATCTTTGGGACTTAAAGTTCCCATATAATTTTCATCCGGTATATCTAGAGTCATTGAATCATGCCCATAATTGAGTGATACTTTCATGTTTAGAATCTCCTTTTTTTAAAGTATTTCTGATACCATGTTGGTTATTTCGCTTAACTTTTCAATCATATGAACACCGGCTTCCTGCAGTTCTTTTCTTTTATGTTTAACGCCTCCTTCTCCTCCAGGAGAAATAATAGCACCGGCATGACCCATTACTTTTCCCTC
>SDBT01015232.1_pt1 | contig 12228 bp, 9 predicted proteins | sample 2277101 | NCBI WGS metagenome assembly SDBT01 (sample SAMN10404973, study PRJNA504765) | marine sediment metagenome | isolation source: marine sediment core GS10_PC15, 103 cmbsf | place: Arctic Ocean: Southern Knipovich Ridge | collected 2010
TACTTTCGAAAGCATTTGCCCTATATCAAAATGCCAGCTTTCATTAATCCCGACAAGCTTCATTTCAGCGCCGAACATATTGGCGTAAACCGTATTCATCGCGTAGCATGGCCAGGGCAATATAACGCCGTCTCCCCGCCCAACACAGGCTTCGTAAACCGATTTGAGTGCCAAATCAGAGCCGGCGGCAAGAAACAATTGCTCGGGTTTGACCCCGACAAATTCAGATAATTTCTTATAGGTCGAGCCAAGCTCAAAGTAGCCCGAAAGATGCTCAGGCCGGATGCTTTCCTTGAATTCCAAAAACAACTCTTCATTAAATGGATGAAGTCGCTCATTTTTGTCCAGCCGAAGGTACTCAAACCTTTCGTCAAACGTGTCTTTAATTCTTACCAGGCTCCGTATTTCTGGTTTTATTATTTTTTTATAGAAATCCATACTTCGCGAACAGCTTTTTAGATTACGGCACAGCGCCGGCAGGGCTCAACCATTTGCCTGTGATTGTCCAGGTGCTCTTTTCTCAAATCCTGGTATGGGCCAGACCGCCAAAGCCCCGGAACACCTTGATCGAGGATGTTTCCGACTGAAAGTAATGACTTAAAATCAGTGTCGCAAGGATTAACTACTCCGTTAAACCATATAAACATCCTGCGCCACAAATCCGAACAGGGGCGCTGAATTGAACTCGGCCTGGCATCATATATGTTTTCCCATGGATTGTAATTGACAAAGGTTATCTGGTCGACAAGTCGGCCCCAGGTTGCTTTCATTAAATCCATATCCTGAGAGTCACTGACCCATACACCCGATATCCGCGAAATAATTCTTGAATCGGAATAATGCTTGGTTTTGATTTCCTGAAACATTTCGATATTCTTCAGCACTTTCTCAAAATCACCATTTATTCGCAGCCGACTATACGAGTCGGAATCCGGGCTGTCAGCGGAGAAAACAACCGTTTTAACTCCCCCCGCAAGAATAGCGTGAGCATGGGCCTCATTCAGAACAGAAGCATTCGTGTTTATCTTCAGTGCCAAAAACTTTCCAACGCTGTAATCCAACATGCGATCTATCTCTTTGCAGAGCAGCGGTTCGCCCCGAGATGCCAATGACAAAAACTCAACCTTGCCATGCAACTGATCAACAACCGCCTTATAGGTATCGAAGCTCATAAAACCCATGTTCCTGCTCTGCTGAAAATACCGGTCTGTCTGATAACAGAAGGTACAGCGATAATTACACATAGAGGCCGGCTCAATTTGTACATATGGAGGATAGTCGTCAAGCTGGTGCTCTTGGGGAAACACATCATAACGATAGCGATGAAAAAGATAGGGTAATATTTGCTTATCAGCCAGCGTGTCCATTTCCTCAGCGACAAACCGCACAATTTTGAATTCGGCCGGCATGGCTTTATTGCCTGCCTCCAAATCCTGCAAGCAATGCCGAAGGATTTTGCCAAAATAGCTTTGGTTTCCTTCAGATAAAAAGGCCTGAAGAAGCCGAATCGCTCTGCTGCTTTGCAAAAGCTCGATCCCGTCAGGCTTGGCTGAGTAAAAATTCTCAAAGCTGTGGTGCTTCTTGTAAACTGAAGGCTTCTTTATCAATCCCAGGACCTTTCTGTTCTATCCTCAATCCAGATGAGTCGCATACTCTTTTAGCCACCACTCCACAATTGGAATCTGCCACTCGTAGTCCACATCTAAGCCCCCAACCTGTTTTAATGGATAAATGTGGCGCCCCATCCATTTTTGTGGCGGCGTACCTGTCTCTAAAGATTCAAGGTTCTCAGGACGTACGACACTTACAGAAACGTCAGCGAACCATACGTCCCCCTGGCAATCGCGGTCACAGTTTACAGCAAATTCCTTTCCAAGCAAATCCAGAGGGATAAACGGCTCGAGCAGACCCTGTTCATTAATACGCCTGGCACGAACAGGACTGTACATGTTATAGCACGAAACGGTAACCGCTGAGTCGTAATTTGGATGCTGACGCAAAACATCAACACCTTCATCGATCGTATCGGGGGTAATGGTGGCTGCATTGCAGAACAGTAATACCAGCAGTTCCGGCTTTTCACCAAGGCGCTTCACAATCTCATGATAACCATGTTTGTAAGCGTCTTCGCCAAGGGCTTGTTTTGTACAAAGATAATCGGGACGAACAATAACTTCCGCACCGGCTTGCCTCGCAAGGCTCATCAACTCCTCATCATCCGTGGATAAATACACCTTATCAACATGCTTGGCTTCCATAGCCGCGTTTAAAGGATACCACGCTAAAGGACGTTCCAAAACAGGAAATAAATTCTTGCCCGGAAATCCCGCACTTCCTTTTCGACCTAATAATAACGCTGTGATCATCATATCCCCACTTGCTTAAATATTCTTGAAATAACCAAGTAAAAACCTACGGATTTACCCTCCTATAATTGCGGCTTAGTATTAAATGAAATTTTCATCTGGCTTCCTGAAATAAAACATCCGAGTATAAGGAATCCTTTTCCCCATTCTCACAAACAACTTTTCTACAAAAGAGCCTGGTCTTACCAACCGCCTGAGAATCTTGCTTCTCCTGAATTCATTCAGAAACACGTAGTCTTTCTGGTCTATTAATTTCAACCCTACCTTATCAGAAGCTTTTATCATATCTTTATCTGTTCTGCGATAACCAAAATCTTGGATTGTGACGCCAATTCTTGCTCTACCTAAACTCCTAATAAAAATTTTTAAACTTGCAAAATACGTTTCAAATTTTAGAACTATATCATGAATAATAAATGAAAGAAAATTGTCAGGAGAACCCGCACTATCCAAAATAAGAGTCCCTCCTTTTTCAACGCTATCCATAACATGTTTCAGAAAAATATCAAATTCCTGCTCATCAAAAAGATATATTAAACTCAAAGCAATTACAGCATCATATTTCTGAGACGCAGGAGATTCGAGAATATTCAGCGGTATAAAACGAAAATCCGGAAACAAAGCTTTTGTGGCCAAATATGCAGGGAGCATTTCTAAATCCGAGCACATTATATCTTTATATCCATCATCTAACAAACTTAATTCATTGACGCATCTCCCACTAGCAATGGAAAGTATTTTCTCCTGTTTATTAAGGTGTTTTCGCAAAAAATTGTCATAAGCCATAAATCTTTCCACATGCGGGCTATTTAGAAACTGTTTACCAAAGAACTCTTCTTTGCTCATATGAGAGCTGTCAGGTTCATAACCACCCATGGCTTTTGTATGTTCTCTAAATGTTCTACCTTTAGATATTCTTGTAATTCTATTGGAATTGGGATTCTTGAAATATTTAAACCACTTTCTCATAATTTATTTTGAAGTCATGCCCAGCGAGACTTTGTCGTTTTGCAAATCGTATTCATATTTAGGAACCTGAAGCCGAAGTTCTTCTTGCCGCATAAATCTTAAAGCCTCTTCCGCCGCCAGTTTTTCCATTTCAAATCGACAGTCGATTGTACAAGAGCCCATATGACAGGTCAGATAGCAGTTATCCAACGTCGACAATTCTCCCCCGTAAGGTTCAGTACAAAAGACGTCGATAGCAGCGGCGCCTATTCTTTTGTTTGCCAGTGCATCAAATAAGTCCTTTTCATCTATTATGCCGCCGCGAGCAGTATTAATCAGATATACGTTCGGCTTCATCAACTCAAGTTCTTTCCTGGCTATCAAAGGAGAGGTTTGCGGGGTCAACGGAACATGTAAGGTTATAATATCAGATTCTCTGTAAATTGTTTCCTTTGATACCAGTTCGGCGTGAAACAGGTCGTACAGGTTGTGGTCCGGTCGAATGTCGTTGACGATTATCCGTACAGGTGAAAAGCCCTGCAAATATTTAAGCACTCTCGATCCTATACGCCCCGTTCCGATTATTCCAACAACCTGATTTGACAGCCTCCGGCCCATGATCCGCTGCCATATTCCATCCCGCAGCTTTCTGTCTGCCAGGGATATCCCCCTGCACGTATTCAGAATATGACCCATTGCCAACTCGGCCGCCGCAGGAGAAGGAGCATCTGGTGTATAAGATACCTTAATACCCAGTTTCCTTGCGTGAAGCAGATCAACGTTGTCCAGTCCGATTCCAACCCGGCTGATCAATTTTAGCGACGGAGAGCTATTCATTACCTTTGCAGTCAGAGGTTCTGTCCCGGCTATCAGAATGTCGTAGTCCTTCAGTATTTCGGCCATTTCATCTTCGGTAAGTTTGCGGCCTAATGGATTGATCACCAATTCACAATTCGGCTCTTTTTTCAAGATCTCCACTGAATAAGGGTCTATTTGGCCGAAAGGAACTGTTGAAATGAATATGTTATGTTTCTTCTTGGTTTTAGAAGAAGCATGTTCGGATCGTGCGGGCGAGAAATCTGATTTCTTCTGAATTGTCTCGCTATAAGGGGTATATGTGTCTGAGAAACCATTTTTCTTGAGCCAACGTTCTACTAACGGGACCTGCCACGTGTAATCAATATCGGCGACACCTTCTTCCTGGAAAAATGGAAATATACTATTGCCGCATACCTCAGAGTAGTTTTCAAAAGGTTCCTTGAGGTTCAACACACAATGTGTTCTGACGGTTATCAGTCTGCCGTCGATAAAATATGCATAGCGAGAGTCTGACTGGTCAAAACATGAAGCCCTTAGAAGCCCATCTTCTTTGATACTGAAGGCATTCGGCGGGCTGAACTCATGTCTTTTTATAACAGTAACGACTGAATCAAGTTTGGGCTTTGTGTCAAGAACTTCCAGCGCGTTGTCAATGGTTTTACTTAAAATACAAGGCGAGTTACCTAAAAGCAGCACCACCCGGGCCGGGGGCTCTCCGAGATGCTCAACAGCTTTCAGTGTAGACCGCTTAAATTCTTCCAAAATCATATCACATTCGTTTTCTCTTTCTATAACCTGAACCTGCTTGAAAAGTTTTGCTATTTGCAGGATTCGCTCCGATCTGGTGGAAAGAAAAACTTTGTCGATCTTCTTTGAAGCCAGGGCCGCCAGTATCGGATACGAAACAACCGGCCTGCCCAAAACGGGAAAACTGCACCTGTTAAATCCGTTCATGTCCTCCATGGCAAATATGATCGCCACGGTTGAATTTGAATGTCCTTGCCTGGCCATATGCTTGCTCCGACTTTAGAAAGTTGTCCTTCTTTGCAAGTCTGATTAACGCACAAATATGCCAATGAAGTTCCGGCAGTATATCAGACTCATTTCGCCTCCGGCGCTGACGCCATGAAACTATGGGCGAGCAAAAATATAGTTATATATCGATGAATAAGGACTTGTCTCAATCATAGCAGAGTGTTTTTTGACGTGAAATCTCAGTCCGGCCTTTTCTATAACTTTAATTACACCGTCGGTATAGTCCTTCCTGGCACTATCTAATTCCACAAGAAGCGATTTCATCCGTTTATCTGAGAGAGTCTTTTCAGCGCCATTTATTATCTTGTCCTCAATCCCATCCACGTCGATCTTGATGTGATTGGGAAAAGCAGGATTAAACTGCTCGACGAACTCATCTATGGTAAATCCAATCATAGCCTGTTTCAAAGCAGCGATGAACGGCTTACCCAGGCAATCAATAGACTCGGCAAAACTACTTTTTGCCCCACCAAGTTCGGTATTCTCCATATAGAACACATCAAGCCCTGACGTATCATTGAAAGCAAGGCAAAAGGCGGATATCCTGTCGTCCATCTTGTTAATTTCTATATTTCTGTTTAATATATAATAGTTTCCCGGCGACGGCTCAAAAGACAGCGTTTTCAAGGAGCGATTTAATCCAGCATACAAAGAATACAGGCCTATATTAGCCCCAATATCCCAAAATATATCGTTTTCACCGAAGCTGTTTATCCATTCTATTGTTTCAGGCTCTTTCGTTAGCAGCGTGCGTGCACGACCTAAAGGCATTTTTCCCGGGCAGAAGAATTTGATCGTGCCGAGTTGAATGTCTTGCTCAATTACAGGCACTATTTGCTCGGATATCTTTGCTGCCATTCGCTCTGCCGTATTCCTGCCTGATATAGGTTCGCTTACGATCGGCATGATTTTCTCTGCCAGTTCTTCAGGCATCAATACCAAGGTGCGTCCGTCAAACAGATGGATTATTTTTCCAAGAAAGCGAACCACTAAGCTAAACACTTTTCTCCAAACAGTCATAGCTTCTCCTGATTGCCGGAATCCTGTTTCTCAGGCAAAAATCTTTCGAGTCAACGAATTCCTCTAAAGACTGCAGTATCTTGTCATGTCTTTGTTCAGAGAACTGCTCAATCAATACTTGATAACACCTGGGATCTTTTTGTTTGGGATACCCACCGATCTTGTCAATAAAATCTTCGGCAAACCAGCTTGTCCACCTGTCGACGAAATGCATGTAGTAATATTCATATACCTTGTTAATGTCGATATCTATTTTAACATCAGCTAAATTCAACAAGATGCTTTCATATTCCTCAATGGTTGCAGGGTGAATGTTGAAGTCATATGCCACATACGGATTGCACATGGAAGCGTTTATAACCGGTATTCCCAAGGCCGCGTACTCAAGTCCAATCGTTCCATGCACTGTGAGCGCAAAGTCGATGCCTTCATCTATTATTTGAAAGTGTGAGGTTTCACAAGGAATCAAGGTGAACTTCGGATATCTGCAAATAATATCGTGCAGAATCTCGCTGTTTCCGGGAAGATAATCAGGATGGGTCTTAATATACCAGTCGTAATCTGTTCTCTGCGAAATATCGCTTAAAAATGTCAGCCACTCATAGAAGTCGGGAAAAAGCCCTAACCCATAAGCGTGAACCGCATCAAAGAAACAATGTGCAGCAATAAAAACCTTTATTCGACCATTTTCCTGCAGCACTCTTTTATCGCTTTTTTCAGTGAAGGCTGACTTCGTTGAGTAAGCCATGTCAACACCGACTTCACCGGCAAATCTCCGGGCCATCCTCTCTTTTGCCCGTCTCAGGCCGTCTTCCTGCACTTCGACGGGCAATTCCTTGAACTGTTGGGGGTAATCATAAAAATCTGTATACGCCCAAAGTCGCTCGCTTGTTAAGTAATATATCGAAACAGCATTCACCTGGTAAACCGGTATCTGCCTTTGTGCAGCAACACGTAAGATGGTTGCCTTTTCGTAATACACACCGTGGCTTACAATAACGCCCTTGACACTATGAGAATCAAAATAGTCTCGCCAGAAAACGTAACGACTTAAGGCGTCTCGCAGCAAACTCTGAAAACGAATGTCTTCTATCATTACAGTAGGCACATTAAACTTCATCAAATAGGAATCATAGATCAAATCACCCAGCCATGTGCCATCAACCTTTAAGGCTATTACATCTTCCTTGGATTTCAACTCGGGGTAAATCCTGGCACATAATTCTTCAGCCTCTGACAATTGGGATTCGGAAGGCTTGGAGCTGAACAGGCTGGCATTGAAGGACTTATAAATCCTGTTGCGGACCCATCTGTGAATTCTTGTACTTGTTCGGTCATCGCTGCGGTCATAAACCATGATTGTCGCGTTATGCTTCTTAGCTAAAACGTTCGCCAAATAGCTGAAAGATATAATACCGGCAGCGACTTTATATCCCTCAACAAGGATTTGCCCATCACCGCTGCCTTGTACGAAATCACCCCATATTCTCCTGTTATGTCGTACAAAACAAGCCTCGGGTTCCTTGAGCTTTATAGACCCAAGCAGATTGCGAATCCTTTGATTTGCCGATTTGAATCTCAGTACAATTTTACGCAGTGTGGAAGTATTCATATGTTGAAAAGACGTCTATTCGTGTATCGTCACTCTTCTTTGATAAGCTCAGATAAATTGCCGTTGAAATTTGTCAGATCCGTTGCGATAAAACTTGCATTCCTGTTTATTTTGCTGAAAGGCCAGTTCCACCATTTAATCTCAAGCAGTTGTTCAATAACAGCCTGTGAAAACCTGTATCGAATTAATCTGGCAGGTATCCCGGCGTAGCTGCCGTAGGGTTCACAATCTTTCTTCACAAGACTGTTCTCCGCGATAACGCATCCATCACCAATATTCACGCCGTTAAAAAGCCTGACATTCCTTCCCATCCATACATCGTTGCCGATGGTCACACAACTTTGCCCCTGATCATAAGCGCGATAGTTTTTCGGAACATCTATTTTCAAATGGCGCATTCTGAAATTGTTTTTATGAAAAAAACCGTACAGCGAAGTGTAATCCATGGGATGATAATCGCTGGCAACATTGATGTAGCAGCCTTCCGCAATGCAACAATAACTTCCGATTTGAAGCAGCCCATCACCTCGTATTGTACCTGGTCCTGAGAAATAAGTGCAATTGCCAATATTGACTCTCACGTTCAGATTATATGAAACTTTGCCTAAGAATGCTCGCAGGTCGTCGTTAGAAATGACCCAGCCGGCCTTCGGATGGAAAACCACTTCTTTAACAGCTAACACCCGGCTATTATTCACTAAATGTATGTTCTTCTTTATAAAAGAAAGGCGTTCATTGTATACCTGCTGCCAGATATCGCTGTTCTTGAGATGTGACTCAAGCAATCTGGCCCTTGCATCACTATTCAAAACAGAAGTGTCCTCATACAAGTCGTTTCTGCAATCAAAAGACCGGATAAAGATATCCCACAAAAAATTCTTCAAGGATTCAGCCTGGGTAATTTTCGTGTTTTCCATCATCAACCTGCCTTATAAGGCCGTTATCAATAAGGCTGTCAACCAAAGCGAACAGATCCCACACCGGGCAATTAATCTTGTCCGCAATCCACAGTAAGTCATGGCTTCCGTCACAATATGCCAGAATATCTCTCAAGTTCGCTTCTCTTGTGTTCTCGCCGGCCTCTACAGTAGACACGGTATGATAAAGCCCGTATTTGCTTAATTTAGGTTCGCCCAGGACGGTCGTGACATACGTCTGATTATGCTCTATAACTTCCAGGCACAATTTATATATTTCTAAAGATTCTTCCAATGCCTCGGATGTCACAAGCTCCAAATCATCGCCCGATGTGTGATACTCCGGATACTCGCCGTACCTGACCCTCATCAACACGCCCACAGGCAGATCGATCCCGGGGCAGTTATATTGACGTTCGTCAGAACCTCGATTTAAAAAGTCATAAAGCCTGGTTTCTTTTTCACTGTGCTTGAGCACATGAATTGTAACGCGGTCCACCAACGTATTTTCCGCGCGTGTCTGGATGTAGGAAAAAGGACCCGCCAGACCGGTACATGTTATGACATAACCGGCTATAACGTTCTTCTTCAGGTGGTCTTTATGCAAACTCAGGTATGTGATCGCTCCTATAGTCTCAGGTACAAAAATAACTCGATAGGTATAATAAGGCGGTTGTTTTTTGCCAAGCAAATGCTTCGCCAAATATGTAGTTACAACAGGACCTGAAAGCTCATTGTTTGCCATAGACGGATGACAAATATAGGTCGAAAGAAGAATCTCCTGATCAGACCGGCCTGCAATGACCAGTTCGCCATAGGTCAGACCTCCAGGTTTCAGGCTGGAGGCTATCTTGACCTCATAGCTCCCCTCGGTCAGAGCATTATATTGGTTGTGCGACAGGCAAAAACCCCAGCGCCTCTCATAATATGATGTCACATAAGGGATAAGCTCCGGTTGCTCCGGAAGCGTATACAGATGCTCCTTAAGTTCGCCCAGGCAAAACTTTCCGTCGATAGGTATACTATAACCTAAAGCATGCAGATTAGACTCCTTAAAATCAATTATGCGTTTGCCGCATTCGTCTTTGACGTATGCATCTTCAATATTCCACTCATCAGGAACAACCCAGTCGAAAACCTTTGTCCCCGAAGGAACCTCTCTGGATTCCAAGGGTATAATCTGCTTAATGATTTCAAGGCTTTGACGAACTCCGTTTCCCGTAATACTTCTACAGATGGGAAAAAGCGCTTTTAATAAATTATACATATCTTCTTTCAACGCTTTCTACCCGCCACAGCGCCATACCCTGATATAGGTTCCTGAAGACCCAGAGCACAAATGGAAGTAGTCCGTCTTACCTCCATCTAAAGCGCGCGTTCAAAAGCCCGGTCTTTCTCCATTGCGTCGACTATTTCCAAAACCAAATCGCAGGAGTGCGCAATATTCCGGAAATCATAGTTGTCAAGTGAACCAAAACACATATTGAGTTCATCGGAATCGGAGGGTGGGATCCTTGATAACGCAAGCATGGGAACACCAACGTCAGACCGATTAAACACACTCGCTATATTTGAAACAGATTCGGCAAAACCATTAACTCGTCCGGCCTGACTGTTTGTACCCACAATAAGCTTTACGTATCTGTCGATCAGCGTATTGCCTCCAGATGAAAGATGCAAACAGTGGGGGCCCGATGCTCCGAGCCCCGCCAGGAACAGCCCTGCCCTCATTTTATGGATCAAGTTTCTCTCGCAACTCAAATACGCAGCTGCCCCGATTGCATCGGGAAATATTAGAAAACGATATGTGTATCGAAGTCTCGACCGCTTCAAAAGCTTTTGAACAATCTCCAGGCCTGCTGCTACCCCCGCAAGGCAGTCATTATCTACTGAACAATGGCACAGATTGGCACACAAAATGAAACTCTCCTCGCTTTCGCCATTCACAACAATCTCACCAACCTTAAGCGTGCTATAGCTAAAGTCCGCCTTTATTTGGACCTTATATCGATCATTCTGCAGGCTGTCCTTGACCCTCTTGCTGCAACACAGGCCCCAAACACGATCATTGTGCCCTTGAACATATGGAATGGCTTCATTGAGATTGGGATGTACGTGCAAATGGTCAAGAAGCTCAGCTCGGCTGATTTCACCTTCGAATGGTTGTGAGTAGGAAACCACATGAAGTGGATGGTCGGCATATGAGAATATGTGCTCACCATCTGCCGTTTCCAGTCGTGCTTCGTGACAGGTCCACTTTTCTGGAACTATCCAGCCAAAACATTCAGTCCCGGTCGGGTACTCATAAATGGACATTGGAACCTGTGCAGACAAACCCTTAAGCGCGGCGTTGTAACCATCTGAAACAATATCCCTTGGAATAGCACAGATGCGCTGAATTATTTGCTTCATAGTAGCTCGAGAAGGAAGATCAATTTCATATTCTATAATTCCAACTCTTTGATTTTCATGCTCAATCAGGTCCACTTTCCTGGCAAAATACCATGGATCTTCGGCGATCTTTCCACGACTGAAGTCGTACAAATCTCGAAAAGCTATACAGTTTATCTGGCCTTTGCCCACATGGACGCGACGGCACAGTCCCAATGCTAAAACATCTTCCTCTACTCTTTCATAATTGGGATAGCTGAAGTCACCTCGCACCCGAACATTATAAATCCAGGACTCTTTTGCCAACTCTCCCCCTCTTTTGACATAACCGGGGAGAACCTTGAGGTATCGGTAGGGGACCTTTGCCATTTGCTCCAAATAATGACTTCCCGATGTGAAGTGTAGACTGACCCCTATATTGCATTGCTTGGCGTTTACCTTCTCGAGACGCTCTAAAATGGAACCATGCCCAAAGCAGTTGTGTGGCAGGTCGGCAAACAACTCATCGACCTTGGGGCCAATCCCGGCAACAGAAAATATCGGCTCGAGAGATCGTTTGGCCCCTTTGGTTTTCCGAAGCGCCTCGCCAAAATACCCAACTTTCGAAGGCGTTTCCAACGGATCAAAGACCTCACCCTCGCAAAAACTGTACGTATAGACTGGAGCAAGCAAAGTCCCTTCCTGCCCTATAACTTCCATCATCGCGCCAAAGATAACGTCGAATTTTGTCAGCCCTTCACTTACTTCCTTTGGGTGTCCCAGTTTTGACATCCCAACATGACTAAAGACCACATCCCCCTTTTCGAGACCTACAGAACGAAACGCTGCTACGAGATCTTCTTTAGTGTAGTCGTGTTCTGCCCCTTCCACGCCTTGCATTCTCCTGCCACCTACACCGAAAACACCGTGCAAACGGCATAACTTCCCATTTCTACACATTCCTTATTTCATCAAAAGAGCTTATCCTGTATTGAGCTAAATACTCATCGCTCACGTGGGGAAGATTTTCTTTATTGCGATACACGTGAACAGTAACCCAGCCCAACTGATTAGCTCCCCGAAAATCCTTTTTTAAGTTATCTCCAAAGTAACAACACGCACCACCGGAAAAGCGGGATTC
>SDBT01015233.1_pt1 | contig 12228 bp, 9 predicted proteins | sample 2277101 | NCBI WGS metagenome assembly SDBT01 (sample SAMN10404973, study PRJNA504765) | marine sediment metagenome | isolation source: marine sediment core GS10_PC15, 103 cmbsf | place: Arctic Ocean: Southern Knipovich Ridge | collected 2010
CGTTCTGGAAGAAAGGGTTAAGTGCCAGTTCTTTAATAAACACCTTCATTTGCCCAGGTAGCGCATTTCTTTTTTCCGCCGCCCTAAGTGTTTCCCCATTATTAAGGCGAGTAAACATCTCCTCAACTTCATCTTCAGTGGCATCCTCCAATATTACAAAACTAAGGTCATAGGTCTGGAACTCGTCTACCAAATCATTTGGCAATGCGCTGAACAGCATGCCAGCCACAACATGCCCATGCACTGGATCACATTCTGTTGAAAGAGGAAAGCCATCCTGACAAAACTCCCAAATAGCACGGAGTCTTTGCTGTCCGTCAACTACTTCATACTTGTATGGCGGTTTATCAACAGCACGCAAATAAAGTTTAGGAATGTCATAGCGACGCAATATACTATCCATAAGCAGCTGTTTCTTGCTCATAGACCATACCCTGGGTCTTTGATAGGTTGGGCGAGGGTCAATTTTGGGTTCGCGCATCCTTACGCTGTAAAGTGGCCACGGCTTCGTATAGGGTTCTTTCATGATTACCTCCTCTATCGTTTAGTAATCCACCTCTACACCATCCCAACAGTCAAGGTGACAAGCATATCTTATTTCAGGATCTGGAACCTCCAGTTCGCTATTTGTGTTAGTAATAGTACTTAGTCCTATAATAACTACGTTTTGCCCCTTCTCCACTAGTTCTCCCCACATTTATCACAGGTAGGAACACCCAAGCAAACCTCCATAATACTAACCTCCTCTCCTTTTACCTTCCGCAGCACTTCTTGTATTTTTTACCACTCCCGCAGGGGCAGGGGTCGTTGCGACCCACCTTGCTGCCCCCAACCTTTAATGGCTGCTTTCTGGGGCTGCCCGTGCCACCGGGGGTCACCTGAGCCATCGGCGTCTCTACCGGCTTCGGGGCTTCCCGCTTTTTAATAGTCACGTGGTACATAGTGTGGGCTACATCGTGCTGAATAGTGGCTAAAAGCTCCTGGAACTGCTCATAGCCCACACTCTTATAAGCATCTATCGACCGTACCTGGCGCAGACTCTGCCATCCCGCCTCCTGACGCCTTCCTTCCATCGCTGTCAGGTGCTCAATCCACAGGCTATCCAGTATACGTAGCATCACCAGTCTCTCCAGCACCCGTATATTGTCCGCGCCCATTTCCTTCTCCCGGGCTTCGTATAGTGTCTCCGCTTGCTCAATAAGCTTATCTTCAATCTCTGCCGGCTTCATCCGGACAAGGGCATCAGCGTTTAGCTCCGGCGGTAAGGGAAGGATAGTGTTCACATCGCTAATTAAGCCCTCCAGGTCCCAGTCAACGCCGTGCTCATCAGGAAGATAGGTCGCCACCGCATCCTGTATCTCCTGTCTCACCATGGCGAGAATGTTTGCCTTGAGGTCAGCACCGCCTAAAATCTTGCGCCGCTCACTATAGATAAGCTCACGGTGCTTATTAACCACGTCATCATATTCAACCAGGTGTTTACGCAAATCAAAGTGATAGCCCTCAACGCGAACCTGGGAAGACTCAATTGAGCGGTTAACCATTTTGTTCTCAATCGGGGTATCCTCATCCATACCGGCCCACTCCATAAAACCCTTAATCCGGTCACCACCAAAGCGACGCACAATGTCATCCTCCAGAGACACATAGAAACGGGAGCTTCCCGGGTCACCCTGACGCCCCGACCTCCCCCGGAGTTGATTATCAATGCGCCGCGCCTCATGGCGCTCGGTGCCTAAAACATGAAGCCCCCCAAGCTCAACCACCTGATTATGCCTCTTCTCCCACTCTTCCCACTCCTTTTTATTCTCCTTGAACGGTTCTTTTCCGCCGAGCACAATATCAACCCCTCGCCCCGCCATATTGGTGGCGACGGTTACCGCTCCCGGCTGCCCCGCCTGGGCAATAATGCCCGCCTCCTTCTCATGAAGCTTGGCATTAAGCACCTGCTGCGGTATTCCCTTCCGCTTCAAAAGGTCACCTAAGTACTCCGACCTTTCAATAGACACCGTGCCCACCAGCACCGGCCGCCCCTCCTTATGAAGCTCATCAATCTCACGCGCCACCGCCTTGAATTTTGACGTCTCATCCTTATAAATGCGGTCCGAGCCGTCCTCACGAATCATGGGTTTATCGGTCGGGATAACCAGCACCTCAAGGTTATATATCTTATGAAACTCCTCAGCCTCAGTAAGAGCCGTGCCCGTCATCCCCGCCAGTGTGTCATACATCCGAAAGTAATTCTGGATGGTAATCGTGGCAAAGGTCTTGGTCTCCCGCTGCACCCTGACCCGCTCCTTAGCCTCTATGGCCTGATGCAGCCCCTCGGCATAACGGCGCCCAACCATAAGCCGTCCCGTAAACTGGTCAACAATGATAACCTGACCATCCTTTACTACATAATCAACGTCTTTCCTATAAAGTGCCTTGGCTTTAAGGGCACTCTCCAGATGACGAATCAGCGAGTGGTTTGATGGGTCATAGAGATTGGGGGACTTCAGTAAGCCTTCTCTCTTGAGTATCCGCTCTACGTTGGTATGACCATCCTCAGTCAGGTTAGCCGTGCGTGACTTTTCATCAACGACATAGTCAGCTTCTGGGCGCAGGCGCGGGACGAGCTGAGCGAATACAGGATACAGCCGCCCTGCCTCCTCATCCGGACCACTAATAATCAGCGGTGTTCTGGCTTCATCAATGAGGAGGTTATCCACCTCATCAACAAGGGCATAGTTTAGCTTCTTCTGCACACAGCGGGCCAGGTCGATAACCATATTATCGCGCAGATAGTCAAAACCAAACTCGCTACTGGTGCCATAGATAATGTCCGCCTGGTAAGCCTCACGACGGGAGACGGGTCTGAAATGACGCCAAGGGTCGAGTTCATTACCCGAAAGGTAAGTAGGGTCAAAAAGGCGGGCCGGGGTAGGCTCGTCTGGGCTCTGCATGGGATAAATACTGGCGACACTCACCCCCAGGGCATGATAAATCGGTCCCATCCAGTAAGGGTCGCGCCGGGCTAGATAGTCATTAACCGTAGCCAGATGGCAGCCCTGATCGGTAAGGGAATTCAGGTAGAGGGGCAGGGTAGCCACCAGGGTTTTACCCTCCCCCGTCTTCATCTCGGTAATTTTACCCTGATGAAGGACAATACCGCCGATTAACTGAACATCAAAGTGGCGCTGCCCGATAGCCCTCTTGGCCGCTTCCCGAACCGCGGCAAAGGCTTCGGGTAGAAGCTCATCCAGCGAAATGCCATCCTTCAGCCGAGCCTTAAATTCATCGGTCTTGGCACGAAGCTCTTCATCGTTAAGAGACTCAAAACTGGACTCCAGCTCATTTATTCTATCCACCATCGGCTGGAGCCGCTTCAGTTCTTTCTCATTGGAATCAGTAAGCCGGCTAAATAGTTTAACCATTCTCTCTTCCTTTAATAAGCGCCCTGGCTTTATCCGCCACTCGCTCCCAGACCATAACCCTGACCTCACCCATCCCATCAACGGCGAAGGCATGCACAGAACGGGCGGCGTTTGACTTCAGGAGGGAGGGTATCCCGTAACTTTCCAGTAAGCTCTGGATAACCTGGGCCTCCAGCTCTCCGACTGCCCGATATACCTCTACCATCTTCTCGTTAACGCTCAAACATGGCTCCTATAGACATCCCAGTGTGAATACGATGAATAGCTTCACCCAATAGGGGAGCCATCGGCAGCACCGTAATCTTATCCAATTTTTTATCGCTGGCGATCGGGATAGTATCGGTAACCACGACCTCTTTCACCGGGCACGAGGCTATCCTCTGGATAGCTGAGTCGGAAAACACCGGGTGAGTGCAGCAGGCATATACCTCCGTAACACCCCGCTCCTCCAGGGCAGAGATAACATTTACCAAGGAGCCAGCAGTGTCTATTTCATCGTCTACGGTGAGAGCTACCTTACCCTCCACTTCACCAATAATATTTAGCGCTTCCGCCCGGTCAACATTACCGACCCGCCTCTTTTCCACAATAGCCAGGGGCGCATTAAGCTTAGCCGCCAGGTCCCGGGCTCGCTTAGAAATCCCGATATCAGTGGCCACCACAACCAGGTGGTCATCAAGATTCTTCTCCTCAAAATATCGGCTCAGTAGATACAGGGCAGTCAGTTCATCAACCGGGATATTAAAGAAGCCCTGAATCTGGGCGGCATGCAAATCCACCGTCAGCAGCCGATTAGCCCCCGCCACCGTAAGCAGGTCAGCCACCAGCCTCGCCGTTATCGGTACCCGCGGCTGATCCTTCTTATCTGTGCGCCCGTAGCCATAGTAAGGAACTACCGCCGTAATACGCTCCGCTGATGCCCTCTTTAGAGCATCAATCATAATCAGTAGCTCAACCAGGCTCTTATTGACCGGGGAGGATAGGGGCTGGATGACAAAGGTATCTCGCTGGCGAACATTATCCAGGATACGAACAAAGATGTTCTCATTGCTGAACTCAAAGACCTCACACCCACCCAGGGGGATATCAAGGTAATCAGCCACCGCCTGGGCCAGGGCAGGGTGGGCATTACCGCTAAATACCTTTATCTCATCCATTGATTACTACCTCCTTTTGAATAAGCCTTTCATTCACATTAGGCAGATTTATTTTAACGGGTCATCAACCCCCGGTAGCGGGAAACGCCGACACATTTCGCTAACCCCCTGACTTATCTGGCGCCAGAAGCCTTTATCACCAATATTGGTCACTACCTTTACAATCAGCGAGGCAATCTGTTTCATTTCCTCAGTGCCAAAGCCACGCGTGGTTACCGCCGGCGTGCCCAACCTGATGCCACCCGTTATCCGAGGCGGGTGAGAATCAAACGGGATAGCATTCCGATTGACGATAATACCTACCTCCCCTAAAGCTTCCTCAGCCCCCTTACCGGTAACCCCGGCCTGGGTAAGATCGACCAAGACCATGTGGTTATCGGTGCCACCCGATACCAGTTTTAGCCCCAGTCTTTGCAGTTCACTGGCTAAAACGAGGGCATTATCCAGCGTGGCCCGTTGATAATCGGTAAAGTCAGGTTGCATTGCTTCATAGAAAGCCACCGCTTTGGCGGCAATAGCATGCATCAGGGGACCACCCTGCATCTCCGGAAAAACAGCCGCATCTATTTTTGAAGCCAGCTCCTTCCGGCACAGGATAAAACCACCTCGTGGCCCGCGCAGCGTCTTATGCGTCGTTGAGGTTATTACATCAGCATAGGGCACCGGGGTAGGATGCAAACCCACGGCTACCATACCCGCGATGTGTGCCATATCAACCATAAGCCTGGCCCCTACCAGGTCAGCAATATGCCGAAAACGCTCGAAATCAAGAATCCTGGCGTAAGCACTAGCTCCGGCTACGATTAACCTGGGCCTGTGCCTCAAGGCAAGCCTCTCCAGCTCTTGATAGTCAATCCTTCCGCTTTCCCGATTAACCCCGTAGGGTATGAAATTATAGAACTTCCCGGAGAAGCTTACCCGACTACCATGAGTAAGGTGACCGCCGTGAGCCAGACTCATACCCATAACCGTATCACCGGGCTCAAGCAAAACGTAATATGCCGCCATGTTTGCCTGAGCCCCACTGTGCGGCTGGACATTAGCCTGCTCAGCGTGAAATAGCTCTTTAGCCCGCTGGATAGCCAGGTTCTCCACCACATCCATATTTTCACAGCCGCCATAATAGCGCTTCCGGGGATAACCCTCAGCATACTTATCAGTGAGTAATGAACCCTGCGCCTCAAGCACCGCCCGACTAGCATAGTTCTCCGAGGCGATAAGGTTCACGGTTTTCCTTTGCCGCTCTATCTCCAGGCCAATAGCCCGGTCAATTTCCGGATCAGTTTGACTTAAGAAACTCATTTTCCCTCCCTGTTTGAAGTCTACAACCGCATCCTGATACTGTCAACAACCTAGCCAGAATCGCCTAACAAGACCGAAAGAGGCAAAATCCCCTCACCACTCTCTTAAAATCCCTATCTATCTCTACCCTCAGTCAGGGGTTAAGGAGATTCCGGAAAACACGACCGTTTACCGGACTATTCCCCCTTGATAAAGAGAATAGCCTAGCTAGAATGGCGAAGCTGCCCAAGGTCTTCCCTGTTGACATGACAATAGGCTCTGCTGTCCATATTTTAATGGTTAAACGGTAAAACGTAAAATGGCTAAGAGAAAGACTAAGTCCACCTTCATTGGCATAAAGGTAACCAGCGAGCAAGCGGAAACCTTAGCCCGCTTACAGGAAGTTCTAAAATCACCAACGAAAACGGAAGTCCTGTTAAGAGTCAGGTATGACCACTGTTTATGGCTTGTCTACCAGCCTGCTAATGCCATCACAACTAATGCCCTCGTCCTACTATTTCACCCACACTACACTACACCGGTTCAATTGACTTGCCCTATTGCCCGTGCTATCATCATAATTAAAGGGTGGCTAAATTAGGTTCCCTACTAAAGAAATCACATGTCAGCACTAAGTGAGCTTTGCCAAGAAATCCTTGTCTGCCAGAGGTGTCAAGTACTAGCGGAAAACAGAACCATAGCAGTTCCCGGTGAAGGAGCCGAGGCTGCCGACATTATGTTCATTGGGGAGGCACCAGGCTGGCATGAAGACCAACAGGGACGTCCCTTTGTCGGACCGGCCGGTATGTTTCTTAACGAGTTGATTACCTCTATCGGCTTAAGACGCCAGCAGGTTTATATCACTAATGTGGTCAAGTGCCGTCCCCAGGGAAACCGTGACCCCTTACCCCTTGAAATAGACACCTGCCGCCACTGGCTAGAGCGCCAGATTAAGTTAATTCGCCCCAAGATGGTGGTGACCCTGGGACGTTACTCCATGGCGATGTTCTTCCCCGGTAAGAGCATCAGCAAAATCCACGGCACCGCTCACAGGCAGGACACTATCATCTATTACGCCATGTATCACCCCGCAGCGGCTCTTCACCAGCAGAGCTTGCGCCAGGTAATTGAGGCTGATATGCTCAAGATTCCAGCCCTCCTCGCCGAGGCAGAAACTGTCTCCGAGGTAAAACAAGGGCCGAAGCAACTAAATATGTTTGAGGGTTAAATCTTTGACCAAACCAAGACTTAAGATAATCCCTATCGGCGGACTGAGTGAAATCGGCAAGAACATGATGGTGATGGAATATGAGCAAGACATCATCGTCATCGATGCCGGGTTTATGTTTCCCGAGGAGGAAATGCTAGGTATTGACCTGGTAATCCCGGACATCAGCTACCTATTAGAGAAGCGGGAGAAAATAAGAGGTATAATTATCACCCACGGGCATGATGACCACACCGGGGCTCTGCCCTATGTGCTGCCCCAGCTTAATGTGCCGATTTATTCAACAAAGCTTACCCAGGGTCTCATCTCGGTTAAGCTTAAAGAACGCAAAGCACTAGCCGGCGCCAATCTCAAAACTATACCCCCGGGGGGAAGTTTCACCCTGGGGAAGTTCAAAATAGAGTTCTTCCCCGTCTGCCACAGCATACCCGACGCCGTAGGGCTAATCATACACACGCCGGTGGGCACCGTAGTTCATAGTGGAGACTTTAAGATTGACTATACCCCGGTCAGCGGCAAACCGACCGACCTATCTCGATTGGCTCAATTAGGTGCTCAAGGCGTCATGCTTCTCCTTACCGACTCCACTTACGCTGAGCTACCCGGCTACACCCCGTCAGAACGGGTGGTTGGTGAAACCCTGGACAATGTTATGGCTAACGCACCGGGAAGAGTGATAATAACTACCTTCTCCTCACTGGTCTCCCGTGTTCAGCAGGTTATTGATGCCGCCGCCAAGCACCAACGCCGGGTCTTCATTGTCGGACGCAGTATGATAAACACCTCACAAATGGCACTGAGGTTAGGCTATCTTAGCGACCCGCAAGGAGTACTGGCACGGCTTGATGAACTCAAGGGTATGCCACGCCACAAAATTGTTTTTGTCACCACCGGTAGTCAGGGAGAACCTACCTCAGCCCTGGTTCGTATGGCTAACCGAGACCACCGCCAGCTTCATATCCTCCGTGGTGATACCGTGGTTATTTCCGCAACCCCGGTTCCCGGCAACGAGTCGTTAATCAACAGAACGATAGATAATCTATTCAAGCAAGGGGCTCAGGTACTATACAGTAAACTGGCCCAGGTTCATGTCCACGGGCATGCCAGTCAGGAAGAACTAAAACTACTCCTAAACCTGGTTAAACCCAAGTTTTTTATGCCCATTCATGGTGAATACCGCCACCTAAGCCTTCACTCCAAACTGGCCCAATCGGTCGGCATCCCCCAGGAGAATATCTTTGTCCTGGAAGACGGTGACATCCTTGAGCTTAACCCCCAGGCCGGCAAGATAACCGGTAAGATTTCCTCGGGCAATGTGTATGTAGATGGCCTAAGTGTCGGCGACATTGGTAGCGTTGTTCTCCGCAATAGGCGAATGCTGTCACGAGACGGCATGGTCGTCGTCATTATCACGGTTAACAAGCAGACGGGTAAACTAATGGGCCGCCCCGACATTGTCTCCCGAGGTTTTGTTGACACCCGAGAATCCAAAGACATGCTGGAGGAGAGCCGCGACCTGGTAGCCCACACCCTGGACCATAGTGGTACCCGCCCGGCAGAGTGGAGCCTGGTCAACATCAAGGTCAGGGATGTCCTAAATAGATTTTACTATGAGCAGACCAAGCGCCGACCGATGATACTTCCCTTTATGGTAAAGGTGTAGCGCAAAAATATCTTTTTACCGAGGGACTATATGGCTAAGAGAAAAGCCAAGGTCACCAATAAACCCAGAGGAAAAGCCAGGGGAAGAAAATCAGAGGGCGGGCTCTTCCACTTTCCCGGCTGGCGAGTGGCGTGGCGCATTATGGTGACAGCCATTATTGTCGGGTTATTAGCCTGGCAGTGGCCCAACATAACTTCATGGGCAGCCAGTATTAGAGATGAAACCCTGAGGCTATTTGGCTGGGGACTGCTACTGCTCATCATCGCTCTCGTTAGCCTGAGTGTGGCGCTATGGCTACGAAAGAGCACCCCACTAACGGTTCGCTTCCGCCAGTGGTGGGGTGGTATCGCCTTCACCATGGTCATCTGGGGAATAATGGCCTATTTCGGCCTGGGGGGTAGTATTGGTCAATACCTGATTGGCTTCCCAGAGTCAAGTTTCATCGGCATTCCCAGGATAATAGGTTTAATCCTGGCCGGCATTGCTCTGGTAGCTCCTGGAATTTTCGCTCGCGCCGGTAAGAAGGCGTCTTCATGGCTACACAGTCAGTTTCAGAGGCGACCGGCTCCTCAACCAACCATCCAGCAAATTCCGACACCCCCCCCGATTACAATAACTCCAGCCCCCCAACCGGAGCCGACACCCCCCCCAACCACCACAACCCCCCTCCCCCAGCCGGTAGCAGCCGAGAGACAAACTGTAACCACACCACCAGCACCCACCCCCACACAGGAAGAACTGCGACAGGTGGCTCAGGAAGTGTGGAGGAAATATGGTGAATCGCCATCATTGGTTACTGATAATGGTTGGCGACTACCGCCAATTGATATCCTGGATAGGGCTCAGGAGATTGAATTTGGTCAGGCTGATAATATACAGAGAGCCCGCCTTATTGAGGAGGCTCTCGCCAGCTACGGTGTTGAGGCTAAGGTAGTTCAAATAAACGCCGGCCCAACCGTCACCCAGTTCGGTGTGGAACCGGGGTGGGATAGAAAGATGAAGGAGATAAGGGAACGGGATAAAGACGGTAATGTCACCATAAGACTGGAAGAGGTAGCCAAGACCCGGGTCAAGGTAGATAGAATCACCTCCCTGGCTAACGACCTGACACTGGCTCTGGCAGCCCCCAGTATCAGGATTGAAGCCCCGGTGCCTGGTAAACCGGTAGTCGGCATTGAAGTACCCAATACCACCCTGGGCATGGTTAACCTCCGCGGAGTAATCGAGACCAGTGCTTTTCAAAAGCTCGCGCCTAAGTCCCGACTCGCCCTGGCGCTGGGGAAGGGAGCCGGTGGGGAAGCCGTAGTGGCTGACCTAGCTAGAATGCCGCACCTGCTTATCGCCGGGGCTACTGGCAGCGGCAAGACTGTCTGCTTAAACTCCACTATCTGCTGCCTCCTGTTGCATAACTCACCTAACAATGTCCGCTTCATTATGGTTGACCCCAAGCGGGTTGAGCTCACCCCGTTTAACAGCATACCCCACCTGGCAGTACCAGTTATCGTTGATACCAATAAAGCCCTGGTCACCCTACGCGGGCTTAATCAGGAAATGGACAAGCGGTATCAAAAATTGGCGGCTAGTGGCGCCCGCAACATTGAGACCTACAACCGAAGCAAGGCGGGGGATGAGAAGCTTCCCTACCTAATACTCGTCATTGATGAGCTAGCTGACCTGATGATGGCCGGCTTTGATGAAGTTGAGCATATCCTCTGCCGACTGGCGCAACTGGCCCGAGCCACCGGTATTCACCTCATTGTGGCTACCCAGCGCCCATCGGTAGATGTGGTCACCGGCCTAATCAAGGCAAACTTTCCGACCCGCATTAGCTTTGCCGTTACCTCTCAGGTAGACTCACGCACTATCCTCGACATCGGTGGTGCCGAAAAGCTACTGGGTAGAGGCGACATGCTCTATATGCCCACTGAGGCGGCTAAACCCAAGCGCCTCCAGGGGTCCTATGTCTCTGATGCCGAGACCGAGAGGCTGGTCTACTTCTGGGGGAGTCAGGTGAAGGAAGAGACGCCCTCTCTCCAGATTGAGGGGCTTACCCTACCCTCAGCTACCGGCGCCAGGGGAGCCTTCCCCCAGGACCCCCTACTTGACACCGCCAGGCAACTATTAAGCGAACACAAGCACATCTCGACATCTTTCCTGCAACGCAAGCTACGCATCGGCTACCCGCGGGCGGCCCGCATCATGGAACAGCTAGAAGAGGAAGGGGGCGGGGGGGAAGAACGGTCTGGTTAGAATTGGGTAGAGTTATACAAGGAGAGTCATGATGGTGATAAGTCAGGGGCCAAACGAAAAGTCCATCATTATGCAAACTAAAATAGGTAGAGATATACCGAATAGCCAAAGCCATGAGATTTCAGCTTTCGAAAGAAACCAGTACTCAAGAATCGATAAGGATTTCCACTATATTAAATTTCGAACTAATCCGAACCCGATTTATAATTGCCACGGGCTGATCTTTGCATCTAGGAGAACAGGAATCTCTGATAATGAGGCATTACACCACATACTTGATGATGACGGCTATGCGGAAATTGAAGAGGGCGATGTCATTCCGGGTGATACTATTCTATACTTTTCAACAGATGGCGACATTGAACATTCAGGGGTAGTTGTATCTAAACCAGATAAACAACTAAGAATCCCAGACGTCCTTAGCAAATGGGGCAAGTATAAGGAAGTAATTCATGCTGCTAATAACTGTCCTTACACCTTTAATGTGAAATATTACAGAGTGAAATGAAACATGTTGGTTGATGATATTACTCTTAGCATAATTGTATCCACATACCTAGTTGCAAATACACCCAATTATCTTTATCAACGCCTAAGGCAGATTCCATCCGTTCAAAGTTTGGCTACTCGAATTGAGTGTCAAGATATGATTGGGGAGTTTCAGAAACTTACTTCTAAGAAGCCAAGCTCAGTGGAGGATATTTCTTTGGCATATGCAATCCTAGCTGCTATCACATTCCTCGACTATCGCAAGGCCATTGAGCTTTTTGATGTTCTAGACCTATCAAAATTAGAGTGGGGACGCGACTTTAGAGATATATACGTAAAAAGCTCAAGAATTATAAATTTCTTTAATTTACAGGCCAGACTCTCAACTAGGCAAGATATCATCACTACAGACAGCTCTACAAACACGCTTTTACTTAAGCAGTTACACAACGATAGGAGTGAAACATGATTCAAATAAAACTTATGTTGTGCGCAGATGGTGTGGTCATAGACCGGCTAAACAATAATGTGTCCGTCTTCAACATTTTCGAAGAAATAACACCGGCAGGTTTGCCATTAGCCATACCTCGATTTGTTGTACTTGCAATCCTTGAACGCGACACTGGTGATCCCGCAAAATTGGATTGCTCAATCAAAGTAACTCTCAAAGACCAGAGCATCATAGATCAGACAGTTCCGGTTGATTTCCAGGACAAGTTAAGGAACCACTCTGTTTTTACTATG
>SDBT01015234.1_pt1 | contig 12227 bp, 12 predicted proteins | sample 2277101 | NCBI WGS metagenome assembly SDBT01 (sample SAMN10404973, study PRJNA504765) | marine sediment metagenome | isolation source: marine sediment core GS10_PC15, 103 cmbsf | place: Arctic Ocean: Southern Knipovich Ridge | collected 2010
AGGTTTCCCCATGTCCGAGAATGAAATTCTAACCAGTTTCCATGTAATAGAAGGCGAGCCCTTTCCAAAAATTGTTTTTTCAGACGGATCATTTGCAACGGCTGAAAATATAATAGGGAACAGCCAAAAAGATATTGCCATTATTACCATCAACAAGAAACTTGAGCCTCTTTCTTTCTATGGATATTATGGAACTTCTAATTACTACGCCGATCCTATTTTTGGAGAACCGGTCTATGCGGCAGGTTATCCTTTCGGCTCTTCTTTCCCCGGAGATGTAACTATTAAAAAAGGATCTTTCGGAGGAAAAAGATTTTCAAAAGATTTTGATATTAATCTTCTTCAAACAGAAATTGATTTAAATCCGGGAATGAGCGGAGGACCACTAGTAAATTCATGCGGTCAAGTTATTGGTGTTAATACGGCCGGTCTTGCCGGTCTTTCCGTATTTTTAGATATTTTGAGCGTTCAAAATGCCTTCGCCCTTCTTTCAACCGATGAAATAACCAAAATTGAAATTGACACTTCAAACCCAGAAGGAGTTGTCAAGGCTTTCTATACCTACATAAAAGCAAGAGATTTAAGAAAAGCCTATGACCTCGTAACAGAAGAAAAGATGAAAGGGGAGGGTTATGAAGAATGGATAAAAGGCTACATCAACACCCTCCATGTTGATTTATTAATGAGCAAGATAGATGAAGAGAACGAAAACAAGATTTTTGTAAAAATTATCTCCTCCGACTGGGTAGATGACGAACTTATCTACAGATACTTCGAAGGCTGGTGGGAAGTAAACGACAACCTAAAACTCTGGAAAAGCATTATTGAAGAAATCCAAGACCCAGACTGGGACTGGTTCTACGAGTTTGAAGAGTAAATTTTCAAAAAGATGGTAAAATAGGCCAGAATGATTTCCAAAAAAGAAGCTAAGAAAGAGATTGAAGGACTAGTAACTAAGTACGAAAACCTTCCCAAGTCTCGGCTTAAAAAAATTAGCGAAGCAGACACCGGAAGAATATTTATAATGCCTCTTTTTAGGGCTCTGGGTTGGGATGTTTTTAATGATTTTTCCTCAAACGAAGTAATTCAGGAAGAAACCACTATTTCCGGAAGAATTGATTACTCTTTTCGTCTAAATAACATAACTCAATTCATCTTAGAAGCAAAAGCAATTCCAGAGGATTTAGACAAAGAAAAATGGGCAAGACAAGCAATTGAGTACGGGTGGAACAAGGGGATTCCTTGGGTGGTGTTATCGGATTTTGAAGGTTTGAAAGTTTTTAACTCTGATTGGAAAAAAGAACACCCAGAACCCAATCTTGAATTCAAGTACGGAGAATACATTAAGAGGTTCGATCGGTTGTGGCTTCTTTCAAAAGAGTCGTTTGAAAAAGGAAAGCTTGACAAGCTCTTGTCTGAGTTCGGCATCAAAGCTAAAAGAATTAGTGTTAATGAAAAACTGGCAGAAGATCTTTTGAAATGGAGGGAAACTTTAACTAACAATCTTAAAGCTTGGAACAAAAACGAAGGCGAAGAAATAATTGAGGAATCTGTTCAAAGAATTTTAGACAGACTCATTTTTATTAGAGTTGTAGAAGATCGCAAGTTAGAGGAAAGAAAGCTTTGGCAAACTTTCCAAAAGTGGGTAAGCAACGATCATAACCCTCAAAATTTTCTTAATCTTTTGGTTCCCATATTCAGGGTTTTTGACGGAAAGTACAATAGTAACTTGTTCATAAAACATGTCTGTGAGAAACTCCATACCACTTTTGATCCATTTAACAAAATTATCCCCGATCTTTATGCAGATAAAGAAAAAGGGGTGAAATATCGTTTCGACGCAATTGACGCGGATGTTTTAGGAAATGTTTATGAGCAGTATCTTGGATATGTTCAAGGAAGGGAAGGGGGGAAGAGTAAAAGAAAAAAGCAAGGAATTTATTATACTCCCACTTATATAGTTGATTATATTGTTCAAAATACTTTAGGGAAAGCATTAGAAGAAAAAAGCCTTACAGAAATAGAAAGTATAAAAGTTCTTGACCCTGCTTGTGGTAGTGGCTCGTTTTTAATAAGAGCGTTTGATGTTCTCAATGAAAAGATTAAAAAGGAGAGGGATAGCAAAGATGGTGTTCAAGCAGCTCTGAGGAAATACAGAATACTTACAAACAACATTTACGGAGTTGACTTAGATTCCCAAGCAGTCGAAATCGCCCGTCTTAATTTACTATTGAAGGCCTTGGAACCTAACCACAAACTCCCAATGCTTACGGATAATATAAAAGTGGGCAATTCTCTAATTGAGGATGAAAAAGTTACAGATAATGCTTTTGTCTGGAAAAAGGCATTCTCAAAGATTATGAGCAATGGGGGTTTTGATATTGTGATAGGAAATCCACCATATGTTTTTACTAGGAAGGCTGGGTTCAAAAAGGAAGAAAAAGAGTATTTTAAAAATACCTTTTTGATTAAAATAAAACTGGAAAGAAAAGACAAAGCATTACAAACAGGAAAACTTAATCTTTTTACACTATTTCTCTTAAGAAGCACCACTCTTCTGAAAGAAGGTGGAATATTGGGATTCATAATACCAAACACTTTTTTGAGAGTTAACACATATATAGGTTTGAGAAAGTACATCCTCAGCCACTTCAAAATCCTCAAAATAGTAGATGCAGGGGCAGAAGTATTCAAGGGAGTAACTTCATCTACGGTAATCATAGTTCTAAAAAAAGAACTTGTGGAAAATGAGAGGGCTAAAAATACAATTGAGATAGTTCGTTTAATAGAAAAGGAAACTTTTAAAATAAACCAGTCTGTCTTTGCAAACAATGAAAACTTTATCTTTAGTACTGTCCGCGATGAAAAAAGCAATAAGCTAATTCAGAAATTAACAAACGACACTGTTACATTAGGAAAAATTGTACAATCTTTCAATGGCATTGCCACAAAAAAGAATAAAGACAAATACATTTTGGATAAAAAAGAAAATTCTTTATGCAAACCGCTATTGGAAGGTAAGGACATACATAAATACGGTTTTAAGTTTAGAAATAAATACATATTATATGACAGAGAAAAATTACATAGGCCTAGAAATGAGAAGATATTTCTTAGTCCTGAGAAGATTATTACTCAGAGAATAGGTGGCGGGTCTTCTGTGATAGTAGCAGCTTTAGACAATAAGCAGCATTACACTTTCAACTCTGTTAATAATCTCATTTTGCAGGATGAAAATTTTTCTATCAAATATATATTGGCTTTACTAAATTCCAAGCTTCTCAACTGGTATTATGTCACAAAATTCACAAATCGATCTAAGCTTACGGTAAACATATCAAAGACAAATCTAGAACAGTTGCCAATCAAAAAAATCACCTACAAGGAGCAAAATGCTTTTGATGACATTGTAAATAGTATTTTAGACTTAAAAAACAGAATAAAAAATAAACCCGAGAACTCTGACGAATGGAAAAGCCTAGAAGAAAGGATAGAGGCACTGGAAAAGAAAGTTAATCAAGAAGTTTATAAACTCTACGGCCTCACGCCGGAGGAAATAGAAACTGTAGAGGGAAGTACAAAATGATAGTCAAGTTAAGCAACAAATTACCGAGTATCCTGCAAGAAAAAAATGTTTTGTGTATACCTGCTTCCATTTTTGCGATGAAAAAATATCTTGAATCAGACAAAATTCCAGCGCCTAGTCCTGATTGTGAATATTGCGAGTATAGAAAATTAATTAAATCATCTGAAAGAGGATAAATGGGAAAAATTACTTTTTTATGGAAAGTTTTTTCGAAAAAGATTGATAGACAGATTGGTGCATGGAATAGTTTAGATCAAAAAATTGGATTACTTTCAGGATTCGCCGCTACGATAATCGGGGCAGAAGTTATCCTAATGATGGATCACATTGGTATCAATATTTTCTCTTTTTCAATTTTTTTACTTTTTATTTCGTTGACAATTGGTTTAATAGCTTTGCGTCCAAGAAATTTTCATGACCCAATAAATCCAAATGTTTACTACACAAAAAAGTTTTTGAAGCAAAAAACTATAGATATCAAAAATAAAGCACTTGCTGATTCAAAAGAATGTTATAAAAAAAATGGCATTATTCTAAAAAGAAAATCCTTATTATTTGAAGTTAGTATCGGGATTTTTGTTTTTGGAATTTTATTATTAGTTATCGGAGCTTATCAACTTAAGAAGCAAAATTTATTGCTGCACCATAGAAAGGAGGTGACTGTATGTATGTCTAAAAACAATGACAAGGAACCTGTTCCTACTGAAGAGGAAAAGATAATACCGGTAGCGCCAAGCGGAAGTCCTGGTACGGTGATAGAGAAAGGGGAAGATTCTCCCCCACCAGTTCAGCCAAGCAACCAGCCAGGAAGTACCATGCCCTTCGGTGAAACAAAAGGCGGCATTAAATTAACAAAATAAAATTATTAAATTAATTGGTTGATAAATAGATTAATGCAAATACGAGACAATATAACAGTTTTTCAAGACTCTTTATATCTGGTTCTCTCAAATAGGGACCGGTGTAAAAGTTTGCTAAGCAAAAAAGAATTAACTAAGGAAGATATTATTGACATTTACATTAGCCTACATCTTGTTTTAGAAGTAAGTTTAAATGCTTTACACCGTCAAATAATTACTAAGCAAATTGTCAAGCCGATTGATAGGTTGAAGGTTATTAAAAATATTGACAATATTAGTTTCATTGAAAAAACAACTTTGTTCATATATAACTCATCTTTTGACTTCGGTGATGATATAGAAGAATCTGCTGTTCATCATAAAATAATTGGTAAATTAAAAAACTTTACTGGAATAAGAAATAAGTTACTTCACGGTCACTCTATTGGTTCGCTTACTGTTGGAAATAAACCAAGGCGTGATACTGAAACAAAAAGTGCCCTTGAAATAAATAAGCTGAAAGAGCAGATTAAACTGTTTTTAGATATTAATAAGGGCATGCAATTTTTTCTGGATCATTTAGACAATAAAGGCTGGAATAAGAATTATATCGAAGATCTTAAGAATGAATACTTAAGTTACGATTTTATTCCGGTAAATTTTTTCAGCCATGAATTACCTAAAAGATGAACAATACTACGTTGATCTCTACGATCTTTTTACGATCAAGGAATGCTTAAGATTAGAAAATCAGTTTTCCCAACCTAGTAAAACAATCAAAAAAGTAAAAGCTTCAGAAAAGGAAAAACTACGTGCTCGATTTGTAGTTAGAAATTTGTTTTTCTACCATACAAAAGGCGAAAGACATAAGAAAAAGGCGGAAACTGTCAGAAAATGGATGGGTAATCCCCATTAATAAGTTTTTTCAAATCGTTAAGTGAAAGATTTATCCAATGGAATACAGTTTTAATATTATCATTCATAATCTGTTTAATATGACACTGTTGTTTTTGTGTCGTATAGTGTATATTGATTAGTATATGTCATATATAAAGATTTCACAAGCTGCTGAACTGCTCGGAGTTAGCTCTCGGACGTTGATGAGGTGGGATAAGGAAGGCAAATTTCCGGCCCATAAAGAGCCTTTATCCAAGATGCGTTTTTACAACAAGTTAGATATTACCAACCACGCGTTTTGGTTCAAACTTAGGAGAAAACACAAGAAACATCTAAAAAAATTAGATGAAATTAGAAATGAGGTAGATAAATATATTTCTACTCAGCCATTAGATACCGGAAGTAATCCAAAATTTCATAAATACGAAGACATGAAAAAGGCTTTTGATGACCTGAGAGATTGGAAAGAGAAACATAAATTGATTCTCGAGGACTACTCCCAGTTGCCACCTAGATTTAAAGCTAAAGTTGATCCGGAATAAATATGTCTAAATATCGAATCTATGCATTAATTCATGGACAAACTCTTCCACAGGGAGAGATTTTTGAATGTGAGATCAAGAAGATGGATTTCAAGGAACAGTCGAAAAGGAAATTCTCGCCAATTCAAAGCGTTTTTTCAGAAAATGAAATGACCGAATACCATAAAACGTATGTAACCTCACTTCGTTATGTCGATCCTATTCGGATTAAATCAGAATATGTAATCATCTGCGACATTGAGGAAGATAAACCTGGTGACGCACTGGGGGGAGCAATCAAGAGAATAGATAGGATTATGAGATTTCTGTCTTTGGCATGTTTGGAGGATGTTAAAAGGAAATTTGGAAGAAATAGGGGCAGTTTTGAGCCCTATATTTATCAGGTAAATAAAATTTATTTACTGGATGAGGATGACAATGAGTCAGAAGTTGAGTACAAACTTGAAAGTGGGCACATGTATCTACCAGACAGACCAGAACAAACAAAATGGAGAGACTCTGGTACAGGGAAATTTCTGGAAGAAATTTATAACTTCCACGATGAAACATTCGAGAGAGCCCTTAAGTACCTTTACCGATCTTCTGTTGGCTATTTAGTTTTAGATAGTAAAGAAAAAATTGCTCTTGATCACTTCAAATCGATCGAAATTATTGTTGATTCCTTATCAAAAAAACAAAACTTCAAACAAAGATTATCAGAGACAGCAAGCAAAATTGGAATCACATCGAAGGAACAGAAGAGAATTGAAGACTTTTGGAACTACAGATCAAAATACGGAGACATTGCTCATCCGTCCCTATTTGACGAAGTAGAGAGATATCCAAACCAGTTTCCTATTCCTAGCAATGCTCGCTATCCAGGTGGCAGTTTTGATTCAATTGCCCCCAGCGTTCTTCTAAAATATTATCAGTACATCAAAGGAGTTTTTGTTGTGGACATTGACGAACCGTCTGGCCGGAATGGTTCAAGTTCCAAGGAAGGTAAATTTAGTCAGGTGTATGAAATTTCTTTTTTGGGTCCTACTTACCGTAACCACCTAGTTTTCTATTCTTCAGAAAAAAACAAACAAAAGCTGACACGGGATTTAAAAAACGCATTTATTAAAAAATTTGGATTAACCGAAGATTCAATAGCAGAAATGCGAATTATGCCAGGTAAAAAAGGTGTTCTTCGAAACAGGAGATTTAAAATAAGAATATGTACGACAACCTGAAAGTCGCTTTTGAAAATTTAATAAACCGTCACCAAAAAGTATCCGAAACAAAAATCTAATATCAAAAATGAAAAATCTTGAGATAATCACAAAAAAACCTTCAATCAAAGTACTTTGGTTAGATACTAGTTCCATTTGGAATATAAACATGTCTCTATGGAAAAGGATCACTAAACTTGTTCTGGAGCAAAAAATCGTTGTTGTTGATACCGGTCAACGAGCTGAAATGTTGGAAAGGTTCGCAAGTGGAGCCATAGCCATAAACGCAAAGTCTAAATCTATTCTGAGTATCTATGAAGCTATAACAGGTAAGTTTAATTCGATTGACCACAGCACCTTCCTCGCCAGACAGACTGAATTAGCAATGAGCGCGTATGTTCAAGAAACTGGTAAAGTTGAGTTTAATTTTTTTGATTTATTTGATGATTTAATTCAAGGTTTAACCTCTATATTTGATGAGCAAAATAAATACCTTAAAGCAAAATGGGGCACCGCACGCGTATTTAAGACATTGAGTCCAGATATTGCCATGGACTGGAGAAGTTTGCGTCAAGAAGCCAGGAGTAAAAAACAGACGCTGAAAGAGCGAAGGGCAATGGAATTATTAGGAATGCACGGGGCTCTTGAAAATATATTTCATGGTACAAACGAAGTAAGGAAGAAAAATCTTGTTAACCATTATCTTAGAAAATGGAAACGAGCTACTGGAAATAATGATTTTCAAAGCATGCAAGATTTTTTTAAATCTGAATATTATCAAACGATCCCTTATGTGAATATCCATTCGTGGATCATTTCAGATTTAATTGTGGGCAATGAAGAGCCAAGATCTTCAGATTACTTCGATACAATAATGATTTCAATGATTCTTCCATACGCCGACTTTATGTTAGTTGATGGCCCGATGAGAAATAGATTAAGCGGTACATTGAAACTAGTTACCCCACAAGGACCTTATACCGCCAAGTTGATTACACTTAAAGAACTGAAAACTCTTTTAAATTCAATATGAAAAAACACCTATTGTTTTTATTACCGTTGTTGGTATCTATAGCTTTTTTAATATTCGTAAAGCTTGTTTTTGCTGGGGGCGGCTTGGTGAGATAGAAAACGAGATTGAAGAGATTAAAACAGAGTTTAATGATTTAGAAGAACCGATGACTACCGAAGAAATAGAAGCTGAACCAGAATCTGAAGAAGTTGACGAAGAAGATAAGATTCCTTTTTAATCCCTCTTCATTCCCCCCTCAACACAGAAGAGATATAATTGGCCAATGGTGCTTTCGAATAAAGCAATTCAAAAATATAAGAAAATATTTAAGGAAGAATATGGTCGGGATTTGACTGATGCAGAAGCCAGAGAGCAAGGTGAAAGGCTGGTTGGATTTTTTGAAATTCTATATAAACAGGCGCAAATTGAACATCGCAGGAAAATGCGATTAAAAAAAGAAAAGGTCAAGGGATTTTTTCTTGACGCCAGTGAAGGCCCATATACCTGCGCTGTTTGTAGAGAAATCATTCCTGGTAATGATATCTGGTGGAATTTGGATGGTTTAAGGTGCAGAGATTGCTGGAGAAATATACAAGAAGGGGTTATTCCTCTCCTTATATATGATAGCGACGACAAAGTATGGATTAAGGAATGGCAATTACAATCAGACTATGGTTTACACCCAGCAACAAGAGGCAAACTCCGAAGAGAAGGTCTGCTTAAAGGCAAGGATCTTAAGAGAAAAAACGGAACTGTCTACTGTACCGTTTATTTAGTTAACGAGAATAAAGAATTTTTTTAAAAAGTACCCCAAGAAACCGAAAATGAAAGTGAAGTTTATTAAATCAAAAATGAAAAAATTACAAAAACAACAAATCAAGTCAATGCCAAACGTAGCTCATGGTTTTGCCAGATATGTATTTGGGGGGGAATACATCTTAGAATCAGATTCCTATGAGGAGGCAATAAAAAAAATTAGGGAAGATAAAAAAAGCTGCGAGAAGGATAATCTTCTATATTATAATAAAAAATCATTGTGGCAAGAATTTCAATTCCTTTTTATGATCCAATATATAGAACACGAAACAGGGGAGCTCATCTCTCGTCTTGCGACGAATAATAAAATTAAAGCTACTAAGTACATTCAAAAATTAAAGTATAACTCTGAACTGGATGATAAAAGAAAAGGCACAAATCGTGCATTTTCTCCATATGCTCTTGCTGTATTATTGAACCTTTCGCTTGGTGTCTTGTTTAAAATTGTTAATAAACACACCAATAATTTTAAAGGTAGAAAACGGATAGTAAAAGAACTTAAGGCATTTAAGAAATACCGTAATTGTTTTATCCATAAGGCATTTAGCAATTCTACAGATATAACGAGTGTTTTGGATGAGGGTATAAAATCTGGTAATAAAATCCTTGAGTATTACAACGATATACGTTTGCCAAACAAATTTTAAGACTTGGGATATTAAGCCTACAGGCGGTAATCCCTCCTGCGAGGTGGCAGGCTGAAGTGAAATGTAAGCCATGACTCCCCGAAGTGTGGGATGACAATTAAAATGGCGATATCCGATTCGGATGGAAAGGAAATTCAACTATGAAAAAAAATAAAGAAGAAACTTATAAAAAGATTGCCACAACGGTAACAAATGTAATTAAGATATATTCTTTGAATGCCGAAAAAGAGATTGACGAAAAATTCAAATTACAACTGGCACACAGTATTTACCTACTCACTCAAATATATGTGCTATTGAACTCTGTCGCAGATCACCCAAAGCAGGATGATGTGTCGGATGAACTTTTCGATTCTCATATTTTAGTCTGGCAAGCGTGTAATAGTATGCTTGCCGCAACTCAACTAATTAGGCAAGGCTACCCATTAGAACCACAATTTCTTATGAGAGTAGCCATTGAAAGCCTTTCTTTAGCGATGAGTTTTCATCTTGATGAGAAATCATATCTGCAATATAAAAATGAAAAATTAAGTGGAAAAGATTGCATAACCACTGCAAAAAAGGGGCTTAAAGAAATCGGCCAAATCTATGGATTATTAAGCACTGTCACGCACCCGTCTAGAGAAACCGCTGGCAATAATATTAATATTCGATCTGGTTCGTTGATTATTGGCGGCGGATATGCGGAGCACCTCTCTCATCGAGTACTTTTCAATTTTTCCTTGCTGAACTATTTGCTATTAACCATTTGGAAGGGTTCTGAACTTATATTTTGTACATTTGAAGACAATCCAAAATTTTGGGTCGAGAAGGATGGCGGATATACCTTGAAACTAGATGATTCGATAAAGCAACTAGTTAAGACTATAGGAAAAGATTTTAAAAGCGCAATTGCCACTACTGACAAAGAATAATTTGTTGGATTCAATTTACTTTTTTGTCTTTTCTATGCCTTTTGGCAAAATATGCCATTTCCCCTTTTTTACCTTACTAAATCTTTGAAAAAAGACGCTATCTGCTCCATCAGACGTTACCGATTTTTGATCCTTTAATATTTGAGCATTGTCCTCTATGTCTTTAAAACGCTTTATTAGCTCCTCGTCTGGCGGGAGATCTGTTCCTTTATCTTTTTTTTCAGCATCTTTTTGCCAAGACCAACCTAATTCGTTAAATAGTTCTCCGACGAAGGTATCAATATCTCGTGGAGGGTATGAGGCAAAGCTCATGACACCCTTTTCTTTTACATCTTCCGGCAGCTTTGAGTAATAATCATCTAGTTCTTTAAGTCCTACTTTAAGGTCTTGTCCTTTTAAAAACTTTTGACCCTTTTTCATAAAGAAGGGGGCGGTGCGTGCGTGCAAGTTATCGTTCGATACAAAAACTCTACAAAAAGGTAAGTAATATAAATATGAGAAATCTATTTTGTTGCTTGGCCTTTCTTTTGCTATGAAGCTTGAGTTCATGCAGAGGTAAAGAAACAAATCGACACTTAGTGCATATGAGGCATAAGGGGCAAAGATATTGAGAGGAGGACCACCTTCTTTTTCCCATCTTGCTGTTATTGCTCTCGATATGTCTTTCCTGATACCAAGAACAATGAAGGTCAAATCAAGAAGCACTTTATCTTTTCCCTTTACAAATTCATCCACAAAAGATTTAATCGCCTTCATATCTGAAAAATGAGTTCCCGTAGGAACAATATTTTTTACTATGCCAATTATAGAATCAAAGTTGAGATTGGACAGGGCTGCTCTCCATTTTTTTGCCACCTTCCTTTCAACTTCTTGAAATTCTCGTTCCGTCCACCTTTGAAAAGCCGCTTCCTCTGGAGACTGTTTGTAAAATACCGATATCTTACCAGTAGGAGTCTGTTTTGCTGTACCTCTATGAATGATTGCTCGCATATCCATCTTAATTGGAGAGCCCATCAAATCACTCTCAAACATTAAGGCATGATGTACATTTGAGAAGGATCCATTTACAGGTGTTTTTGATGCCAGCGCCCCCACGATATCTTCAGGTGTTTTGCCTTTACTCACTTCCTTGTCAAGGTCAGCCAAGCTTTCAACAAAAAATAATGGAGTAATATTTGTAAGAAAAAAGTTTTCAAGCCACACTGACTCATCAAGGCTGAAACTTTGCAAGGCAGATTTGTCAAAAATCAATAATGGCCCCATAATGTTATTATCTTTCTACCAAACTAATTATATCAAATTGGGTCAATTCAATTTCTTGAAGAAATCTCTTTTTATACTGTCTCATTTGTCTCGTTTAGCCTCAAAGGTGATACACTGGTTATGGGTCCAGAAGGTTCTAGACCGGGGAGCTCAGCCAAATTGGGCACCCTAGCAATCCATGTCTCTAGAAAAGCCCAAAAGTTCTTGCTAAAAGGCTAATTAAAACCTCAAGTATTTGTACCGTACGCTTGCTGTCCGGAAAGTTATATCAAACGTGTTAAAATTGAATTCACAGTTAAAAAATCATGAAAAAAGTCTTTGAAAGATACATTCAATCTATCTCCTCTAAATTTTCTCACGAGGAAACTAGCGAGAATTGAAATTGTGGAGAAAAGTTGAGAAAGGAAATTAAGAGATGTGGCAAAGAAAATATCCATATGAGGCTGTTTGGTTATCACCATCAAGTCTGTCTGATTTTGAAAAATGCCCACGCCTTTATTACCTTCGTAACGTTTACA
>SDBT01015236.1_pt1 | contig 12227 bp, 8 predicted proteins | sample 2277101 | NCBI WGS metagenome assembly SDBT01 (sample SAMN10404973, study PRJNA504765) | marine sediment metagenome | isolation source: marine sediment core GS10_PC15, 103 cmbsf | place: Arctic Ocean: Southern Knipovich Ridge | collected 2010
CCACTTTTGAGACGTTTTTTGACACTACCTGCGTCCCTGTGCGCGCGAAAAAACCAGAAGACAGAAGACAGAAAACGGAGGTCAGATGTAAGATAAAAAGCACATGAATTTGCAAAGTATACCCCCTACATTCGCTGGGGCAAGCCGCCGTTTCTGTGCGCGCGGGGCTTTTAAATGATTATTGATTAATGATAATTGATGATTGGTTGAAACCGCCTGCGGCGGAGGCATTTTGAGTTTTTATGTAGGTGTTAAGTTGGGTAAGAAAAAGGCCGAGAAAGCGAAGGTTTTTATATAGCGATATGATGGATAGAATAACCTTAAAACTAAGACCAGCCGCGAGGGTGGGTGGGTGAGTGGGTGGGTGAGTGAGTGAGTGGGTGTGACCTTCACCCCAAAAACTGGTCCATTCAAAATGCGAAAAAATTTGTTATAATTCGATTTTGAAAGGATTAAAGACCATGAAGAAAAGCAGGTTTACGGAACAGCAGATTGCTTATGCTTTGCGACAGGCAGAGTCAGGTGTCCACGTTGAAGAGATCACCCGCAAGATGGGTGTAACACAGGCTACCTTCTACCGCTGGAAGAAGAAGTTCGCTGGCATGGGAGTTGCCGAGCTTCGCAGGCTCAAGCAGCTTGACGAGGAGAATAAAAAGCTTAAACGGCTTGTGGCGGATCTAAGCCTTGACAAGGCAATGCTTCAGGATGTGCTATCAAAAAAAGTCTAAAGCCTGCCCGCAAGCGTAATATGGCTGAGTATCTTCAAATATCTTATCAAGTAAGCGAACGCAAAGCAGGTGAAGCATTGGGATTTGCTCGAAGCAGTCATAGGTACAGAAGCACAGCGGACAGGCAAGATTTTTTAAGGATCAGATTACGGGATCTGGCAGCAGTGAGAGTCAACTATGGGTATCGTAGGTTACATATTTTGCTGGCCAGAGAAGGTTGGCGTATTAACCATAAGCGGGTTTATCGTTTGTATACAGAAGAGGGCTTAACTATGCGTAGTAAGCGTCCTAAGCGTAGATTTGTCAGCAGTACAATTCGCAAAGAGAAACTGGATGTGCAGTCAGCCAATGAATGCTGGAGCATGGATTTTGTAGCTGATCAGCTGGTCGATGGTCGGCGGATACGAGTCTTAACGATAGTCGATAACTTTACTCGTGAGAGCCTGGGATTGTATGCTGCTCAAAACATAAAAGGTGACGATGTTGTTGGTGTACTCGATGGTATCATCGCTGATCGCAACAAGCCTGCCAGGATACAGGTCGATAACGGTAGTGAATTTACTTCCAGGTCAATGGACCTATGGGCGTATCTCAATAAAGTTAAACTGGATTTTAGCAGACCGGGCAAACCAACTGATAATGCATTTATAGAGTCTTTCAACGGCAAATTCAGAGCCGAGTGTTTGAATGAAAACTGGTTCTTGTCATTGGCCGATGCCCGTGATAAGATAGAGCAGTGGCGTGGCGATTATAATAGCTGTCGTCCGCATAGTTCTCTGGGTGATTTAACCCCGGTCGAATTCGCCGAAAGCTGTATTGCTTCCGGCCAGCCTACGGCTGACCTCCAGCAATACAGCAGAGTGATAAGTAGCGTGAAATTCGCATAAAGATTGGACCAGGAATTGGGTGCAGGTCAAGTAGCGTGAAATTCGCATAAAGATTGGACCAGGAATTGGGTGCAGGTCAGGTGAGTGAGTGAGTCAGTCAGTGGGTCAGATAAGGGGGGATGGAAAAAGTATGAAATTTGCAAAGTATACCCCCTACATTCGCTGGGGCAAGCCGCCGTGTCTGTGCGCGCGGGGCTCGTATTGCGTATTGCGTGAAGCGTATCGCGTAGTTTTTGGAGGTAAGGCAAAAGAGAAAAGGGAGGAAATTAAAAACTGGTTTGACGGGGTCTTGAATTTTAGTATTGTTGGCCACAGAGCTCGCAGAGGAAAATGAGTTTTGACAGGATTACAGGATAAATTTAGTCAGCTTTGGTGTTCTCGACGGGGTCTGCTTTCAAAGCGAGCTTTTTCGCAGCCCCCTCCTTCGAACACTGAGCAATTTGTAATTGCTCAATTTTGAAGCCGACTAAGGGATACCTTGGGCATAAATTGACAGGAAGGGTTAAGGATTAAGCAAGATATTTTTAGGCGCGGAGGACGCAGAGGTATTTTAGACAGGATAACAGGATGATTTTAGTCGGCTTTGGTGGTCTCGGTAAACTCGACTCTCGAAGCAAACTTCGGCCATCGAGATTTACCTCGTCCACTGAGCAATTTGTAATTGCTCAATTATGAAGCCCGACTAAGGTATAGACCCCAGAGAGATAGCAGGCGACGCATCTCACAGGGCAGGCAGGAAGGGTTAAGGATGCCTATGGCATAAATTAACAGAGATATTTTAGATGTAAGTTAGCCACGAAGAATGGACTTTGCCGCATAAGTTTAGTGAGACCACAAGGCATGAAGGTTTAAGATTATAGAAAAAAAGGCACAAAAAATTGGGCATGGGAAGGGGGGCTGAAAAATTTTTCAAAAAAAGCTTTTTTTCTATTGACATGTTTCGATATAGTGTTATAGTTGTGTATAACAATGCTACTTTTAAGGAGCTTTAGCTATTTTTGTGCGAATTGAACCATCTTCGTCTGTGCCGATATACCGGCAGATTATTGACCAGATAAAGTATCAGGTCGCCACGGGAGCACTTAAGGAAGGCGACAAGGTACCAAGTGTCAGAGATTTAGCATCGAAGCTGGCGGTCAATCAGAACACTATCCTGAAGGTCTACAATGAACTTTGCAGGGAAGATGTGCTTAAAATAGAACGTGGAGACGGCACATACGTTTCTTCTAATAAACGGAACATTCCGGTTGCAGAGAGAAAAAAGACAGTTGCAAATGTTCTTCGTGAAGCGGCAGTGCAGGCTGTTCAGCTGGACGTTTCTCTTGAGCAGGCCAAGGAATTGCTGGAAAAGGAATACGAAGTTATCAAGTCCGCTAAGAACAGATCGGAGCACCCTTAAAGGGTGATAAGTTTATTGGGTCAGGGCTGTGAAATATGGCACAAGGATTACTTTGTAACGGGATGAAGAATATAAAATCGGGAGTTTAAAGATATGGACAAAAACGCTATAGAAATAGAAGGGTTGGGATTTGCGTACGGCCGAGATGAGGTTTTAAAAGGCGTTGACCTGCAAGTGCCTGAAGGTTCGATATTCGGTTTTTTAGGCAGAAATGGTGCAGGCAAGACAACAACTATTAAGCTGCTTTTAGGCCTTCTGAAGCCAGATGACGGATTGTGCAGAATCGAAGGAATCGATTCGCAAAAAGACGCCATCTCAGTTCGACGGATTGTCGGCTATATGGCAGAAGATCAGCAGATGTATGGCTGGATGCGTATCGAGCAGATTGTTAAATGGGTGGCAAGTTTCTATCCGGACTGGGATGATAAATTCACAAATAAACTTCTGGGTATGCTGGAACTGCCTCGCAAAAGCAAAGTCAAAACTCTTTCAAAGGGCCAGAACAGCAGATTAGCACTGCTTCTTGCGTTGGGACATAGGCCCAAAGTTGTTATTCTGGATGATCCTACGCTCGGGCTTGACCCGATAGCAAGAAAAGAATTTCTGCGGTATGTCATCGGTCTTTTACAAACCAATGGCGTAACTGTATTTTTCTCAAGCCATCTTTTGTATGAGATTGAACCGGTGGCGGATCACATTGCAATTCTTGATAAGGGTGTAATTATCAAAGCAGAGAGAACATTTGACTTAAGAGAAAGTGTCAAAAAGGTTGTTTTGAATTCATCGCAAAATGATTTCAGCAAAATTGAAGGAATCCTCGATGCTTCAAAGGCAGGCGAACGGGTCGCATTGACAGTTGAAAACTGTAATTCTGAGAAGATTAACAAGATTAAAGATTCATATGGCGGTTTTGTAAGAGAGATTGGACTTAACCTTGATGAAATCTTCGAAGCCTTTGTAATCGGTAACAGAGGGGAGGTCGCCGGCGTATGATAAAACCATTGATTTGGAAAGAATGGCACGAGCAAAGATGGAAATTGGCATTCGGGTGTGTTCTTTTGATGGGATACACCGCAATTAGCCTGCAAAGCAGATTATTGCCAGATGAGATTATAGTGTTTACTACATGTTGCTGGGGCGCCCCATTTTTGCCAATTTTTGTTGTGATGAGTCTATTCTCTGTCGAAAAACAAGACCGTACTTTGGAAAGACTTTTATCGCTGCCGGTAAAAGCTTGGCAGGTATTCTTAGTAAAGCTACTGGTTGGCGGGATTATTTGTATTCTTCCAGTGTTAGGGTCAATGTTAGTATCACTTTTTATTGCGGCTGGCAGAGAAATGACAGCATGGCGAATAATCACATTCTATCTTGGGAGTATGTCTTTTATCCTCGCAATGTTCATATGGTCAGCGGCAATTGGTGTTCGCCAACCAAACGAAGCGCGGGCTGCGTTAGTGAGCATCGCGATTCTTATTGGATGGGTTGTGATGGCTATGGTATCAGGTATTACAGGGTCAGTTGATAGATGGTGGCTTGCTATTACTCCATTTGGCTTCTTCGAGGTCGGTTGGGACCGGGATTATAGTTTACTTCCGAAAACAATACCTATTCAGCTTATGCTTGCCGTTTGTCTGATTGTATGGGGGGCTCGCCGTTTTTCAAGATTGGAGAGAACAAAGATATGAAAGCAAGTATTGCCTTGATATGGAAAGAATGGCGTGAGGTACGCGGGTCATTGTTTGCCTGGTCCTTGATTTTTATTGGTATCCCGCTGTACTTCGCCCTGTGTCTAAAAAACATTGATAATGTTTATTACACATCCTTTGGTAGCCTCATCGCCACATCCCTTGGAGCGATATGCGCCATATTCGTTGCAGCTGGATTAACGTGTCCTGATCTTCGTCCAAAACTAATAGATTTCTCACTTTCGAAACCCATTAATATAAGCAAATGGATAGCTATAAAATATTTTGCAGGCCTATCTGTTGTAATATTTGTTTATCTTTCTGCTTTTGTAATTGATTACTTTTCGATAAGCTCCCGAGTATATGAGACTTCTGAACCCGTTCGTAGGGGCATTGCAGGACTGTATTGCCTTATGAATACCCACACATTCACGATAATACTAATTTACAGTTTGTCATTTTTTATTGGTTGCGTAGTTCGTAAAACCGCTTATGCAGCAATTTTTTCTATAGCTATGGCGTTACTAATCTATTTCTTACCTCTATTGGTACCCATTCTGGGCAGCTTTAGCGTTTTTAATCTAATGGAACAATGGCCTGTCCAGAGTGTTCATTTAAGTCGATTAGAATCCGGTGGCCCGTGGTTTGGCGAAAAACTGCGAATTCTGAAGTTGTCCGGTGATTTTGGCATACGTTATAACATTGAATGGCTGAGATATGTTGTTGTTGCAGTGGTCTCTATTGCCTTGAGTGTGATCTTTTCTGCTTTAGCAGTAAAGAAGAATTGGCGTTTGAAAATAGGTCAAAAGTCTGTTCTTTGGTCATTTGGTGTTGTGGGATTGCTTTTACTTTCTGGTTTGGCGTTCCAGGTTGGCTCAAATCTAAAATGTATTCGTAAAATTTCTCTTAAGCCAGTATTGGAAGAAAAAGGATATCTTGTTCAGATTTTTCCAAGTGGTGACAAAGGTTTGTTGATATTCGGAGAGGTTCTAGGAGAATTCGGCAACGGACCTGGAATTAGTATAAGCCAATATGACCTCTCTAATGAAAGCAAACATATTAGTCCCGCGATACGCTTAGAATCTGATGCCGGATCTCAGTGGCGAAACTGGCCTGTTAAGTATAGAAGCATACTATGGTCAGAGGAAAATCCTGATCTGATATATTATATCAAGAGGGAAGTTGACCCTAACACCAGTAAATACACGTTCTATTTCTGCACAGCTTTTCTGGATGAAGAAGCAGGCAAAGCATCTGTAACGCACAAGCTTAACGTTGGACCATTGAGATCTAAAAATACTTTAGATTCCTATGAATATATGACTCTAAAGAATGATAAAGCATATGTTTCATTGTTCGAAAAGTTGATCATAATTGATTTAAGTATCCCAAGCAGGCCAACCTTAAGCAAAATTATTGATGGAACATTAGGTTATGCCGGTTCATCTTACAGTTTTGATTCTGAGTTAGGCCGTAATAGATCGTTGATTCACTTAAATATGATTCCAGCCGATAGTTTAAGCATTGAGGAGCGATTAGAAATTACAGTTGCTCTGACAAGTCCGCATTGGATTAGCCGAAGCAGTCCTTATATTATGGCGGCCTCAGATAAAAAGGTTGTGCTGGCAGCTAAGGAATTCGTCAGAGTTTACGAGTTTAAAGGCATGGAAGGTGATGTTGCTATTTTGGAGATGACTGCCCAACGTTTACCAACGCCATTAGAACAGTATCTGCGTTGGAATCCACAGTATATGTTTATTTCCGATGGTTTATCCTATGTTTTTGATACAAGAGGAGGCAGCAGTATCACTGTATTTGATATTAGCAAATCCGGAACAGTGAAAAGAGTTGGCCATTATGCCTCAGCCGGGGGTAGAATGCAGACAATTGCACCGCTTCAAGACAAAGGTGTTCTCGTTGGAATGAGAGATAAGTTACAAATTGTAGCACCGCCAAATTAAACAGCTACAAATAGGATAACATGAAATTTAATCTTTCTCCGGAGGGCTGATTTTATCTGATCAGCCATTTTTCTATGTACACGACATCGGACGTTCAATCCAGCTTCAGGCGGATGTTCAAAACATTTGCCTTTTTTGTATATTCTTAAGTCTTTGATATTACTAATCCTATAGGCTCACATTTTTTGCAATGTTACTGCATTTTTAGGCCAAAAAGAGCATAAGGAAAAAATTTTATAATTTTTTATTTTCTACGGGTTTTGCAGTTGACAATCTACGGGTTATGCAGTAGTTTATATTCGAAGCGGAAAAATAACCAAGGAATATCTTTTGAAAAGTTAAACAGGAGAGCAATTCAATGGCAAGACCACGTCACAAAAACCCGACGCCTGCGGAGTTGGAAGTTCTGCAAATTATCTGGGAGCATGGGGCATGCACAGTTAGAGAGGTTATGAATTTGCTCAGGCCCAAGCGTCCCAGGGCTTATACGTCTGTGATGAGTCTGATGAATGTTATGGCTGATAAAGGTTTGCTTAATCAAAAGCCCAAAGGTCGTGCGTTTATCTATTCAGCGAAGGCCTCGCGGGACAAGACTCAGTCGAGTATGCTCAGTGATTTATTGAATCGAGCTTTCGATGGTTCGGCCAATGCTCTTGTCGCACATTTGCTTGAGCAGGCGGAACCAAACAGTGAAGAATTAGATGAAATTCACAAAACCATTACCAGGTTTACTCGAAAGAAAGGGGGTGTGTAATGTCGGTAGTTGAATTCCTTTCACAGCCCCTCTGGCAACGGCTTGGGCTGACGCTGGTACACTTTCTCTGGCAAGGTCTGGCGGTAGCGGTTCTGGTTGGCGCGCTTGTTAGAGTATTGCGGCTGAAGCACGGCAATGCTCGATACGCTGCTTACCTTTTAGCGTTTGCAGTTATGATTGTCTGTCCTGTAGTAACCTTTACATCAATTGATATTCCCATAAGTTCAACCGCCGAGTTTGCTGCAGAAGCAGGACCGGTCCAAGTTGTTGAGAGTGTCTCTTACGCTGCTTTACCAGCGGGTGATATTTTGCCGGAAGCTGAGATTTCCAGTCCTGCTATACCGACATTGGCAAATTCGATTCCGTTGGGCCAGAGAATATCTGACTGGCTGAGTGTATCGATGCCCTGGCTTTTGGTGATATGGATGGTTGGGGTTATTGCGCTGAGTGTGCGGTTGCTGATGGGATATATTGGCGTATATCGCTGGCGTCATAATTTAGAACCGTTGCCGGAAAGATTAGCTCAGCGTATTGCTTCGCTAAGTGATGGGCTTGGTATGAGAGGTTTTTCGCGAGTGTTCATATCGCCGAGTGTTTTGCAGGCAATGGCTGTTGGTTATTTGCGGCCGATGGTTTTGCTGCCTGCGGCGATGGTAACGCAGATGCAGCCGGAAATGCTCGAAGCGGTAATAGCCCATGAATTAGCTCATATTCGAAGGTTTGATTTGTGGGTCAATCTGGCACAGCGGGTAGTAGAAACGCTGCTATTTTATCATCCAGCAGTTTGGTGGCTGTCGAGTTGTTTGCGGAATGAGCGCGAGCTATGCTGCGATGAATTAGCTGTTACAGTAACCGGCGAGCGTGTTACTTATGCATCAACTTTGGAAAGTGTGAGTCGGGCCAGAGTTATGGCGAAACAACCAATCCTCGCCACAGGTTTGGGCCAGGACAACAAACCAATGCTTGGCCGAGTACGCCATATATTGGGCCTGACACCTACTCAACGAAACTGCCCATTCTGGATAGCAGGTATTATTGCGGTTGTATTCTTAGCGGCTCTTGCGATCCCAACAACTTTGGCTTTAAGTGTAAAGGAGAATAAACCCGGTGTGCAGGTTGAGGGGGAAGGAGAAACCATCTATTTTCCTGCAGATATTTCTCTGGGGATGCTCTATGTGCTGGATGCGAATAAAGCTGTCTGGACCAGCGATTTTGACTGGGAGCCATTATGTGAGGCTGTCGGCGAGATAACTGTGCCGGCAGGAAAGGTATTGAGATTGGATTTGAGCAAAGAGGCGAGTCATGACTTATCAGCTTTTGCTAAACTGAAACCCAATGCTCTAAACACGCTTGTTTGTCGGGACACCGACATAAGCGATGAAGAGCTAAAACACATATCTCACCTGACGGGTTTGAAGGAGATAAATCTTTCGGGAACGGACATACTGGGCACAGGATTGAAATATTTGGCTAAGTTGCAGTCTCTCAGGAGACTGTACTTAAGCGATACTCGTGTCGATGATGATAGTCTGGTTTACCTTTTGAATTTGCCATCATTGGAAAGTCTTGGCCTTCGGGGGACACCGACAACTGATGCCGGCATGGTTCACGTAGGCAAAATAACCTCATTAACTTCACTATACCTGAGTTCAGGAGTAGGAGATGAAGGTCTGAGTCAACTGAAAAACTTAACTTCATTGCGATATCTTTCGCCCAGTAACTGTGCAATTAGCGACGAAGGACTTGCTCATTTAGCCGATTTGACGCAGATGGAGACTCTATACCTTAGAAGTACACAAGTCAGCGATGAGGGGCTTGTTCATTTGAAGAAGATGTCAAAACTCAAAAGGCTTCATCTTTACGGTACTCGCGTCACCGAAAAGGGATTAGTTAATTTGCAACATCTTCAGGAACTTGAAGAACTGGAACTTACCTACGGCGTCTCCGACGCTGGTTTGAAGGTTCTTTCTAATTTAACCTCCCTGAATAATATACTTATCGATGGAAATTCCATAACTGCAGAAGGATTAGATGTATTATCAAAGATGAAATCCTTAGAGCACGTTTATATTGATAACACAGATAAGATGGATACGGTTGTTGGCAAAATCACCAGTCTGGCCGGACTCAAGAAACTGACTATAGGTACAGGTTTGACTGATAAGGGGCTTACAAAGTTGAAAAGGATGAAATCTTTGCAGGAACTCATGATAGGCCCATCAAAGATTACAGGTAAGGGCATTGTCGCATTAGCTGAACTTCCTTCATTGCAGATGCTGACACTGCGTCAGATGAATCTAGCCTCAGAAGATGAGTGGGCAGCTTTTGGTAAGCTCTCCGGCCTTCAAATCTTGTCTTTAAATCATATTCGCTCCAAGGTTACTAATGCACATATCGCACATCTGTCTGATATGGAATCTTTAAAAGACTTGTCTATTGACGCGGTTATAATAGAAAATGGGAAAGCGGTATTATCCATGGACATCACCGACCGAGGATTGACATATTTGTTAAAGTTAAAAGAACTTGAGTCGCTTTGTCTTAATGGAGCCAAGATTACTGATGACGGAATTCAACAGTTGGAAGTACTTACTTGTCTAAAGTGGATTAGCTTGCAGAACTGTGATGTTACTGAGCAGGGTCTACAAAGACTCAAAAAAAAGCTGCCGCTGTTGCGATGGTTCTTATTTACAAATACAACAAAACCCGGTGTTCAGGTTGAGGGGGACAAGCGGTCAGGGGTGTTCGTTGGCGGCAGATTGGCAGGGCGAGTGGTTGATAGTAACGGTGTGGCTGTAGAAGCTGCTCAAGTTGCTGTTATTACCGGAACGGTTGGTGTTAAGTTAACAGACGGCAAGTTAGGACCGCAAAGCTATGTTGGTTCGAAAAGCGCAGGAATTTTCGTGACCGATTCCAAGGGACAGTTCAATTTGGGCGATACGCCTGATGAGAGTTTCAGTATAGTAGTAGCCCATGATAGGGGATTTTCTTTTGTGAGATATGACGAACTTGTTGAACCGGTGGTAGTTCGGCTCAATCCGTGGGGGCGTGTCGAAGGCAATCTTGCCGCAAATCGAAAGGCATTAGAAAAGAATATAGGGCTGAAGATGTTGCCTAATAATACCTGGTATAAACATAAATTTGGCTGCCGTTACGAATCGCGGTGCGATGATCAGGGGCATTTTATATTTGAGAAAGTTCCCGCCGGCTGGTTTGAAGTGGGGTACTTGATAATTATAAATAAGGGCAATTCGTCATCCTTTACGAGCCGCACACCTGTTGAGGTTAAGTCCGGACAGACTGCGAATATTAGATTGGGTGGTGAAGGCCGGCCTGTTGTTGGAAAGTTTGTGCCGCCTGAGGATTATACCAGGCCTATATACTTCGAGGAAGGCATCTGGGCTTTGCACAAAATAGACCCTGACAAGGAACATCTCCCCGATAACTATAACCAGATGACCAGGCGTGAGCGACAGCAGTGGCAAAAAGAATGGCATAAAACCGACGAGTATCGAAAGTACAGGGATGCTTTATGGCATAACAAAAGCTGGCGAAGTTACACATTCAAGATTAATAAGGATGGAAGTTTCCGTATCGAAGATGTAATCGCCGGCGAGTACGAATTTATGGTTATGATAGAAGAACGATATGTCGGCCAAGGCCGCCCGGAAGAGATCGCCAACTATTCTGGAACCATTGAGGTGCCGGAAATGCCGGGTGGCCAAACTGACGAACCACTCGACTTAGGTAACCTTGAACTAACGATGTATAGTTCCCTGCGTGTCGGTGATGTTGCGCCTCTGTTCGAGACTCAAACACTGGATGGGAAAGACCTGAAACTCATCGACTATCGTGGCAAATTCCTTATTTTGAGCTTTTGGTCGCCCGTATTTTATCCTGAACTGCAACAGCTCAAGGAACTTTACGAAACCTATGCAGTCCGCGGGCGGCTTGCGATAATTGGCTTTGGCAGATACGATACGCTCGAAGAGGTAAGCAAATACGTCAAGGAAAACCGCATTACCTGGCCTCAAATCTTTATAGGTGAAAAATCGGAAACTCAAATTGCAAAGGATTATTCCTTGTCCGGCATTCCATACCTATTTCTTGTTGGTCCGGACGGCAAGATTGTTTCCACAGAATTGCGCGGTGAGAAGTTGAAGCCTGCGGTTGACAAAGCCCTGGAAGAAACAAGCCAGAATAAACCAATTGTGCAGGTTGAGGGGGAAGAGAATTGGGGCCAAGCGGTCGAGGGCTTACGATGCAGATTGCGAGCAGATAGCGTGGTGTGGAATTCTAAAGAAACTCCCACCTTCAAAATTCAGTTTAAGAATAACAATCAGAAATCATTTATTATAACAGGATTAGAATTTGGGATTTGGCAAAATGACTCAACTGTCCGCTGGTACAGAAGAAATGAAAAAGCAATTGAGCAAATAATAAATCCAGATGAAGGGATCCAAACTTTCGACGTACAATTAGATAATTGGTGGGATGTCTTGAGAAAACCACAAGGACCGCCATTGTCGTTATCGCCAGGTAGATATAAAGTTCAGATGCGATCTAAGCGGGTAAAGGTTCCTATTGAGCAGTTGGTCGGGCCTTCATCTGGTCCGAAAGATAGAATGCCCCGTTTTGATGTTTTTAGCAATCCAGTGGAAATTGAGATTTTGCCAGAGGACAAGTCCGGGATGCAGGTTGCTGGTGGAGGAACAGTTTCACTTGCTGTTAAGTTTAATGAAAAAGATGAAAAAATAATTTTAAGTCTGACTGATTTGGAAAGCAGGCCTGTTTCAGGCGCAAAGGTTGGGAC
>SDBT01015237.1_pt1 | contig 12225 bp, 8 predicted proteins | sample 2277101 | NCBI WGS metagenome assembly SDBT01 (sample SAMN10404973, study PRJNA504765) | marine sediment metagenome | isolation source: marine sediment core GS10_PC15, 103 cmbsf | place: Arctic Ocean: Southern Knipovich Ridge | collected 2010
TTTTTTTTATCTTTGAAACTGTATTTTACATATTCTGAATAAATCTCGTTATAAAACACAGCATCGCCATATTGATTTAGTTCAAAATCGGTATAATAAGTATGTTTTATCAATTCGACAATCATAATTTAATTTTTCAATAAAAGGTCAGCAGCACTCGTTGCTCCAGGCGCATTGGGTTTTACCCACACTCTGAATCCAAGACCTCTCAACCATGGAACGGCGGATTTAAATGTGTTAAAGCTTTTATTTCTAGAATTGACACCTTCTTTATAATTGAAGTCTAAATGTATGTCAATTAATTTATATTTCATAATTTTTTCTTCCTCACTTAAGTATAAATTTTTAAGTAAAGTTTCTTCGTCAATACCAGAAACATCTCTATATTGACCTTCTTCTCTCAAAATGTGAAATTTATATCGTCTTCTTTCATCAAGCGTTAAATCCTTTCTTTCATATCTACCAGATAGTTTTTCATGAAGATAATTACCAAGCTCAAACATATATTCTGCTTCTTTCATGAATAAAGCCTTGTAACCACCTCGAAGATAAACTTTTCCAAAACTCTCCAGCGCCAATACATATTGACTTCCTATATTGACCGATTCACTACTATTATTCGGATGAAGCGCATCCACGGACAATGTCAGTCGATGACCGCGACTCACGATCGGATTAATCGAGGTCCCGATCCTAAATATCAGCGGTAACTCCCATTTTTGCAATCTGAATTGTCCCGGCACATCTCGAAAATTCCCCGCTTCATCTGGCTTGATATCGATCGGATTGACCAAATCAATACCGTCATATTGCATCGGCGTCCCATAATTGGATACACTCATCCCGATGTTCAATCCATGCTCCTGATCACCTGTAGGAGAAAAGAAATTCGTATTGATGATCACCCCTAAATCCACTGCAAACGCATTGGCATTCGTATGCCATATCTTCGAGGATATGTATTTGGCCGAGGCTCCAAACGAAAACCAGTGCGCCAATTTCCGCCCAAAAGATAGACTAACAGCAATATCACTAGCCGAAAACTTCTCCCCTGTCCCCTCCTGCATCTCCAGCGTTGTTACATCCATCTCCCCATAATTCATGCTGATCAAACCCAGGGATAAAGTCCCAACGTTCGGCAATACCATCCCTACCGCTACAAACGAAGTGCTCATATCCAGTAACCACGGCTGATGAACAAACATTGCTTCATTCTTCTCCATATAGGCCAAACCCGCTGGATTCCAATAGATCGATGATAAATCATTGACCATACTCACATAGGCATCGCCCATCGCATTGCCGGCAGTACCATAACCTATCTCCAAAAAATTCGCCGCAGTGGTCCCAACGCGCGTCGGCTTTTGCCCATAACTCGATGCAGACAGAAAACACACCATCCCAATCATCATTACTAATCCTTTGAAATAGTTACTATTCATCGCGAACTTCTCCAATTTTGTAATCTAACTCTTATTTACCTTCTATTTACGATCTTGCCTATTTTATCACCGCAAATTTCCCCAGCTTCTCATCCCCGGTTACATCTGACTTCACATGATACAGGTACATCCCGGCGGCAATCTCCAATCCCTCCCTGGTCAGCATATCCCAGTGCACAATCCCGGTATCCGGTGTATTTTCTACAATCATTTCATCTACCAAAACACCACTTATGGTAAAAATCTTAATCGTGCATTGTGCCGGGATATGAGTAAATAACAACTTTCTGCTTTGATTTAAATATGGATTTGATACGGCTTCTTCCATGGCATTGGTTGCAACATAAGGATTCGGTACCACTTTAATGTCATCCAACGTCCGTTTAAGTTCCTCCGGTTCAAACTCAATTGCAGGATTTACTGTAAACATCAGTGAATCCTGTTCTACAAACGGCCGTTTAAAGTCTACCCGATAGAAATCATCGGTCTTGGGCATATGGCTTTCGTCCGGAATATTATGAAAGTCAATGCTAAATATTGTACCTCCCCATTTGATGTCTTTCCCTTTCAATATAACATGACCAACCAGAATAACATCTTCAGATAAATCAAATTCTCCGTTCTGATTCACATCATGTATCACAAGATCACATTCCTCATATATTCCATTGGTGTCGGGAAATGATTTATTCAACACGTAGAAATTAAAAACATGATCGAGGAGCAGCTGCTCTTCAGCTATTCTAATACCAGATATATTAGTTATCGCAAGAGTGTTCTTTACCCTGCTTGTATATGCAGAGTCCTCACCAGTAAAAATGATATCATACTGCCATGGATAGTATTTCGATTCATCTAAACTGGGTGTAACCCGAATTGGTGCATCTCCCACAACCCAACCACTACGCTCGGGATCGAATTCCCCAGTTTCTACGAGCCCATTGATCTTTACCTGGATCCCATCGAATATACTGGTGGTCGCTCCTACATCCGTATTTAAATACCACCATCCCCTAGCCTTATTAGAGACGACATTTTGTCCATAAAAAGCATCAGGTGTTTCGCTATAAACGAGTGAATCTCCTTCTGTCATATCATAGATAAAAAAACCTTTATTTATCCACAGTGCATCAAAAGCATGTTGACCGAGGAATTTTAATTTTAAGTGATCAACCTCATCGACATCAAATTTCACTTTATACGTATGATTTGGTTTAATATCCTGAGCATTCATCAATTTTGCGGTTAAAGTACCGGTCCCAACGAGATGAATTGTTTTAACCATGTCAATCGAAGGGGAAACGTACCCAGCAGCCTTTTGATGAGGTATGACAATCTGTACATTTTTACCAGTAAATCTTATCTCTTCATTTTCATCGAGATCAATCACCATATTGTTTTCGGACGGTCCAATACCACTTTGCATCCCCGAAATACCATGATCATAGGCCACCAAACCATAATAATAGGTTCTGCCGTTTTGGACATCTTCATCAACGAAGTATTGTTGAATTCCGGTATCCGCACCCAAATTAAACAATACACCTTTTACTGCGCCATAATCGGTAATACCTTTTTTCCCATTGATCAAATCACATTGAAAGATGGGCAGTTTTCCGATGGGGTTGCCATACACATCGACGAGTACTTCGGCATCTGACATCCTTTTATCCGTCGCTTTATAAAGTTTATACCCTTCAAAATCATTAGCACCTTTGAGCATCGGTTCTCGGGTCAATTTTTCTGCCACATCATCCCAACTTAAGATGACTTTCCCATCCCCCGCTACAGCACTTAAAGTTGGCATCTTCGGCGGCTGAGCAAAGCGGTAATCTGCATTATAGATAAATTGGACAATCTGTTTCTTTTCATACAATGCAGGAGCCGAGTGTTCGGGTGAATTCAAGCCAGAGATCGGTTCATACGAATGCAATTCGCACATTGAGATTCGTTCCGTTCTTCCTTTAGGGAGAGGGAAGGGAGCTGATGAAAAAGTTTGGGCCAGGTTAGAGATATCTCCAAAGTATTCTACCAGGCCACTCTCGGTGATTACATTATAAAACTCTCTGTCATGACGAAAGAGATTTGAGAACCCAGTAATTGACCACATTTTAAACACCGTAAGACCCAACATGTCGGATTCCGAGATATCCGTCGGACCAAAGTTTGGCTCTGCACCAAGACCTTCCTGAAAATCCGGTCTGTGGTTACATTCTGTTCCGTCTGCATCAGGTCCATAATAGTTTAATTCTCCGGGACCCACACCATCGGTTCCCACATCATCACCAGGCTCCTCACCGTTATCATAAATACCATTGCCATTTACATCATTCCCATCTTGCCAATCTTGGTCTTCATCGGCATCCCAATGTTCTTTAAGTTCTTCTTGCTGCATGCCATACCAATCTAAAAACTTCTGCAAATCTGCAATACCATCTTCAGGGCCAATCTTCGCAATAGCTTTATTGTCCCTTTGCTCATCAATTAATCCATCATCATCGTTATCGATGCCATCCCAGGGAATGCCAGGGCTTTCAAGAAATGCAATCCCAATTATTCCTGGTCTCATCCCTCCCCCTCCCACACCATCAGCATCCCAGGCATATGCCATATCTGTAAGGTTATCGAAATATCCAACATCCGCATTCGGATGATCACCGCCGATACCTAAATCGATATAATAACCAAAGGCCATATCTTCAAGATCATATTCTGATATATTAGCAATGGTGTATTCAAAAAATATCGCGTCCCTGGCTTGAGGATTATTCCATTGTAATCCTCGGATCTCCACCCGAACACCGATTCCCCCCCAAGGCAAACCTTTCTGTATTGTAACATTTGGCAGCTTATCACCTATTTTTACTCCAGGCTTGGGATAATATTTAACCGGACTGTTTGGCTGCAAATATTCCTGATCATGGGCGTCATTTACAACAAAAAAGGTTTCCAAATCAGCGTATGCGATGCCGCGACCGAAGCGACCGTTCCATTCACCGGGCCACTTAACAGTATTGCCTCGAGCCGGCCAGCCCAGCGGTGGCCATGATTCAGGAAGCGTACTTGTGGCTGGATACTCGCTGTTTTCATTAAAATAACCAAAAACCGGATAGAAACCCCACTCAATGGTCCCTTCAGGATTTCTATCCATATCACGACGGTAACTGGTTTGGACATAATAAAGAGTATCCAGATCAGTCCTGGACGACTGACCCGTAACCGGGATTGAATCATTTTCGATATAGACTCTGGTGCCAATAAGCAGTCCAATATTTTGGTGCATTTCTGTAGCGTTTTCATCATTGGGCCAGTCGGCATGGTTAGGTTCATTATAATTTCCAAGCTCCGAACTATTTTGAAACCGTAAAAGAATACGGTTTCCGTTCATGGTTCCGATTCTTTCGGCAGCTATATCACCTGCAGGATCATCAGGACCTTCGTATAATCTGCTCTGAGCAAATATCTCAGAACTATACAACAGCACCAATGAGAAAATACAAATACTGATTTGCATCTTTTTTTTCATCTTTTTTCCCTTTATTATTAACGTTACAGTTTAAAATTAACGAAGGCCAATACTTGTCCATATGATCTATGCTCATTAAATTGGCAATGCTTGCACCTTACATTTCACGCTAATTGTCTAAAAAATTCGCCCATAATCCAGTTTGTGATCAGTAGTTACTTGTGGAAAGTAAGGAACATAAACAGGAAAAGGAACATTTTGTTGTAAAACAACCATATCAATACGCGAGAATTTGATCTTTTCAAACTGTTCTACATTGATCTCTACATCATAATTGTATTTTTTTTGCAACTCATCAATATAAGGATTTAAGTAGTCAGTAATGATGTCCATCGAACTCATCTCATTACGTTCGGATATGACAGTTTTTAAGTATTTCTGTTTTTGGTATAAAGCGACCAAAGCATCTCTCCACATTCTCGTATATCTTTTAATCACCTTGAATTGATCATAACCTCTATTATAAGCTTCATCGTTCAATGCAAAGTCACGCATCATATCAACCACGGCCAGTTTAAACTGTACGCCAAATTCTCTACTTTCAATGTTCCGTTTTCGAAAGACTAGTGGATGACGTTCCAATTCTTGTTCAAAATCTCGTACCGTCCAGATTTTATTATTGAACATATATAGATCTTTATCGCGAAGAACTTCAATTCGATCACCCAAATCTTCTAACGTTTCGTTTTCCTTAGTACGATCAATAACCCTATCTAACAACAATTTCTCTTTCTCTTTGTTTGAGCTTAGATAAATTGGGGCAAACAAGTTTACCAACTTGTAAAACGTATCATTAACAAATTCAATTTTTTGACCCTTCATTACATTGGCAACATAATTTTCGTATATTTTCAGAGCGTGTTTTTCTTTTAACTTTTCTGACACATCATTCCACCGTTGCTGAATATCTGTCGTTGAAATAGCCAAACGATCTACCCAACCATCAATCTTAATGACGATGTATGAATTTTGATCAGTTTTTAAGGGACCAATAATCTGGTTTTTATCGAGAACATTGGTAAAAAGTGCCTCATGGATTACTTCATTATTTGAAGTCTGCCATTCCACTTCACGTTCGGGAATATTCTCGTTGCCGCTTAAAGTCTTGTAAATATCTTCAAATAACTTACCATCTTTATTCAACCATTTTTGAACCTCAATCGCGACAGATTCATCATTTAGAGTAAAATACTGAATGTTGTATTTTCTGCCGGCAACTTTATAAATTCTTTTAATTTCAGTACTATTTAATTTAACTTTATTAACTCCCTCCTGCTCATATAACAATTGACGCATGGCTTGCTCTTGACGACCTTGTATATATCGCTGGAAATGTCTATTCTGACTCAGTTCTAAATTTTCACCCGCCTCTAAAGCCAACATTTTTTCGGCAATAAGAGAATTCAATACAATTTTTTTATGAATGTTATTATTTCCTTTACAGTAATTAGGTCTGATTGTATACTCTGATCTCTGAATGAATTCTTTCAATAATATTTTTTTATCGCCAATTTTAGCAAGAATTATTTCCTGAATTTCATCTTTGTCATTTTTACTACAAAGCGTCAAAAGAAAAATAGGAGCAAAGATTATAAATATGCATATAATGAATTTTCTAACACTTAATGCCATCATTGAATATTAACCATCTAATAAGTTTAATATTTACAATTTACATTTTCCACTGGTCATTCATATTTTATAAGAGGATTTACTCCTGATAAGCTACTTTATCAGTATACATTTTAATACTATTAAAAATTGATTTTGATAATATAACCAGCCTCCTTTTTATGTCTTTGCCGGCTAAGTAGTAAAAACTAAAAAATTTCAAAAATTACTATCACTTTTTTAGATATGGTGTTATTTTATTTCCCACTTAAATAGACTAACAGGATTTATGAACCTCTAATTCAAGGGGGACAACAATTCGTCGAGGCTTTGAAATATCCGGATTTTCTAATTCTTCTGCTAACAAATCCATAGCTTTGCTTCCAAGAATTCCCGGCTTTTCACACATAATAGTTAGAGGGGGAGATAAAAAGTTAGTAAATTCATTATACCCAAAACCCATAACACTGATATCTTCAGGTATAGACATACCAACTTCCTTTATACCAGTATAAATTCCAGCGGCAATAAGGCCATTTGCAGTAAAAATTACTTCTGGTAGTTTGTTATTTTCATATAACTTTTTAAATCCTTCATATCCATCTTTTTTATTAAATCCTCCTTCTATAATCCATTCTTTTCGTATTGGAATACCATGTTTTTGAAGAGCTATCTTATATCCAATACATCTTTCTTTTCCAATTTCAGTTTTTGAAGAACCTGCAAGATGAGCGATCTTTGTATAGCCTGATTTTATTAGATATTCCACTGCAATGATGGCTCCAGCCCGATCATTACTTACAACACTACTGAATCCAAGTCCATCAAGTACTCTATCAAAGAAAACAACAGGAATTTCCAATTTTCTTATTGCTTTAAAAATTTCTAGATCTGATGTATTTTGGGAAATTGAAATAATAAGTCCATCGCAGCGCATCGATAATAATTTTTTTATATTCTTCTTCTCAATTTCATCATTTTCCATAGACACAGTAAGAATAATTTGGTAGTCTTTTTCTGAAGCTGAATTAATAATACCATGAATCGCGGTTGCAAAAAACAGATTGGCAATATCAGGGACTACAACTCCAATAGTATAAGTCTTTTTTATGGAGAGATTTCTAGCTATATAATTAGGGGTATACCCTAATTCTTCAGCAACCTGCTTAGCACGCTTTTTCATTTCTAAGGAGATATCAGGAAAATCTCTGAGTGCTTTAGAAACAGTAACTTTCGAGACGTTTAGAATTTTGGCTATATCTTTTAATGTGGCTCGAACCATTTCATTAAACCTTTATTAAACCTTTAAATCAATTGATCCCTACTGCTCACTTTAATTATTTTTTTTATAATCATTTACATTTAATAGAGGCTTATAAACAAATAAATTTTAGTAGGAACAAAATGATACTATTATTATTTTTTCACAATGAGAAATATCATCTTAACCGATCACGTTATCGGTTAAGTAAAATATAACATTTTTTAATAATTGTCAAGGATTTTTTCTTTTTTTTCATTATTTATATTTTTTTTACCTCAGTTAAAATCATTTTGATAAGACTAAGACCAAATATCTTTATGACCAAACTCTGATTAATGACGCATTCGTTATCAAAAGCGGGTACTGCGTAAGGCCTTCAATTCCAATCTATCCCAAATTTAGCATCTTCAAACTATTCCGAATCAGGATGCTGCCCCAATGATTCCAAATTTGGTACATACATTATCTTAACATGGATTTTTGATGCGACATTTGTTTAGAACTATCAAGAAAAGAGAAAAACAACAGCCCAAGCAAATTATTGATTTGTTTTTCTTTTCACAATATCCTTTAAAGTTAATCAAAGGCTATTTTTATAATAAAATTAAGAGTGGATAGTATAGGAAAGATAAGAAGTATTTTCATTAATTTTCAATTGAAATATCATAGTCCTACGTTTTGTTGTCATCCAGCCATATCAAATCTTTATTAACTTTTCACATTGTGTTCAAAGAAGATTTACCAATTAAAATCAATGGAAAAATTGTAAATCAAATATCTTATTCAAGAATCATATCGCCATTTAAATTGATTTTAAAAGCAAACGCATATTCACAAGGTTTTTCAGAAGGAAGCTGAATAGTCAGTTCCTTGTCATCTCTCGTCCACTTAAGATTACTATCAACACCAAATAATGAGATAGAAGCGATACCTTCACGACTGATTTTTGTTTCTGTGCTCAAGCTTTTAATTGTAAGTTTCCCATTTGTTGGCCAATCAAGAACGATTACATAAAGCGTGTTGCCTTTTCTGGTAAATCGAATATCTTCGGAGATACAATTTTCATACCGCCATTTGTAATGTCCCTGACTGTTACTTTCACCTTTTAATTTTTCTACAGACCCTTCTGCCTGAATTTTCCAGGGACGTGTTCCATAGATTGCCTCGCCGTTTACATTCAGCCATTTCCCAATTGACAATAGGATATCTTTCTGTTCTTGGGGAATTTCCCCATTTCCTTTAGGAGATAATGAGAGCAGCAAACCACCATTGCGGCTGACGCGATCTACGAGCCCATCGATAAGATGATTACCCCCCCAGTATTCTAATCCTTCGACATAGCCCCATGAAGATATTCCGATTTTTTCATCATCAATCCATGGACGATTTACAAAATCAGGGCGATCACGACCTCCTTCAAATGTGAGCATACCAAACTCACGCGGAAAATTAAATTTTCTGGAAGTAGAGAATTTATTAAGCACATCCACTTCTTTACCCCATTCCAATCTTTTATTATAATAATAAGATAGGAAGGAAGTGACATCGTTTTCAGAACTGTTTTCGCGAAATTTCCCGCCATCGAACCAAAGAACATCCGGTTGGTATTTGTCGGTTACTTCTTTCACTTTCGCTTTCCAGGCCTTGATAAACTCATCAAAAGTCGACGTATATTCATTCCAATATAAATCAGCATATTGGGGATCAAAAAGGTCCCAACCTTTCTGACTGGCTGCGTCTAAATGTTCTTTATTCCTTGGGAGATACCAGTTAAATGATCTGAAATGGTGAAATGTGGCTATAATTCTTAAACCTTGTTTCCGAAGCGATTTGACCAACTCTCCATAGATATCACGTTTTGGTCCCATTTTACCCACATTCCATTTATTGACATCACTATCCCATAACCCAAATCCATCGTGGTGAACGACTGCAATACCAGCATATTTTGCCCCTGATCTTTTTATTAAATCAGCCCATTCATCAGGATTAAATTTTTCGGCTTTGAATAAAGGAATGAATTCCTTATTTCCAAATTTTTCAGGACCGCCGTAAATTTTTAAATGATGTTGATATATCTTATTTCGATTACTTTTGTCATACAGATCCCTGCCATAATATTCTCTGCCAAAAGCTGGTATAGAATACAGCCCCCAATGAGCATAAATACCAAACTTAGCATCCTGCAGCCATTCGGGAACTTCATGTTGGATAAGGGATTGCCAAGAGGATTCATATTTTCGAATATCTGATGGCTTTCTCTCAGAACTACATGAATTCAACAAAAAACAGATAATCGTTAAAATTGTGATGAATACTTTAATTTGGATGATGTTATTCATTATAATTAATCCCTCCTTCTACCTTAAGTATCGTGATAACACACCTAGAAGATTATGTTTTTTAGGCAGTTATGTAAGCTTGAATCATTTTTCATACTCTAATAATTCAGTTATTCTGAAGTTCAGCCTTAAAATCAGCAAATTGTTCATACTGGTCTGTGGCAACAAAATCTACTCCAGTTTCAATAACAGCACGCCACCGTATTTTTACCTTCTTTTCAGAACCAAGATTGTAATCCTCAAACCAACCAAGAGAAGTGTCAGGATTATATCCATTCAACGTGTAAAATCGGATCCATAAACCCATTTTATGAGCATGCTCCACAAGTGATCTCAATCGCTGCAAATCTTCTCCGGACCATTGCTTATTTCTTTCTCGTATATTTTTTTCCACAACTTTCCAAGGATTATTCCACCACCGCCGATAATTGTTTGCACCATGAGGAACCATTTTTTCAGGAGTTACTTCTACACTATCGCCGTGAGTGTAAACGGCGCCAAATACCCGCAACTTTTTTCCAATATCTACTGAATCGTGAAATATTCTTTCTTGTGAATCATTGCTGCCAGACAGCACCAATACAGGCTTAACATCTATAGCCATAACTTTTCGTACATCACTCACACGCTCAGCTGTACACAACCACTCTTCGTATTCACCTAATAATTCCCATATTGCTATATGATGTTCCGGTTCATTTGTTTTGAAATCCAAATTTAGACTAATGACTGGCCAATTCTTTTTGTTGCTATTTTCAATGGTATTTTCGACAATAGGTCGAATCCGTTCAAAAAAGTATGTTCGTAAAATAGGCTCTTTTCCTGAATAAGGTTCTCCATGTGAAACAATCGACCACGATGCTCCGCTCAGGCTGTCTGTAAACCATACTAAATCTTGTTCAATTGCTAATGGCGTGCCACTTTCTAGCGCACGATCAATCCGGTCCACCCATTTCCCTTCATACGGATAGCAATTATGCGCGTCCAGTAAGGTTCGGCTGCCAGGAAAAATCGCTGTCTTCTGTACCTTCGAACAACCAATAATCAACCACGATAATGCTAAAATAATACCGGAAACAATATTAAAATATTTATTTTTCAAGTTCATTTTTCCTCCTTTTATACAAATGTAATAAATGTAATTTAAAAAATAAGCAAAAACTTTATTATTGTAAATTATATTTTACAAAAATAATATAATTCTTGACTGAAGTTTAACAGCTGTAAAAAACAAGTTCTTTAAAAACAAATAGATAGGTGCTAATAAAATTTTCTTGGCACCACAAAGTGTTCTTTTACATATATTATCACTGGTGTCCGGTTGTTTTTAAAAAAGTGGTTCATAAGTTATAAAATAACATCAACATAGACCATGGATTTAGATTTTTCTACTTGAATTTATTATAATGATTTGCCTTCTTTGAATCTCAAAGGAGGTAATCAATGTATAACGGAAAAATAATATTTTCGCAAATGATGACATTTTTACCTAAATATGAATTTAATAAATGTGTGAGCAAATATCAAGGCCACTATAAAGTTCATCGTTTTTCATGTTGGGATCAATTTCTTTGTATGGCATTTGCTCAACTAACATTTCGTGAAAGTCTTCGAGAAACTGTGGTTTGCCTTAATGCCATGCAAAACAAACATTATCACATGGGTTTTCGCAGCAAAATATCTCGAAGCACCCTTGCGGATGCGAATGAGAACAGAGACTGGCGAATCTATACAGATTTTGCACAAGTCCTAATCCATACTGCAAGGAGACTTTATCGAGATGAAAGTTTTGGTATTGAACTTAACGAAACCGTTTATGCTCTTGATTCGACCACTATAGATCTATGTCTTTCATTATTTCCCTGGGCAAAATTTCGAAAGAACAAAGGTGCTATAAAGTTACACACCTTAATGGATTTACGTGGTAATATTCCTTCCTATATTAGAATTACAACTGGAAAAGTTCATGATGTCAATATTCTTGATGAACTCATTCCGGAACCTGGTTCCATTTATGTTATGGATCGTGGTTATATTGCC
>SDBT01015238.1_pt1 | contig 12223 bp, 20 predicted proteins | sample 2277101 | NCBI WGS metagenome assembly SDBT01 (sample SAMN10404973, study PRJNA504765) | marine sediment metagenome | isolation source: marine sediment core GS10_PC15, 103 cmbsf | place: Arctic Ocean: Southern Knipovich Ridge | collected 2010
CAATAACCACGTAAGGGCGGATCTTGCACCCCGGAGCGACGCCAACCATGCCAACGTCATTGATCAATGCGCCTATCGTTCCCGCGAGATACGTTCCATGTCGGTAAAAATCCCACGTATAACCGGTTCCGCTAATGTAATCCCACCCCGGCAAGACACATGGATGCGTACCCGCACGAATGGACCGCATAACTGGTTCGTATTTGCTCTTTATTGTTACGGGAGAATCATTTGCGGTAATATAAATCGGGTTAGTCCACCCAAAGTCCGCATGGCTGCCGTCTATTCCTGAATCGATCAAACCTACTTGCACTCCAGTACCCTGTCCGGCATCCCACGTTTCCCGCACGTGCATAATTTCTAAATTCCATTGTCCGGCATATAACGGATCTTTAATACGATCTACTTTCTTCATTACCTCTCCTTATGTTCTACGACCCCATCTATATACTATGTAAAATATTGCCAAAACAACCAAAGCGCCTATCACCATTTCATCACCTTCCTTCTATCGCAATGTCGATGACATTCAATTACTTGCAACTAATGCAGCTATGAGCAGTATTAGTACTACCAAAATTGCAGAAATCCATGTGGGTGATAAAACCCACCACAAGACCAAGTTATCGTACCAACCAATTTCAATACGACAAAAACGATAGTCAACACATCCGCAACCCCTAAACCACCCGAATTTGAATTGTCTGACATGATAAATCCTCTGTAATGTTTAATTATCGCAACAGTACTCCAACGTCTCGTCCTGTAATAGTTCGGCAAATTCTACAAATTCTTTCGTCCATTGCTTGTAACCATCTAAACAATCAGAACCTACCCCTAAACTACCCCAGACCCTGTTATAATATTCCATTTCTATCCAATATTCGTGTTTGGCCGGTAATGTAAAGCTGTATTCCATGCCTTTCTGTATAAACTGGCTACCTTCTAAGCGGAAGTAACCTACAGTCAAGGATTCAACTTTCGCCCACGCCTCTTTCGCTAAACGTAAAAATTCTACACGGTCCACATTGTGACTGTCATCGTAATTGTGATCGTTGACAACATGCCATACATCTACACCAGTGTTATCCCTTATCCAAGTACGCAAACCAAACGGATTACTTCTTCATCACCATCAAATAGCATTATGTCTAATGACATTATTTATCTCCCTTTTTCTGAGTACAGTTCTACTTGCCCTGCGCTCCTAAGTGTAACCTTTTTATCTTCCGCTTTAATACTTGCCCGCTTGATAATGCGTTCCAGTTCACGGATCTGATCCTGTTTATCATGACACTCTTCAGCCGCCACGTCAAGCTGGTCACTCAGACTATCCACGTGGTCGCAAGCGTACTCGTAGGCGGTGGGATCCGCCAGCTTAGGCCTACCCGCCATCACCTGATTGCACCATCGGTTCCTGATGGCCGAGGCAGGCCCAACGCTTGGCGTCTCGTCAGGGGTAACACTTTCCACCCTCTTTGGCGTAATCCAATATAATCCTCTTGGGAATTGTACCATAAGATTTCCGCGTTTATCAATGTCCATCACAGTACCGACAGCGCGGCGTCTAACTTTGTCACCTACCTTAAATTTTTTCATAACTCAAAACTCCTCGTTTTACTCATAACCCAGATAGTGTATTGACGGCTTGCCTGTTAGCGTATTGATTTATATGCCACTGTATTACATAAGAGATGGCTATCCATGTTTCTTTGAGGCTATATTCGCTGGTCTCATGCCGTTCGGAGTTTCTCGCGTACCGGATAGCCTCATCATCTGGCGGAATAATCTCTTCACCTGCATCGCGGGCGTCCTGAATGGCTTTCGGTAGAGCCGCGGTTGCTGTGAGTCTACGCCCTCGACAACTGCCAGAGCCGCCATACCAGTTGTAGTGATTGCCAAGCCCGATAGCGTTCATTATATCCTGCTCTAATTGTAAAGCCATAACTCAAATCCTCCAAATTAACACATAATCACGTCAATTACTAATTATAACACATTAAGTCCGTTGTGTCAAGGATTACTTTTCAATTACTCGTCCCAATATGCCGCAATGTCTTTCTAGTCTGGATGCCGCCAAATACTCACCAGTTGGCACTACTCCAGTTTCTTCCTTTTTACCAACGACATCGCGCATATTCGCATCGTCAGTAGTATCAGCAACCGGGACGACATGTAAGGCTACTAGAGCCTCCGTGTTGGTAACATTTTGCTTGTGATAAGCCATCCCGCTTTCAGTAATGACAAAACAACACTTATTTGCTCCCACGCGCAAAAAACATAAATACTCCCGCGACATATACGTATAAGTTCCGATATAAAAAGCTCTAAATCAAACGTCACGCAATCAGCATCACCCTTATCTAAACAACGCAACCCGTAATCATGACGATTGACCTCGCCATAAGGTATATCAGTTAAAACCATATCAACGCTGTTGCCCTTCATGCCACTCATTACATCTATACAATTACCGTTAATTATTTCGCCTATCATTGTGTTCCCTCTTGTAAGTCTTCCAATGTCAACACGGTATCCTTACAAGTGCGTGGTCTTACAGGCCTGTCAAGATTATATCCTCTAGGCTGATGCCCTTCGCAACAACAATGACCACTCATACTCCGACTAGCCTTGTTTTCCGCCCAACCGCCATATGCCTGACACCCTACACATAAATCCGAATCCTCTAATATTACCTGAATTATAAATTCAACTCGCTGCGCTGTACATTTTATCGCGTTTTTATCCGCATTGATCATTTCGTTACTCCTTTCATTACCTACCCATTACCTACGTCTATTTAATAAAACGAAACCAAAAGATACCGCAACTCAACACAAGTAAAACAAGTAACAATATAATGTGGATGATTAAAGATTTAAGCATTGTGACTCCTTATGTTAAATCCCACTGTTCTTTTGCGTTTTTATCGAAAATTGTGTGCTTGGTATCGTTGTTCCAATATTCAGAACATGAATATAAATCCCAAACTTTGTCAAATAAAGCGTCAGCCCATGTTTTGCGGACGTTCTTTGATACAGGCTTCCCTACAGATTCGACGGTAAATCCAATGACTTGATCTAAGTTATGGAGAATGGCGTTTAGAGCATCCTCGTCGCTCTCCATAACCAGTCTGCGGCAAAATTCGGCATGAGCGTGGAATCTTATCATATCACCTTTCACACCGGCAATTATAGAGTCAATATAAATTCCGCACTGTCTATGAATATTGGCTTCCAAGTTGACCAGGTTTTTCTCTGTCATAATCATCTCCGTTTATACTTTTTAGTGTAACACTGTGGACATAAATTAAGTAAATCACAATGACTGTCGATACCAACACTTCCAACATGAAACTTTTTATCGCAATCTAAACATATGATCATTCGGTCCTTAGCTCGTTTGCGTTTCATAATAGTTCCATAAAATGTAATGTTTAATACTGTGTATATTATATCATACGTCATGGACATTGTCAAGGAAATAATTGTAACTGATCTCTGTCTTTTAGGGGACGACGCTGCGGAACGGACTCACCTAGCGTTGCAGCCTTTAAACGTCTTTCAGACATTTTAACGTACTCAGGATTAGCCTCTATACCTAAATAAGAACGACCGTGGAGAAATGCCTCAGCGCATACAGTGCCAGATCCCGCAAATGGATCGCATACAATGGACGGCACCGTATCCCAAGAATCTAACCCTGGACACTTACGCACACGCGACCACCAACTGTTGCGGAGGTCTTGCTGTTCAACTTTACGTTTATTTTTACATCGTTGAAAATTACGATACAAATGGTCGTAACATTTACACGCTGGTCGGAAACCTACGTTCCTAACGGCTGTATATCCTGCGTCAGCTTTACCGTTTATATCACCATACGGACTGTTATATGTGTTAGGTCGATAACGGGGATCGTCTTTCGGTAATTCAGGGCGCGTTAGACGTTTGCGTTGTACAACGCGCTCCCACGGCGTACCACAACCAAGACAAGACTTAAGAGCGGAACCTGCTAATATCATAGGTCGAACGAGATCGGGAGGAAATGTAGCAAAATGCACACCTTTGTATGGCCTTGTGTTTACAGTCCACACACATCGTTTGTTACGACCTAATGGATTTCCTTGTTGGCACAAATCATCACTTAGCTGATAGTAATATTTCTTATGGCTGGGCATGGCCTTATCGCGTTCGCTATTGCGTTGTTTTAAGCGTCTTTGGGGTTGCATTGTATGTGGTTCCATAATAGCAACGTAATCGTAAAAATACTTTTTACTTTTAGCCAATAAGAATACATGCTCGAAATCTGTCGTCGGACGGTCCTTTACACTGGACGGCATACAGTTAGGTTTATGCCAGATAATATCTGAACGTACCCACCAGCCCGCAGCCTGTAGTGCCGTGTGTAATCTGTGCGGAATACCTGCATCGTCTTTGGGTTTGTATATCGTTTGCGGCCTGAAATATTTGAGCAAATGGTTAGGTATCGAGCGTCTATTCATCATCATAAGTCCAGATCTCCAGTGGAATGTTGGCTATATATTGCAATATGTCCTCATACTCTTCCTCGCAACCAGTATACATAATATGACAATCATGACATAAAGTAATGCCGTTAGAAACAATCCAACGTGATGCTTGGCAGGAACTAAACCGCTTGATATGGTGTGCCTCTAATCGCCAGTTACCAACATGACACAAACGGCAATGATGTTTATCCCTCTCCAAAACTGCTTTACGCCATTTGCGGTATTGCGGGTTGACCCGTTCGCTTTGCCCGCCACTCCATTCCACGTGGCTTTCTCCCCTGTGGTAAGCATAAAAACAGCCAGCCGAACAGAAGTGCTTCCCATGTACAACTTTGGCGATTTCGCAAGGCCGCTTTTCAAATTCAGTATGACAAGTATGGCACTCGACCCGTATCCGTTGGCGTTTTCGAGTGGGGTGTCCCTGTCTGGCGCAACTGCGGCTACAATACTTGCCCTGCCCGCGTTTGATATGGACTACATGTACCGTAAAATCATTCTGACAAACAGGGCATGTCTTAGTTATGTAATTTTCTGGGCGGCTAATTTTTGCAAGGTAACATTTTTTACATTGGGTGCTTTGCCTGTGCATAGGCCCCCCACATTTCGGACAAGGCTTATGATTTGTTTGCATGTTGTGTTAATTCCTTATATATATACTCAACTTCGTCAGAAGTTAAATCGTCGCGCAAAACCATATTGTCCGATTCGATTGTCTTGCTAATGTAACTCGTCCCCATGTTCAACCACAACGTTCCATCAGGACGAAGGACTCGCCGCACGGCTCCGAATATCTGCACCAAATGTTCAACATATAACTCTGGAGTCGGCTCCAAACCCAAACAACCTAGCCAAGCATTTTACACAAAATGATCCAGACAACGAACGCTGCCCCTCTTTAACCGCACTATCATTACATTTAGTTTGCGGTACTTGATTAGCTTTTTTAGCAGGCAACAATGTGCCCCACTCATGATCGCAACCATCATCACCACCCCAGACTGTAGGCTCTAATTGATAATCGCGCAGTCCCCAATACGGAGGCGAAGTTATAACCGTCTGTATAACACCGTCAGGTAACATTTTTAATACGTTACGATTGTCGCCACATATAATTTTATTTATATCCATAATTAGTTCCCCTTAATAATATATTCCGAATCCGATACTTGAAATTTTCCCACAAAATGCGAAACCGCCCATACTGCGTAAATGCTGGGTATTCCCATGCAAAGTTCGTCACATCTCTCTTGAGCAGAGTGGCGATCATGTGTGGTGGATAATAAGTAGAAGACATTACTAGTCTACGAATATCATCAGCCGCCATTCCCATACACGCTAAATCCCTGAGTTGCTGCAACCTGACACGCCTTATCGCTAATTCTATCAGAAATTCATTGACAGCAGGCACGTATAATCCGTCCATCACCCGTCTGCATTCAAGCTCCAGGATTTCCCTATCTCTCATATAGTTGTCTACACATATAGTTTCATCCACAATTAGTCCTCTTTAATGTATTTCAACCCGTTGATATTATATCATACTCAAAACATTATGTCAAGGTAAATAATGATAATTTATGGTTAAAATAAATCAGGTTGCTTAATGTGGTGCTCTATACGCCGTCTCGATATGTCCACCATCTCAGCGTCTAACTCTATGCCTATATATTTCCGATCAGTAATGGCCGCCGATATGCAAAACGAACCGGACCCACAGTACGGATCAAGTACTACGTCACCTGGACGACTACCTATACTTACAAGATACGAACCTAACGTTATAGGCTTGACCGTCGCGTGGTTGTTCTTGCGAGCCTTCCGACCACCGTCAGTAGTACCGAAGATCTCTAACGACTCCCCGCTGTTGTCACATTTATACATTTGTTTGTCGTCTAATTCATCCAGCCCCGCGTTCTTCTCGCCCGGCGACGGTTTCGGTACAATTAAAAATGGGAACACTTTACTGGCCGACTCAGGTAGGTTCTTCTCAGCCCACGCATCTAAACTAAAGTAACGGGAATAACCGCCAGAATCATTATGCTGATTAACGCCAGGTATGGGATTGGGCTGAAATCCGTTTACGTCTTTACTTTCGAACACCGGCTGTATAGTGACACCGGATTTAGTTATTCGACCGTCGTCAAGTATGTTGTCAGATACAAGAAGGTTGGCCGCGAAACGACCTTGCGAAATATTATATTTTATTGGTTCAGATTTACCATAAATCCCGTTTTTCCCTATACAGCCAACGGTGTGGGGATTTTTAGCGACAATATTATCATCAAGCGCAATCGGTATCCGCCCATCATCCAGCCACGTCACACCCTTACCCGTCGCCAAAGCGTGCGTCACCGATGACGTAATGTCAGTATCCCTAAACGGTGAACTCTTAAGAACAACGTCACGATTGATAAGGACCGCATCGTCGACGCCTCCATGTAAAGCTAAACGTCGCTCTATTACGTCACCAATAACTAACGAACAATTCCACTTATTAGTCAACTTTTCAATGTTAGTGTCCGTTACTTCCGTCCGGCCGGTATACCAATAATCACGAGCGATCATCTTGTATACGTCAGAACGTGTGTGTTTATCAGTGAAAGGCTTCTGGACGACAAGAGCAACGGCTACTTCAGAACGGTTGCTGTGCGGCAATGTAATGGGCGCGGCAGCAATAGAAGATTCCTGTTTTAGACTGCTTGATGCGGACGGGGATGAGCCTAAATGTTGTACCGCAATATCCACAACTGACTGTGATTTTACTATCTGGTCGCACTCTACTTGCGATATTATAACATTTGCTGGAACAATATTTGCGCTTGATTCCCTTGCTTTTAACAACAAATTGTTGTCCGCATTGTTTGCAGGTAGCTGTCCATTTTCCGCTTCCTTTTTTATGTTGTTGCCAACACGCGAAGGTACACCAGTTTGATTTAGTGAAAGCAATCTGGTTAACGCGCTTGTCAAATAACTTTCCACAACCGTTACATTCAACCTCACGCCATTTTGAGGGGTCTCGTTGGCTTGCATGGAATTTGCTGATATGACTTGAGACAGTAACGAGTTCAAGGTTTTCAATTCTGTTATCTGCTCTATCATCATTGAGGTGGTGAACTTGTTCGCCCGGCTCAAGAGGCCGACCAAGATGCTTTTCCATAACAAGTCGATGCTCAAGTTTGTATTTATCATTGTGTTTTGTAGCAAATCCAATGTAGACTTCAACATATCCATCAGGCCGTAATACCCGGCCACCTTTCCAGTCTGGGTGCGCGCTTCCTCTACGAGATTTCCCCGAACAACTCTTTGAACAATATAATCCCTTTGTGTTTGTGTAAGGTTGGAAATCTTTTCCACAGAACTGACATCGTACCATGACAATACCTCGGTTAATAATTGTACAGTTGTTGTCGCAATTATAGTTAATTCGGCTATTGGTGTTAATTTTTTAGCACAACAAATTATATTTTCATAACAGGGCTTAGGCTGGAAGTTAGCATAACTGCCGTTTAACGCCTGAGCTTCTGGTGAAACCGGCCTAGTAATATCCCATGTAGTTTTATGTTCGTTATCAACTAATCCTAAACCTTTATTAACGCCTAATGCCTGTCCTGTTATCTGTTGCGTATCTACAACTTCGCCCGATTCGCCCAACCTCTTATCGACTATTTTGGCTATATTAGCCGCTTTTGGGAATCCGGTTGCAAAAGTCCATATTATCGGACTAAAGTTTACCAAGAACCCCGCATCCTCTAAGTTAATGATCATACGACTTAAACAATCCTGACGCGGTATGCTCATGACGAAACCGAACGATCCAGGCTTCAAAACACGAAGACACTGTCGCCAGACATCGATGTCAGGTAAAGCCTTATCCCAAGACTTACCCATGAACTTAATGCCATACGGTGGATCAGTCAACAGCAGATCTATACTGTCGTCATCCAATGTCGGTAAAACATCCATGTTGTTGCCGTTAATTATTTCGTTCATATATCCTCCGTACTTAGTAGATTCCATGCCGTTATTGCACAGGCCGGAACCTGAGCATTGCCCAAACAACGCAACCGGGCAACTCTATTCTTTTTGTCTAATGTTATACGATCCATTACTCCAATGTCGGCAGGGTCCGTTTCCCAACTTAAGTGACCGGTTACATTACCATCTATATTAGACCAACCTATCGGAAAACCCATAAGCCATTCTACCCAATCAGGATTTAATGCACCTTCTTTTTTCGACGGTGTTACAACACGGCCTAATAACGCGTTCACCGGCCCATTGATTACAGCATCGCCAGTATCCTTATAATCTCGCGTTGGCGTGGGCCACTTAACCTCTTCGGCTAAAACCTTGCCCCCCGTGCCGGGCTTGCGACTACCGGGATTACCCGCTCTTGGCGTGGGCCACATTTTGACAACCTGGTCTAAACCCTTTTGAACTAATCGCCCCGTAGCCTTGTCATAAAATCGTTGGTTGGGGTGTTCAGGCGTGTTACCGTTTTTATCGACTATATCGATATGCTGCCAACCAGGAGGCTTATAACTGGGAGTCGGCCACAATCCAGAGCCGTTTCCGTAAATGGGCGGCACCGCAATCTCTCGCTGATAAAGTACACCATCGTACATTATACCCGATTTGGGAAAGGTCTCTAAGTATAGTTCCCATGTACCGAACAGATCCGGCATGGGTAGATGCCACTGATAAGAGACCGGGGACGTTTTCTCCGAAGAAATATTGGGGTCTAATAATCTCAATGACGCGAAAGGTATAAGGCCACATATTTCGTTCGTCAGAGTCGGCTCGCTGCTTGCCCGCGACACTGAAGGGTTGGCATGGCTACGGGAAGCCTGCGCTGATGACATCGACGTGTCCAGCGTAGGCTTCCGCATATCCCTCCGAGATAAAGGCCTTGATGTCTCCGAAGATTGGAGCATCATCGAGAAGTCCGTCTTCAATTCTTCTCGTAAGGACTCGTTGGCAGTAGTCGTCCCATTCGACGTATCCGACAACCCGTCGGTCGCCAAACAGCCCTCCTCCAATTCCAGAGAACAAAGAAAGCTCTCTAAGTCGTGACCCTTCGGCATGTAGATTAAACACACATTATCTCCTTTTAATATATTCGATTCGTGAATTAAAATAATATCTCAAACCCTATTCGCCTCAGATTAAATCAGAATGTGCTTATACGTATCTTGCATTTTCTGGCAACGGGGGAAAACATTCAATCCTCATTATCCGGTGTTTGTGCCTATTGCCTGTGTCTAAATATATACGGTCAATGTTCTCAATGTAACCGTCCAAAGGCAAGTAACGAACTTCTTTATGCCGGCAATGACAACATGTCTCAACAACCGCCGCATACCACACAGTTACACGCGTACCAACCTTTAAATTAGAAACTACGTTTACTTGCCATCCCTTGTTTGTCATGATTATTCTCCAGTCTCAATGCGTTCTTAGAGAGAACGTTAAAATATACGACTAATGCCATTTGCGCGCCCTTTTGGATCGTTCGCTGGTAATTATGAGTGCCATGCAAACTAGCATGTTCACCCTTAGCCATTAAACGCAAGTTACTAATATCGTTGCGTTCATTGTTATAATCAATATGATGTACCACTTCATCAACTGTTAATGGCCTACCTAAATGCCGCGCCATCACCAAGCGATGCTCTAGTACGCGATTACGATTGAACATATTGACAAAAAGCCGTTGTTCTTTAGGCGACAACAGGTCTTTATGTATCACCCAATACCCACGCTTAACTTGATACCTTCCGCCCTTCCACATCCCGCTCTTCTTTCCTGGCGACCCAGGAAAGCTACGCTCTCTACGCTTTATACCATGACGTTTTAAGCATCTGTTTACTGACGCGATGGAACAATCCATTAAGGCGGCCAATTCAGCTATCGTGTTACCTTCGTGGTATAACTCTTGAAGAACGTCAACGTTGTCGTCCATGACGTGAGCGAAGTTCTTCGTCCGGGCCGTCTTCGTCTTTATTCCATGCCTGCATATGAAAGAAGATATATTACGAGGGTGCGTCCCAAAGACAAGCCCCATTTCTTTCTGCATCATGCCATTATCGGTGTATGATGATATTGCCGCTGTCTTTTCTTCTGTATTCAACTTTCGCCATTGTGACATTGCGCCTCCAGTCTGTAAGTCCGCGTGCCCGTGTAATTATACCATACCGAGTCTGTTATGTCAAGCCAATAAATAATAATATGGTTAAAACCCCGTGATATTTGATAACTTGCTGGATGTCAAACAATGCGTGCGTTGATCTTAGTGTGTCAGATTACGCTTTATATATACCTTATAAGCCAAATTTGACGCCCTAAGATACACCTAATATTCATGCGGTTCTACCCCGCGTCAAGGATTAGCTCTGAAAAACACATTAGCAAAACCCGATGGGGTAATACTGCGTTTCGCCGCACGATCAGGAGACGGGGCCATACGCCATATCTTCTGACCCTCTAACGGTAAGACTAAATCTTGTGCAGGTTTATTAAACTTACCCCATAAACACGTCTTCTTCTGATAAAAATCGCCATACTCGTAAGGGTGAAAATACATTACAGGCTTACCTATATAATGAACTAAACGCCCTACAGGGTTCTCTAAACACCACCACACAGGTTCGCATACAGTAACAATGCGCAAACATGCGTCTACAATGGAAAGGCCGTCTAATAACGCACCCACACCCTTCTCCGCCCACCAACGAGCACCGCTGCCAGCCAAATGCGTACAAGGCGGTGCAGCCAGGATACCATGCACACTACTCGGTGGTTGATATAACCTTACATCGTCAGGTAATGTAACTAAACGAACATCATACCCTGCATCGCTGTACGGCTTACTCCACGCCCCCGTGCCTCCGCATAAATCTAATATAATCTTGGACATATAGTACCCTCGTTAATTGTATTTCGCGTCACTGTAACAACCATGACGACCATGCACCTTGTATATCGTACTTATGTTGACACCGTACTCTATCGCTAAATCTTTAGCTGTTTTAGTACACCAATTAGAGATGTTCATTATACGTTTAACAGACTCAACGTCTAATGCACGAGGCTTGCCGCGCCTGTCAACATATACCCAATCGTCAGGTATGACTATGGGTACATACGGAACAGGGACCTTTACGCCAGTACGAATTTTGCGTAAATACGAAGGGTGTAACTCGAACTCTTTCGCTAACACCTTTAGATTTTCATTACCCCTTATACGATCAATGTCAGCCTGAGTCAGTTTAGTATGACTGCCTACTCTACCTAATTTACGCTCACGTCGTAAATGACATACATGACATAAAAATGTTATGTTACTTTTATCGTTATTGTGTGTGTTGCCGTCAATGTGGTGTAAGTCTAATTTCTTATTATTATTACAATCAGGACAAATACCTTCACGAGATTGACCATGTAACTTACGAGCGGCGTGGCGACCTATTCGTAAATACTTAGCTAATTCTTTATCCATTTGTTACCTCCTTAAATGATGCGATACTTGACGCTCTTTATATTATAACGTATTCGGTCAGTTATGTCAAGGTAAAGTTGTATACTGACGCTACCGTTGCGGATAAGTTGCTTTTACAATTATATTGCGGTAAGTCAGAACCGCAGTTTACTGTGTAACTTGCAAGTTGTCAAGACGGATATAGTGGAAAATGC